>Ga0163150_10001960_pt1 | contig 33168 bp, 28 predicted proteins | sample OliLakLV19P2IB_FD_148628 | JGI IMG/M metagenome (GOLD analysis project Ga0163150, IMG submission 148628) | Freshwater microbial mat bacterial communities from Lake Vanda, McMurdo Dry Valleys, Antarctica - Oligotrophic Lake LV.19.P2.IB | ecosystem: Environmental > Aquatic > Freshwater > Lake >...
CTGATGAGGACGACCAAGAAAAAAGCAGAGGCGGACGCCGTTGCGGATGGCGGGAAGGTGTGTCCGAATTGCGCGGAGGTCATCAGAGCCGCAGCCAGCGTGTGTCGGTTCTGTGGGCGCGAAGTCCAGAAAGGCCAGCCGTGAGCGCACGCGAAACGATCATGTTCAGCGCGACGGCCGCGATGTGCTTCTACGTCGGCCTCAACGCCGAGGGGTGGCGTAGGGCGCCTGGACTCGTTGTCGGTGTGCTGACCATCGGCGCGGTCGTCTGTTGTTGGATTGCCAAGTGGAGGCGCGCGTGATGCCTGACCCCGAAGGAGCGAGCATGAGCACGATCGACGACGGCGGACCGGCGAATGTCCGCCCGATGGCTGTGATCATGGACGCACTCGACCGTACGCACAGACGCGCGTGCGGCCAGAAGGGCATCCATTACATGAGCATCCCCGTCGACCCCAAGCGCGACGCCGACGTGATCCTGATCGACGCGATTGACGAGTTGGGTCGCATGCGTGATTCCGAAGCGCCGCTGCGCGCGGAGGTCAAGCGGCTGCGCGCCCGCATCGCCCTAGCCCGCGAGGCCCTGTACGCGACCGGCCACTTCCAGCCGCATCAGTGCGACGACGACATCGCGCCGCGCATCACGGAGATGTGGTCGGCCATGCGCGACGCCACCCGCCCGACGCTGACCACCGCGCTCGCGTTCGAGGCCGGGCAGGAGGTCGAGCGGCTGCGCGCCGCCGCGCCGATCATTCACACGCTGGACGTGGACGATCTAGTGCGTGAGGTTGGCAGAAAGGTCGACGCCTGGACGCACGATGGGTCATCACATCACGATCTCAAAGCGGCGTGCGCGGAGGCGATCCGTAAGACGGTCCCCGAGGTCGCGAGCGCTCCGGCACTCCCGGACAACGCCGACCCCGGCGACGAGGCGCAGCCCGCGCGTTCGACGGACGAGGGTTACGGCATCACGTGCTCTCCTGACGGCGTGTGGATGAGCGAAGATCGCGCGGCGTACCTCAAGCGTCAGGACGAAAAGGATGCGCTGCTCGAGCGCATCGCGGAGCTGGAGAAGGCGCTTGACTGCATGATCTCGGTTGTCGGTCTCACCGCATTCAAGTACGAGGCGCAGCGCGCGGTGCTCCAAGAGGCCGTCGATCTGGCCACGCGCGCTCTCGGCGCAGGCGGTGCGAAGTGAGCTACGCCGACCAGCTCAAGGCGATCAAGCCAAAGTCATGCCCCGCGTGCGGCTCTATCAACCCCCGGAGCCACCCACACGCAGGCAAGGGGACTCGCCTGATCTGCCGATGCGGCGCAATCACGGAGTGGTTTGAAGATCCGCGAGACTGCGACATCGCCTGGAACGCATGGGTTGCGAAGTGTCTCCGTATCCGAATGGACGTGCCCGAATGACCCCCACCCAACGACTCGAAACAGCTATGAGCGCACTGGTAGTACTGCTTTTCATGGCCATGCTGATCGGCCTGATCCCGGCCACCATCGCGCAGAGCAAGGGCCGCAGCTTCATCGTTTTCTGGCTCTACGGCACCCTGTTTTTCATCGTGGCCCTTCCTCACGCTCTGCTGATGAGGACGACCAAGAAAAAAGCAGAGGCGGACGCCGTTGCGGATGGCGGGAAGGTGTGTCCGAATTGCGCGGAGGTCATCAGAGCCGCAGCCAGCGTGTGTCGGTTCTGTGGGCGCGAAGTCCCGAAAGGCCAGCCGTGAGCGCGCGGACGACAAGCTGGAGAAACACGATGCTTGACCCGAAAAACCTGGACTGCTTGCGCCAGGACATCTCCCAATAATGTTGCCCGAAGTCGCAGTCTTGCCGAGCGCCTACGTTGACGGAGCCGACACGATCTATGACAAGGCAGCTCCGTTGCTCCCTCTCGAAGACTTCGAGATCGCCCTTACGAAGGACTATCCTTACGACGCGCACACTGTTAGCTACGTCGTAGCCGATTCGACCGGGACGGTGATGCCCTTCCCTCGGGTCAACAAGCCAGCGTTGCGTGAGATCCGTGCGATGAGCGCCGAGGTTTTCCTGACCTTCATCGCTATCGACATCGATTCGCCTGGGCACATCGCCCTGTCGCAGGAATCGCACGCCGAGCTGGAAGGACTGGTAGCCAAGGCGCTGCCGCAGCTACCTGATTTCACGGCGTACTACACCACTCGCGCAGGCGTGCGATTCATCTACGTTCTCGAAGATCCGATTCCGGTAGACAAGGGAGAGGGCTACATCCTTGCGATCATCCAGAAGTTCAAGAAAGCCGGAATCAGGATCAATCCAGAAGAGTGCAAGGATTGGACGAGGCTTTTCAGGCTTCCGAAAGTTCTCCGAGAGGGAACAGCTCTCGGGCATAGGGAGTTCGATGAGTGCATCATCAATCACGACACCAGATTAGATCTCTCTGAAATCGAACCAGTCACCGTTTATCGTACTGCCGAGCCGTTGTCGGTCCCCAGCCTTGAGAATCCGCTTCCCGATGATCTTGCCTTCACAGACTACTGCGAAGATTTCAACGCGAAGGGTAAGGTGGTGGAATCCAGGTTCTTCAAGGAAGCCAAGAAAACCCTCAAGGGTCGGATGTGTTTCCCGGCGCTCTTCGAAAACAAAGTCCTCGCGCACGCAGGAGCGCGGGACAACACGATCCAGAGACTCGTGGGCGAGGTGTGCTCGCTCCTCGTGCATCAGCCAGGAGCCGCGCCTGAGGGCGTCTACGCCCTCTTCCTGCCTGCCGTCATCAGACTCGTGCCGGATGGCGAGGATTGGCGCAGAGTTGCTTGGAGGGCCATCTGCAAGTATTGGCCGCGAGAGATCGCGAAGCTCCAGATGGAAGAGGATGTCCATGAAGACGTTTGGAATTCCGTGATCGGTGGAATGCGGAAATGGGACACGTCTTCGGCAGAGCTGTTCTCGGCAGAGCCGCATGTCGTGCGTGAGTACGTCCTGCGCCACGGGATCATCGCCACCTCGGACAATTATTTCATCCTCACACCCAAGGGCACCTACGAGACGACGCCGACCGACCGCAGCCACATCATTGCGCGCATCAGGGAGCTTGGCATGGATCGTGTGCTCCAGACCCACTCACTCACCAACCGAGGGCAGGAGGATCGCTCGATCCAGGGGATGCTCAACGCCAACGTGGCTGCGGGATTCGAGCTGGACGGTGTGGTGACCGAGGAGGGTGACGGCACGATCAACGGCAACAAGCGCCTGCAACGATGCCTCTTTCGTCGCAAGCACCTGCTGGAGCCCGAGCCGAATACGGACGTGGATGCGTGGCTTCGGATCTTCGCAGGAGCGCAGTACGAGAAGCTCTGCCGCTGGATCGGGCTGGCGCTGGCATGGGACGAAGGGCCGATCTGCGCGCTCTCGGTCCGTGGGTCACCCGGCTGCGGCAAGAAGCTCCTCGTGCGCGGGCTGGTCGAGACGGTCGATACCGAGAAGTGCTCCGACGCCACCGAGTTCGGGCAGTTCAAGTCGGGCATCGGTTACTCGCCCTTCCTAGTCGTGAACGAGGGCTTCCCAGCACGGCACAAGATGCCCGTCCCGCCCGCCGACGCCTTCCGGCAGTTCGTGGGCGGGGATCCGATCCGTTTCGAAGAAAAATACAAGGTTCCCATTACCGTTCGCAACCCGTTGCGTGTTATCTTCACCACCAACAACGACGACATCGTGAACGCCCTTGCTGGCGGGAGAGACCTAACACCCTATGACCGTGACGCGATTGCTCAACGCCTTTTCCACATCGATGTGCCCGACGCTGCGGCGGAGTGGCTCATGGATCTTGGTGGGCTGGATTTCACGAAGGGCTGGATCGCTGGCGATTCTGGCCGGAAAAGCCGATATGTGGTGGCAAAGCACTTCCTGTACCTGCACTCGATCCGCAGCCAGCACACACGCGGTCGGTTCCTGATGGAGGGCTCGAACTGCGAGCGGCTCATCAAGGCGATGACGCTGCGCTCGGGCGCGGCACCTGCGGTCTTCGAGATCCTGACGCGGCTGATCGAGCTGGCGGGCAAGCAAGGTTCGGCAGTCATCGAGGGAGGTGCGATCTTCGTGACCGAGAACATGGTGGAGAAGTACGAGCAACGCGAGCACGCCAACCGTCCCCCCACCAGTCACCACGTCATCCGCAACGTGATCGCGGCGATGCGGATGCCGGGCACCACTCCGGTCAAGGGAGTGAAGGGCAGGGGCCAAGATCACGCGCTCGCCGTCTGGCACCAGCTCAACGGGCGACTGATCCTGGAAGAGGCCATCGAGCGCGGCTTGCCGAGCATCCGGCTCCAGAAGATCCTCGGGATGATCCCTGATTCCTTGCCGCAGTCGATCTTCCACGGGCTCGACGTATGATGCCCCTACATTTCTCGGCCACGCGCAAGGAGAAGTTCGACCGCTGCAAGCGCCTGTGGTGGTTGACCGAGATCAAGAACATCAAGGAGCCGGATCGCGGTTACTTCACCTTCGGCACGGCGCTTCACGCCGTGATCGAGCGGTACTTGAAAGCTGACGAGACTGAACAGAGCCTCGATTTGTACCCGGAGGGTTGGGACAAGGAGATCACGAAGGGCGAATCGGCGCTCATCAAGGAGCTGATCCAGAAGGCGATCGATCAGGGCATCATCGCTCGCTTGCCAGGGCAGCTCGTCGAATACAAGTTCACCGAGGAGCTGATCCCAGGGGAGGTATTCTTTACAAGCACGATCGATCTCCTGACCGAAGAGGGGATCGAGGATCACAAGACCACTAAGGCGATGAAGTGGGCGAAGTCGCCCGAGGCGCTGCGGAAGAACGGTCAGCTACTCATGTACGCCATGAAGTACCTGGATCGCAAGCACGAGCGCGGCGAGCCCTTCCCTACCAAGATCAGGTTGACGCACAACGTTTTCTGCAAGGATCCGAACGACAAGCGAGTCCGGCAGACGGTTGCGTACGTCACCCCGCAAGAGGTCATCGATTACTGGCAGACAGTTCTCTCGGAAACTATCCCAGAAATGCTGCTTGTCAGGGAGGCGAAGACCTGGGATAATATCCCCCCGCCCGAGAACACGTCGGAAGCCTGCAACGCCTACGGCGGCTGCACCTTCCGTGGGCTGTGTGGCGGCCACGAATCGTTCGAAACACTCACCCGGCGGCTGGCACCGAAGCCGCCACCCACCCCAACCAAGAAAGACACACCCTTCATGTCCCTCATGGATCGAATCAAGCAAGGCCAGCCGAACCAGCCGAACCAGCCGAACCGACCCCTTTCCATCAACCCCGTGCTGCCCAGCAAGGCGCAGGCGATCGAGGTGCGCGCAATGAGGGCGTCCACGATCGGGCAGCCGCCGCCCAAGCCCCCGCCGCCCGAGAGTGACCGCGAAGCCCCGCCGTGGGCGATCGGCTCCTGCCAAGCGTGCGACGGCGTGGGCTTCAACTCCAAGGGCAGTCCGTGCCGCATCTGCGACAACAGCCGCGCCCAGGCGAAGGGCATCCAGTCCGACATGTTCGCCCTGTCCACCACCAAGGAGGGGGAGATCACCTGGAAGCCAAAGAAGGAGTGGCTGATCCAGCTCCAGCAGCTCGGCTACGAGGAGGTCGGTGAGGGCTCCTACGACGCCACAGGCGACGAGGACGTGGAAGTCGAGTACGACGAGGACCAGCCCGACGCCGTGCAAGCCCCCGAGCCCGCAGCGCCCCTGCTGGCCCCCCGGCGCGGTCCGGGTCGTCCCAAGAAGCCGACGCCTGCCCCCGAGATCGAAGAGGAGGAAGCGGATCCTGAGCCGGTGCCGGTGCCTGACGAGGACGAGGAGGCGGAGGAAGACTTCCGTCTGAGTGAGCCCGAGCCCAAGCGTGGCCGTGGTCGTCCCCGCAAGCCAGAAGTGCTGGGAACGATCGAGCGCAGTGCTTTCATCATGTTCATGGGCTGCCGCCGCCAAGCGGGGATGAGCAACCCGATCAGCATGGAGGAGATCGTCCAGAAGATCGGTCAAGAGCTGGCCGACGAGTTGAAGATCCCGACCATGTACGACATGGACGTGTGGAAGCGTCGCGACGCGCTGGGTTCGGCTGCGAAGGAAGTCGCCCGTCGCATGGGCGGCAAGACGGTGATCGTGGAGATGATAACGCGCGAGAACCAGGGCCTCGTGGAGGGCCTCATGGCTCGCGCGAAGGATGTCTTCGTCGCGGACGGGTTCTTCACGCGCATCGCCTGATGAACATCTTGGAGAAGCTCCGGCAGAAAACGCCGCTCGCTCAGGTGCAATCGGAAATCAAGTTGAGAGATCAACGGGTTTCCGAGGCCGGAGCTTCTCTCAAGTCACTGTTCCTCAACCCTTCACCTGCCAAGCCGAAAAGTCTCGCAGACGTTCTCAACGAACGGAAGCGTGGCAAGAATCCGCACGGGTACTCGGAGATCGATCGGATCTGCAAGCTGCCGGTTTCGTTCCCTCTCACCGATGAAGAGTTCGAAGCCTACAACAAACAGAACATCCTGAGAGCGGCTTACGACCGTGGCTTCAGGCTGAAACGATCGCAAGCCGAGGCGCTCATGTGGTACGAATCCACGGGGGTCTTCTGTCCAATCGGCGCTGGTGCCGGGAAGACTCTCGTGGACGTTGGCATCGCGCACCGTGCGTACAAGAAGGGGATGCAGAAGATCCTGCTCTTGATCCCGAGCCACGTTTACTACCAGTTCGTCGCGCGTTCGTTGCCGTGGATCAGAAATCAGATCCCTGTTCAGGTGCCGTTCATCTGCATGGGCAACACGACCGCGCAGAAGCGGCGAGCGATGGCAACCTCGAACCGTCCGGGCTGCTACGTCCTGCCCTACTCGTGCCTGAGCACGAAGGATTCGGTCGAGATTCTCGAAGCCATCCGCCCCGGCCTCATCATCGCGGACGAGGCGCACCGAATCTCACAACGCCGTGCTGCGCGTACGCGCCGCGTGGACGCTTACGTCAAGAAGTACGAGCCCGAGTTCGTGCCGCTCTCGGGCACGATCACAGGCAAGACGGTGATGGAGTATCACCACCTCATCACCTGGGCGTTGCGGAAGAACTCTCCGCTGCCCAGTTCTCCGCAGATGGCATCCGAGTGGGGACAGTTCATCGATGCCAAAGCCGAATATACCGGAAGCAACGCAGGCCCTATCACAGCGATCATGGATTGGGCACGGCGGAACTTCCCTACCAAGGAGATTCAAAATGAAGTATCAGGGTTCCGCACAGCGTATCGACTCAGACTCACTTCCGCTCCCGGTGTTGTTGCTACTTCCGACACTGAAGTTGCTTGCAGTCTGTATCTTGCTAATCGTCCGGTTCTTTTCGACACCTCCTGCGAAGAACATAGGCGGCTCAACAAGCTGATGGATCAGGTGGTGGATGACTATCTCACTCCAAGTGGCGATCAGATTGAGCACGCCATCCATACCTTCAAATGGCTTTACGAGCTATCAGCAGGATTCTACAATGAGCTGGTATGGCCCACAGGAGAAGTTTACGCCAAGCGAAAGGGCATTGCTCTGGAGGTGGCGGTTGACTACCTGGAAAGAGCCCAGCAACACCACGAGCTACAGCAGATATTCGCTAAAGAACTCCGCAAGTGGCTGACGACCCACCATCGCGCAGGAATCGACACGCCCCTGCTCGTGCGGAACGACATGGACAAGCATGGCGCGAAGAACGTCGGGCACTCGCTCTACGACGCTTGGCGCGACATGAAGGAGCTGGAGTTCGTGGGGATGCCCGAGCGGGATTCGAACGCCGTGCGGATCTACGACTACAAGGTCCGGGCTGCCGCCGAGTGGGCGAAGGCGCTGCCGAAGGGCGAGGGCGGGATCGTCTGGGCGCATAACCAGGAGATCGTCCAGTGGGCTCACGAACTCATGCCGCCGGGGGCGCTCCTGGCGAACGCTGGTGAGGCCAGCAACCGGCTCATCACCGACCCGGCCAACGTGGGCAGGGTCTTCGTGGCCTCGATCCCGGCCCACGGCGAGGGTAAGGAGCTGCAACACTTCCAGCACCAGTATTTCATCCAGTGGCCCCGCGCTGCTCGGGCTGCGGAACAGGTGCTCGCTCGCCTACATAGGCTTGGACAAACCGCTGACGAGCTGGTAGCCTGCACGAACAACACGACGATGTTCGATCAACTGAACTTCGCTGCGTGCCTGAACGACGCTCTCTACATCCAACAAACCACGGGAAACAGGCAACGGATCATCTATGCGGGGTACGATCCCCTCCCGGTGATCTTCCCGCCAAGCGTCCTGCGCGAACGCGGGATGCAACCTCTGCTTCTTCTCCCCGAGCACCAGCAGGTCCTTACTGACCTGTTTGGCAACTTCGATTCTCAAACCAGAAAGTGAACTGAGACATGAACCTGAACTTCAACAAGAACAAGCCCCAGCCCCAGCCCCTCGCGGCACCCGCGCGGATCCAACAGGCGGTACAGCCCGCCACGGCATCCTCGATCTTCGCTGGCGTCGAGCAAGCGAGGGTGATGACTGGATCGAACTACGTCCGCGACGGACGCTACTTCGCACTCGTCAATCGAGTGAAGGAGGGTAAGAACCGCAACAACGTCGGTTTCGTGGCGATCGAGATGACGATCCTCGTGATCCTGCCCGGCATGGATGCCATGCACCGTGAGGGCGAAGAGGTCTCGCACCTCCTCAGCTCGAACAAGCCCGTCTACTTCCTGTCAGACCTGAAAAAGTTCATCGCGGTCGCAGGCAACGGGACGGTCGATGAGGTGACGCTCGACATCTGTAAGCAAGTCTCCTCGGATGACAATCCGATGGGCGGAACGCTGATCGAGTTCGAAGCCAAGACGATCGTGACCAAGGAGAAGAAGCAAGATTTCACCGTCGTCACCTACAGGCGGACGGTCCCGGCAATCGAGGTCGCGGAGAAGGTGCGTGCGGAGATCGCTGATCAGGTGATGGGCAAGGGCGTCCTCGAAGCCCTCGTCGCCAAGGAAGCGCAGTAGGAGCCAGTCTCGATTGAGGGGGCGACATTCGGTCGCCCCCTCCCACTACCCTCACTGCAAGGAGGTCCGCATGAAGCTACTCGCTCTCGACACAGAAACACACCTGATTGGCCCGTGCGCCGTCGCGCCGAAGCTGGTCTGCGTCACCCTCGCCTACGACGATGTGACCGAGATTTATTCCCACGTCGATCCCGACTTGGAAGGGCTCCTCCTTTCGATCCTCCAAGGCGACTACACGATCGTCGGGCAGAACATCGCCTACGACATGGGCGTGATCGCCAGCTACTTCCCGAACCTGATCCTGCCGATCTTCAAGGCGTACGACGATCAGCGGATCCACTGCACCAGGATCCGTGAGAAGGAGATCGTCCTGGCGCAGACCGGCAATCTGAAGTTCGAGGTGCTGCCCGATGGTGGCAACCTGCCCAGGAGGTTCTCGCTGCAAGAACTCGCCATGCGTTACTTGGGCGAGGATCTGTCCGACTCGAAGAACGCCGAGGATTCCTGGCGGCTCAACTTCTCGATGCTCGACGGTCTCCAGACTTCTGAATACCCCGAGGAGGCCAGACAATACGCCATGCGCGACGCGGCGCTGACCCTGCGGGTCTACGAAGCGCAGGCATCCGAGTACCCCACGCACGCCTTCCACGCGGCGGTTGACTTCGCGCTGTTCCTCACGACGTGCTACGGCATCGCGATCGATCCCGAGGAACGACAGAAGATCGAGGACATGCTCACGGTCGAGCTGTCTCCAGAGAAGACGCGCCTTCTCCTGGCAACCGGCATCCTCGATCCTGGGGAGGATCCTCGGCCCAAGAAAAACGGCGAGCTGACCAAGGGCAAGAAGCCCTCGATCAAGCAAGCGCCGCTGCACGCGAAGATCAAGGAGGTCTGCGAAAAGAACGGCATCGAGGTCAAATACACTCCGACCGAGCGGGTGAGCGCCGACGCGGACGTGCTCGATCTGATCGCCCACTTCGATCCGGTGCTAGAGGAGTACGCGCACAGGCAAGCCCTTCAGAAGCTCGTCACGACAGAGCTGCCCCGGATCAACGCGCCCGTGGTCCACCCGAGCTTCGATGTCTTGAAGGAGTCCGGGCGGGTGTCCTCGATGGCGTCGGATCTCTACCCCTCGTGCAACATCCAAAATGTCGATCCTCGTGTTCGTCCTTGTTATATCCCGCGCCCTGGTCATCTGTTTCTCTCGGTCGATTACTCGTCGATCGAGCTGGTGACCCTGGCGCAGAAGCTCCTCGATCTCTTCGGTCGATCGCTGCTCGCGAATCTCATCAACGCGGGGATCAACCCGCACGAGTTCCTCGGGGCGCAGATGGCCTACGCCTTCGTCCCCCACTTCCAGGAGGCGTGCCAGCAAGCGGACCTGTCGAGCCGCGAGGACATCTACCGCGTCTTCCACGAGCTGAAGAAATCCGACGTTCAGGAGGAGCGGGAGTTCTTCAAGAAGTACCGCACGTTCGCGAAGCCCACTGGCCTCGGATACCCAGGCGGCCTGGGGGCCGAGACGTTCGTGACCTACGCGAAGGGCACGTTCGGCGTGGTCATCACGGTGGAGCAAGCGGTCCAGTTCAAGAAGATTTGGTTCGACACCTACCCGGAGATGCACGAGTATTTCAAGTGGATCACCTGGAGCTGCAAGGATCCGAACCACCCCGGCGAGTTCGCCTACGTCTCCCCGATGGGAATGCTGCGTTCCAACGTGGGTTACTGCCCGGCATCCAACGGGGCCGGGATGCAGACCCCGGCAGCCGAGGGCGGGAAGCTGGCCTACTACGAAGCCGTCAGGGCGTGCTTCGATTACGTTACTGCCCCAGCCGAGGGCTTGGTTTCACTCTTCGGGTGTCGTCCCCAGGCGTGGATCCACGACGAGATCATGCTGATGATCCCGGACGACGAGTTTTGTCACGAAAGGGCCTTGGCTCTCTCGAAGGTCATGGTAGACTGTATGCGTCAGATCACACCTGATGTAGCGGTGACGACGGAGGCCAAGCTGATGCGTCGCTGGTACAAGGAAGCGGAGTCGGTGTTCGACCAAGCCGGTCGGCTGGTTCCGTGGATACCCCAAACGAAGGAGACACACTCATGAGCACGAAGACCATCAAGCGTCCCGCCAAGCTGAAGCCCGAAGTTTCGAAGCGTTTCAACGAAGACCATCTCGGGGAGATCATCTCCACGAAGGACGTTGCCTTCAGCCGACGGCGCACGAGCGAGCACTACATTCCGCTGGTCCAGAAGGTGCTCGGCATGAAGGTCGGGCAGTCGCTTCCGATCAGCGTCCCGGAAGGTTCGAACATCGCGAACTTCCGTGCGACGGTCGCCGCGACGCTCCGCAAGCGCACGGCGGGGATGCTCGGCAAGAACCGCCTGACGTTCGGCATCACGGGCGACAACCGCCTCGTGGTAAGCATCGTGCCGAACAAGGACTGATCTGATCCGTCGAGGACGCTAGATGTGAGAGGGCGGTTCTAGACCGCCCTCTTTTCTCTTCACCTAACTGCAAGGAGGCCGAGAATGAGTAAGTGGAACCCAGACCAAGCGCTCGATTGCTTAGGCGAATCGAGCAGTATCGTCAACGGCGATAGGCGAATCGAGTACGGCACCCCGCTCGACAATCACGAGCGGACGGCGAAGATGTGGACCGCCTATCTCGGGGCACGCATATCTGCCGAAGATGTCTGCATGATGAACATCCTCCAGAAGATCTCTCGCAACGCCTTCAAGGAGAAGCGGGACAACATCGTGGACATCATCGGCTACGCGGCGAATTACGACTTGGTGAAGCGGGAGCGGGAGTATAGGGGAGAATGAGCTACTATCTCGGTATCGACCCGGACCTGCACCACGCCGGGATCGCGTTGCTCAACTCGAAGAGTGGCGAAGGCAGGCTTTGGGTTGCGAAAGCTCCTAGCAAGCTGAAGGGAGAGGAGGCCAACGTAGCGATGGCGCAGTCCCTACGACATATCGTGCTTGTCTTGGGCTGGGTCGATTCGGTCGATTCGGTCGATTCGGTCGATTCGGTCGAAATTGTCATAGAGTCCCAGAAGATCCGTCCGGGAACTTCCGTGAATCCTCAAGACATCGTGATGCTTGCTCAAGCTGCGGGGGTCGCTGTGGGAGTCCTTTCTGGCTTGTCTGACAACATCTCCCTGGTACAGCCGCAGGACTGGAAGGGATCCATCCCCAAGGAGGCCCACCACGCAGTCATCCGCGAGCACTACCGGATCGAGAAGGGGCAGCTTGGGCCGCACGAGAGCCACTTGCTCGATGCCGTGGGTCTCGCAGCCTGGGGCTGGCTCAGAGACTCACTACCGAGGTCTCCCGATCGAAACCCTCAGTCAAGGCTTCTAGGTAGTGTGCTATCGAAACAGCGACTAGCTCGTCTACCACGCCTGAGTCTAGAACTTGTTGCCACGCTCGGGTGAAGAAGAACTCGCCAGCGACCGGACCAACGCTGCGGGTGACCACCATGATCGGTGGGGCACCCGCCTTCTTTCGCACTCGGTTCTCCTCGCGGAAGAGCTTGTATTCGTCCGTAGATAGCGATTTGCGATCTCCGCGCGTCTTCGGGTAGTTCGTACCGTAGCTCGTGCGCGGATCGTCCCGACGATCAGGGAAGAAGATCATGTATTTCCCTGCCGGGAGGTCGATCCGCTTTCGTCCATCGTGGACGAACTTGGCCCAGAAGTAGGGCAGCTTCAGCGTGATCTTCGCCACGCCTCCAGGGACCCCGATGTCCACTTCGAACGTCAGCTCGCGCCGCAGCGTCGCGGAGCCCATGAGCCCCGTGGACTCCAACTGCACGATGTCCCCAATCGCCTTGTAGGTGGTCTCCTTGACGCGATCGAGCAGGGTCATCCTCAGTCCTTCACGCCCGCTGAGAGGTCGCGCCCGCTGGCCGAGGCAGCGGGCGTCCGCATCCGGCTCATCGTGTCCATCTCCTTGAGCCCTGGGGCAGCGCCGGTCGTCTGCGCGCCCATGCCGAGCGGGATCTCCTCGGTGACTTTCTTGAACACGAAGTCAGCCTTCTTGAGCCCGAGGCCGCTGTTGTGCTCCTTGTTGCCCAGGGTCGAGCCGAGGATCGCAGTGAACGTGACTTGCTCAGGACCGATCACGAGCACCTGGAAGGCCAGGAGCGCGTTCGGCAGCTCGTTGACCGCACCGAGCTTGCCAGGGATCTGAATGCCTGCCAGGAGCGGGGGCGTCCTGTGCGCGGTCACGATGTCGAGCGAGAGCGCCTCGCGCAGATCCGAGAGCCCGGCGCTGCCTGCGTCCTCCATCGCGAGCTTCTCGACTTGGATCTTGGCAAGCTCTGAATCGACGTTGATCGCCATCGTCTTGTGCTGGTTACCCAAGCCGATCGTGTTCTGGATCCCGTTCTCGATCTTCTCCCACGTCTTGCCATCGATCTTCGCGCCCGAGATGAACAGGATGAACTCAGGCACGCCTCGGTTGAGGAAGAAGTCGTACCGCTCCTGCGTCATCATCTGCACCAGCTCGATGCTGGCAACCGCCGAGAGCCAGTCAGGGAAGCCGTACCAGCGCGACATCGACGTGCGGCGCGCGAAGTGGATGATCTCGCTGCGCTCCGAAGGTGTGCCGTAGCTGTTGTAGACGCTTCGATAGTCAACGGTGGTGTCGGGTACGCCGTTGTTGTCAACCGATTCGCCGTTCAAGCGTGCGAGGAATTCTTCCAGCTCCCCGTAAGGAGCCATGACCCTCGGGGACGATCCTTCGCCTCCGCTCTCTCCTACGATGTAGTGGCGGCGGTACTCGATGTCCTCGATGCACACCTTCACCGTTGCAGCCGGAACGTGGTGGAGGCCCTTGACCTTGCCGCCATCGTCACGAACGACTTCCATATAACCGTTGCCTACCTGCCAGTAATCCTCAGCAACGCTGTCCAGCACTTCCATGAACGTGCTGTCGCACAACGGATCCAACAGGTCGGTAGCTTTGTCCGTCGTGAATCCGAGTCCGGTCATCGCTCTCGACTTCGCTTCGATGCACGTCGAGTGGTGTACGTTCTGGTTCTTGAACGCGATGGCCGCAGCCATGTTGAAGGGGTGCTCCTTCACTCCAAGGTTCACGCCCTGGTCACTCGCCTGATCGGGCCGGTCCTCGGGAGAGTGCATCTTGAAGAGCACCTCGGCCCAAGTCTTCATTCCCTCCTTGGCAGTCGAATCGAAGATGTCGCGGTGCTCGCTGTGCCCTCTTACGACCCGGACCTCAGTGGTTTCCGTGCTACCCGTATCACTCATCGGTGCTTCCTAGACGCGGGGCCTTGCATTGCAACGCAAACCCTAACATCCTCAGATCATGCGGCGCATCAAAAAGGTCACGGTCAAGTGCCTGAGCCTGTGCAAGCGCGGGGCCAACCAGCTTCCAGTGCTCTACAAGGCCGAAGACGGCACCGTGGAGATCCAGACGCTCACGAAAGCCCTCCCTGACTTCGAGGAGCGTGGCGAGCTGCTCGTGGTGGGCTACGCCCCCGAGCACCGAGACAGCCAGGGCGACATCGCGGACGCTGCCGTGTGCAAGGAGATGGCCCACACCTTCATGCACGAGGGCGCGAACCTCGACATCCGCCACGACGGCAACCTGATCTCGCGCGAGCGCGCGTTCGTGGCCGAATCCTTCATCATCCAGAAGGACGATCCCCGCTTCGTTGACTTCAAGGACTACTCCGGCAAGCCGGTAGACGTCACGAACGGCTGGGGCGCGCTCATCAAGATCGAAGACAAGGAACTTCGAAAACTCTTCAAGTCCGAAGGGTGGAACGGAGTTTCGTTGAGTGGTCCTGCCGAACTAGAACCCGACGATTCGGTGCGTAAGGCGCTGGATCACTTCAGACAGTCACAGGAGTATGAAATGAAGCCCGAAGAACTGGCGGAAGTTCTGCGAAAGAACAACGAGGCGCTCGTAGCGGCTCTCCGTCCCGCGCCTGTCGCGCCCGCCGCACCTACCATCGCTGATCCCTCGGCTCCTTCCTTCACGGGCGATCCGCTCAAGAAGGAAGACGTGGAGAAGTACGCGCGCGAGCTGAAGTCGTACCAGCTTCGCAAGAGCGTGGACTGGAAGGACACCAACGCCGTCGATGCGTACCTCGCGACGCTCACGAAGGGTCCTGGCGATGACGACGATGACGACGTTGCCGACGATGCGGACGACGACGCACCCGCTCCGAAGGTCAAGAAGGAGCAACGTCGCAGCGATCAGCCGACCACGGACGGCGCGCGTCGCAAGTCGAAGGTGCCCGAGGAGATGCAGGGCATGAATCTTTCCAAGGAAGAACTCGAAGGCTTCGAAATCGGTAAGCGGATGGCTGACTGGGCCAACACGCAAGGAGTGAAGTGATCCCATGGCATACGCAGTCAACAACCTCGTTTCGGCAGCCACCACGCGCGGCCCCTCGCTTCGGGTCATCCCGATCTCGATCCACCCGAAGACCCTCGCCAACGTCGCAGCGGCTCCGCTCTATCCGACGCTGACGCCGATGGCGTTCAACACGGCCACGGGCTTCTGGGTTGTCTGGGCTACCGGCGGCGCGAACGGCACGGGCTCGATCGGCGGCTTCCTCGCGGAACCGACGCAGACGGACGCCGTGGGCGAAGTGCTCGCCAACATGCTCATGGAAGCCAAGATCCACGCTGGGGACATCCCCACGCCTGCGGGTCAAACGCTCGCCAACCTTCGAATCGCTCTCCGAGTGGGGATGCGCGCTCTCGGCTTCGACATCAGCGGCCTCGATGATGTCCACTAACCGCACACCCAACTAGGAAACAACAACCAACATGGCACTCCCTGTTCCGGCAACGACCTGGACCTCGATGACCTCGGCGGTCAACTTGATGAAGCCGCCGGGGAGGTTCGTTACGAACCTCCTCAACATCTCCGAGGAGATCCTCTCCACCGAAACCATCGAGATCGGCACCTACCGCTCGGAGCGCGACGTTGCGCCCTTCGTGCGCGTCCATGCCGAGGCCGAGATGGTCAAAGGTCTGGGCGAGGAGCTGTACGTCGTCCAGGCTCCCAACATCCGCATCAAGCGGCCCTTCCGCCCGAGCGAACTCCTCTGGGGTCGCCGCGTGGATTCGGTCATCTACCCGACCTCCAGTCAGGTGACTTCTGCGGTCGAGCGGCACATCGCCAAAGATCTCCAGCACATGGAGAACATGATCGTCAACGCCGAGGAGTGGATGGCCGCGATGGCCCTTCGCGGCTCGATCACCTACTCGGTCAAGGACCAAGAGGTGTTCACGATCACGTTCCCGCGCGCTGGCTCGCACTCGATTACGCCTGCGATCTTCTGGGACGACGCCACGCCCGCCAGCATCACTGCGATCACCTCCATCCGCTCGATCCTCGCCCTCGTGGCCGAGGACGTGGGCATGGGCGTCACCGATGCGATCCTGGGCAGCGAGGCAGCGGCGCAGTTCGTGAAGCTGCCCGAGCTGCTGGCGACGATCAAGACGGACTCCGGCATCACGGCTGGTAACGTCGATCTGACCCAGAAGTACCGTGCTGACGGCGCGATCTTCCTGGCGCGCTGGCTCGGCATCAACTGGTGGGAGTACCCGCGCAGTCTGATGATCGACGGCGTTGCGACGGCCCTGATTCGTCCCAAGTACGTCGAGTTCATCTCGGCTGGCTCGGGCCAGTGGACTCGCTACTACGGTGCGATCCCCGACATGGACGCCCTCGAAGGTCGTCGCATGGCAGCGAAGCGTTTCGCGAAGAGCTGGAAGCAGCCCGACCCGAGCGCCCTGATCGCCCTCCTCCACAGCCGTCCCCTGGTTGTGAACCGTGTTCCTGACAGCACCGTGTCCTTCAAGGCCGTCTCGGGCTGATTGGCTAGATCCCATGCAACACCGCCTCTCTCGATACGAAACCCTGATGCTCCCGAACGGGCAACCGCTCAAGGGCGGCTCGATCCTCTCAGACGAACTCGTCAAGATCATCGGGCCGAAGAACGTCGAAGATCACGTCCGCAACGGACTCCTCATCCCGCTCGGAAGCGAGCGAGACACCGAGCAGAACGACACTGGCGTTGATCCCAATCTCAAACCCATCAAGTCAGAAGTCACGGACGACGGACGCACTCTGCGTACCTTCGACAAGCCCGGAACCCCGAAGCCTCAGCAACCGAAGGGTCGCTGGAACTACGATCCGAAGTTCCTCAAGGGCAAGAGCCTTGAAGACCTCAACCGTCACGTCATCGAGATCGATCACACGATCGTTCCGTTCCAAACGAAGGAAGAAGCAATCGCTCAACTGAGCACTGACTTCCGAAGCTGACATGGCGATTCTCCCCCTCTTCAACGCGACCGTCGAATCGGTGAAGGCACGCCTGCGTTTGCAGGGTGTTGCCGCCACCGATCCGGGGCAACCGTTGATCGAGGGGGCGGTCCAAGCCGTGCGAGTGGGCTTCTACCGGCAGATCGAGCAGGCGCAGATCAACGTGCTCCTGTCCTATTCGTCGGTAGAAAACCCCACCAACGAGCAGGAGGTGCTGCGCCAGCTCGCGGAAGTGACCGAGCTGAAGTGGATCCGCTACGAGCTGATGCGCTCGATGCCGATGCTCTTCATGGACTCGGCTGCTGGTACGCAGCAAGCCTGGAACGACGAAGGGATCTTCCGTGGCATGGGCGTAGCCGAGCGCGACGCGGAGCTGAAGCGCCTGTGGAGCGAGATCGTGCAGTCGCTCTCGCTTCTGACCGCTGACGAGACGATCCCCGACGAGACGACCATGCGGGTCGATGTTTTCGTCCCCGACTCCGCGCCGATGCGCCCGTTCGGCAGCCTCATGTTCGGCAGTCCTTGGTACACGGGGATCACGTCGCCGTGGTAGAGACAGCCGATGTCTACGAGGCGCTCTTGGTTTTCTTCCAGACTGCGACCTACCCCGGCGTCACCTACGATCCGGCCACGCGCGAGCGCCTTGTTGGCGCTGTCGTCCTGCCCGGCTCGATCGAACTCAACGAACTGTCCTCTGACTTCGCCCCTGCGAGAAACCACAGGGATGATCTCAGGGACCACTCAGGATGGCTTTGGAGTGCGATCCTTACCTTCGGTGTGGAAGTGGACTTTTCAACGGTGCGTAAAGCACTTCAGAAAGTCATCCACATCAACAAGGGACGAATCGCGATCCAAAGGATCCGATACACTCACCCGCCTCGACAAGACCCTAATACTGGATCCAGAGCAGAGTTCGTGTTGAACGTGCTCGTCCAACCTCTGTAGGAGCTGACCAACCATGCCCGGACTCTCAAGTGGACGAAACGACCCCCGCGACCACATCCTCGGTCGGGGGGTGCTCTACTTCTCTCAGCACGACATCAACAGCCATCCGACTTCGTATCGAGACCTCGGCAACGCCACGGCGTTCTCGATCACGATGGACGCGACGGACCTGGAGCACTTCAGTTCTCGTCGGGGCCTCGCTCTGGCTGACCGCAAGGTCCAACTGACCAAGAGCGCCAACCTCGCGTTCACGCTCGATGAGTGGAACTCCGACAACATCGCGCTCTGGATGTCGGGCGCGATCTCGTCAGTCTCGGGCTACAGCGGCGTAGCCGTCGCCGCAGCCCTCAACGGCAACACGACCGCGAACCCGTCTGTCGGTCGTTGGTACGACCTCGTGAAGACCATTGCCTCGCCTTTCCCTGCCACCCCGTTCGATGACCGCATCTACGACCTCGGCGTTGTCACCGTCACCTCCACCACTCCGGCTACCTCAGTCGAGGGAACCACCTATCTCGTTGACTACAAGATGGGTCGTATCATGTTCCTGGAGACAACGGTTCTCACGGGCATTGCCGTCGCTGCGAACGTTGCTGGCGTGGCTCCGTACACCGAAGTCCAGATGTACCAGGGTGTCAACCTCACGGGCAGCCTGAAGTTCATCCAGGTCAACCCCGCCAACTCCGATCAGCTCATGGAGTACGAGATCCACTCGACGCAGCTCATCTCGACTGGCGAGGCGCAGCTCATCGGAGACGGTTGGTCCGAGATGCAGTTCACTGGCGGCATCTCGAAGAATCCGGCGCAGTCCGCGGCAAGCCCGTACCTGACCGTCCGCACCTTCCCGCGTGCCCAAGGCTCCGTGGCTGACTGATCCTCTCTAACGACTCCGGTTGTGGTAGGCTCCAGGGCCGGGTGGGACTCCTCACTCGGCCCTCTGCATACCCAAGGAGACACACACCAACATGGCACGAAGTCTAGCATTCCTGAAAAGCAAGCCGACACCCGTTACGGTCAACGGGGAGATCATCAACTTCTATCCTCTGAGCCTCAACGCAGTCCATCTCCTGAAGGGATTCGTCGGCCCGGTATCTGGCGCGATCAGCACCCTCTTCGCCAAGACCGACACCGACACTGGCAGGCAGTTCGATGAGTTCGCCAGCAAGGAAGAGGGGATGGCTTCGAGCAAGACGAAGATCGAACCCGTCTCGGTTGACATGGCACGCTTCCGCAGCCAACAGCGCGAGGCAGCCATCAAGACCCTGATGGACACGCTGACCGATCCTGGTCGTCACAGGGAACTCATGCTCATCATCACGGACTCGATGCGCGACGAGTTCCCGGTGAAGCCGAACGACAACCAGCTCGCGGACTTCATGCTGAACACGGATGTCCCGTCCGCGATCGAACTCTTCAAGGGCGTGCTCAAGGCCAACGGAGGGCTCTTTGACCCTTTGGTGTCGAGGGTGACGGAGGCCATGAAGGACCAGACCTCGCCGCCGTCGCCGCTGCTTCAATTCCCGGACTCCCAAAGCCGAGCCGAAACGGCAGGCACAAACCAAAGCCGAAGCGGGAACACCGAACCCCAGAGCAACGCGAGCTAGAATACTGGCGGTCACTTCAGTCAGCGATCGTCTACGCAGTAACGAAAGGATTCCAACTCGATACCTTGATGGCGATGGACCTCCCGAGCTTCAACAGCCTCCTGAGCACGATCCACAAGGTAACCGTGGCCGAGGCAAGCCGAGACGCTTGGACCTCTCTCATCGCTGCGGCGGTCGATCAGAAGGCAATGAAGTCACACATCAAACAGATTGTTGGACCTGAACAAGTGGCTGACGGTGCTGAAGTGGCTGCGAAACTGAACGAGATGGGCAAATGACAAGCGGCGGGTTTGAATACATCATCGAGATTCGCGACCAGTTCGCGAAGCCGATCGCTGAGTTCCAAGCCGCCATTGCAGAAGCCAAGAAGACAGTAGCCGCGCTCAAGAAGGAACTGGGCGGCCTTGGTGACGCTTCGAAGGAAGCCAAGGCCGCTCTCGGCGGCAACGCGACGGAGATCAAGGCCGCTACCAAGGCGCAAGAGGACTACGCCGCTGCCATCGGGAAGGCGACTGCCAAGCAGCGCGCCCAGATGACCGAGGACCAGAGGGTCGAGGACTCCCTCAGCAAGAAGATCGAGCGACGCGCACACGCTGCCCGAGTAGAGGAGCAGGCAGCCGAACAGGGCATCAGCCTCTCCAAGAAGCGCGTCGTCGCCGCCAAGGAAGAGGCGACGGTCGAGGATCGGGTCAACGCGATCATCGCGCGCCGGGCGGAGCTAGAGGAGACCAACGCCGCGCTGCGCGGGCGCGGCTTCGATCCCAAGGGCGCGGACACTCGCCAGCGGGTCGAGGAGATCATTGCCGCACGGAAGGACCTCCAGGACACCAACACCGAGCTGCGTAGCCGTGGGGTCGATGCCAAAGGCGCGACCACCGAGGCGCGCGTCAACGAGATCCTCGCACGTCGGAACGAGCTGCTCGCGCAGAACAACCTGCTGGAGCAGAGGGGATTCGATCCGAGAGGCAACGCGCTTCTCTCCGAGAAGGCGACGATCCAGAAGCGGATCAACGACATCATCGCTCGGCAGGCCCAGCTCCTAGCAGTCAATGCTGGTCTCAAGGCACAGGGGTTCGACCCTCGTGGCAACGCACTTCTCTCTGAAGCTGGGACGATCCAGAAGCGCGTCAACGACATCATCGCCCGACAGAACCAACTTCTTGCGGTCAATGAGCGCCTGAAGCGGCAGGGATTCGACCCGCGCGGGAATGCGCTCCTCTCCGAAGAAGCGACGATCCAGAAGAGGATCAACGACATCATCGCGCGGCAGACCAAACTGCGTGCGATCAACGCTGGGCTCAAGGCGCAGGGACTCAATCCGCAGGGCAACAAGTTCCTGACGTCCCAGGAGATAGGTGCCGATCAAGCCGCTGCCAAGTTCCGGAGCCTCCAGATCCGGAAGTTCCGCCAAGAAGCCGAGAGGGCCAACCCGGCGCTGGCGCAACTGCGTCGCGACCTGGGCTTGACCGAATCGGCTGCCAACCGCATCAGCTTCACCTTCCGTCGCCTCTTCGGGATCATGGCCGCGTTCACCGTGGCACGGCTGGCATTCGCGAAGCTCAAGGAAGCGATCGCCAGCTCGGTCGCGTTCAACGCCACGATCGAGACCTCAGCCCTGGGCATCGCTTCCCTGGTAGCCGCCACGGGGCAGATCCGAACCGCCACGGGGCGCGCGGCAGACGCTACCGAGGGTTGGGGGCTCGCCCAGGCAGAAGCGCGCAGGCAGCTCGTACTGCTCCGCAAGGATGCGCTGACGACAGCAGCGACCTTCCCAGAACTCATCAGCGCGTTCCAGACCGCGATCGGTCCGGGTCTCTCTGCGGGCCTGAATCTCGACGAGGTACGGAAGTTCGCATCCGTGATCTCGAAGGCGGCTTCGGCGCTGGGCGTGGAGCAAGTCCAGCTCGCAGAGGAGATCCGCTCGATCCTCCAGGGCACGATCACCAAGCGCAACACCAGGATCGCCACTTCGCTTGGGATCTCGAACGATGACATCGCCCGAGCGAAGGAGATGGGCGTCCTGTTCGAGTTCCTGGAGACGCGCTTCCAGGCGTTCAACAAGGCGAGCGAGGACGGTGCCAAGACCTTCACGGTCCTGCTCTCGAACGCCAAGGATGCGATCTCGAACCTTCTGGGACTGAGCTTCACGGGGCTCTTCAACGAGCTGAAGACGTTCCTGACGGTCATCAACCGAAGCATCGTCAACATCGAAGATGCCTCGATCAATCCGGCGCTGGTGAAAGCGTTCTCGGCCATCGGGGAAGTGCTGTCGCTGGCGGTCAGCGAGTCCACGAAGATCATCACCACGCTCTCGGCTGGTGGTGCGGAGAGCACCTTCGAGGGCATCGCGATCATCCTGAAAGGCGCAGTCATCCTCGCTTCAGACCTGATCCAAGGGATCCTGAAGGGCGCTCGCATCGCGGCAGCGATCCTCTCCCCGATCATCGCCGTGGCACGCGCCATCGCAGACGTGCTCGGCCCTACGGTCAACCAGATCCTCATCTGGGGCGTGGCGCTGACGGTGGCGTTCAAGCTCGTGCTGGCTTCGACGATCGGCCTGTACGGCTATCTGGTGAAGTCGGTAGTCCAGCTCGGCCTGATGCAACTCCTCTCGCTGGGGCTTGCGCGCAACATCTCCGCTGCTGATGCCTCAGTCGGGAAGATGACCGCTGGTACGTTCACCCTGAGCACGTTGTGGACCGCGATTAGTGCGAAGATCGCAACCGCGTTTACCGCTGTCAAGGCGTTCCTCGCCGTCTGGGGGCTCACGCTCCTGGGTGTGGCTGCGATCGTCCTGGAGATCAAGCTGCTTGGGGACGAGCTGGAACGCGCGAGCGGCAAGACTGCCTCCCTCGGTGCGCTGCTAAAGGCGACGATCTATGGCGTAGGAGAAGTTATCCTGTTCGTCGGCAGGACCATCCTCGACTTCTTCGAGACATCCATCCGAACGGTTATCTCTCACATACTCTCGTTTCAGTTGTCTGTGGGCAAGCTGCTCTCCAGGCTTGCTGACATCGCAGGGAAGATTCCTGGAGGGGAAGTAGCGGCAGCCCTGCTAAAAGCCAGGATTGCTCAGGTGTCGAAAGCGTTCGAGGACTTCCAGACCAAGGTTGACGCGACCGATGGGTTCAGCGGCTTTGCTGACAGGGCCGATGAGAACTTCACGAGGGTCGGGCAACGTACCGTAGACTACTACTCGGAGCTGGCTGACGGAGAAGCCGAGGCAGCCGCACGGACGAACTTCTGGGACAACATCCCGGCGCTGATCTCCAGCTCCTCGCGCGAGATGGAGTCGATGGTCGCAGGAACACAGAAGCTCAAGGACGAGATTACGGGTGCGAACGAGGAGCTGATCTCCGGGATCGCCACCCTTCGTGCCCAGGGTGCGATCCAGCAACAGGTGAAGCTCATCACCGAAGCGCGCAGCCGCGTCGAGAAGGAGTCGAAGGTCTTCCTCGCCGATCGAGTGCAAGCCGAACGCGACCTCGCGCGGGCACAGAAAGACCGCCTGGAGGCCGAGGAGAAGATCGCCAAGGCGACCAAGGAACAGAGGGCACAGATAACGAACGTCCTGGATGTCTTCCAGGAGATCGATCGCCTGCGAGGACAGCTAGGTGAAGCCAAGTCGAAGCAAGGGCTCGCGAAAAGCCTCTTCGACAGTGGCAAGGGCTCCCTCGGAGAGGTCTCTGCCGCCAACGCGCGCGTGGTCGAGCTGGAGGAGCTGCTAGCCCAGACTGCCGAGAAGGGCAAGGGCATCGGCGCTTCCAAGGAGACCGAGGATCTCGCGCTCGCACTGAACGACGCGCTGCGTCGTCGCGAAGACGCCATCCGCCGCAACAACGAGGCGCTGGAGAACCAGAAGGAGCTGAGCAAGGAAATCTTCGATCTCTACGAGACCAAGATCGCCCTGGTCGGCGCGCTGGAATTCGCGGAGTCCAAGAAGCGCCAGCGCGAGACCAAGATCCAGTTCGACGCAGCGAAGCGCTTGCTCGGTGTCTCCGAGTCGCGTTCCCCGATCGACAGCGCACTCGCGCAGGCAGACAACGAAGTCGCGGCTGAGCGTGAGAAGCTCGTGCTCCTCCAGGAACAGAACCTCGCCCAGCAGAACGCCCTACGCTTCGTGATCGAGCGTACGAAGGACACGCAGCTCCAGGTCGCGCTGACGACCCAGTTCACCAAGCTGACTGCCGAAGGTGCTGACGCCGAGGCGCTGGCCGCTGCCAACGTCGCACTCGCCTTGGCTGGCAAGAGGGTCATCGTCCGCGACCAAACCGACGCCAACCGCCAAGCTGCGCTTGCTACGAAGGCAGAGCTGGGGGACATGCGGGCGCAGATCGACGCCGAAGGCAAGCTCCTCGAAGCCAAGCAGAAGGGCACGGCCTTCGACCAACAACGGGTCGAGCTGGAGACGCAGATCGCTCTCTCGAAGATCAAGGACAAGGCCATCCAGGACGGCTTCCGCGAAGAGGAACAGTCGCTCAACATCCAACTGACGGCCACCAGAGACTCCGACGAACAGGCGAAGATCGAGCAACAACTGACCGATCTCCGCAGCAAGTCGCTCCTCACCCTCATCCTCCAGAACATCCAGATCGAGAAGCTCAAGGAGAACCTGCGCCAGCTCGGCATCCAGGAGCAGAACCGCAACCGCGAGCTGTCGGTTTCGACGGCTGCGAGCCGCGATCAGTTCGACGTCGAGCAGGGAGTGGACCGCGAAGCCATCCAACTCACGGCTGTCTCGAACGCACTGAAGCAGGAGCAAACGATCCTCGACTCGATCCTCGCGCTCCACACGGCGAGCACGGAGGAGATCGCGGCTCAGATCGAGAAGATCCGACAGCTCCAGATCGAACTCGACAAGACCAAAGAGAAGATAGAATCGCCCATCAGCTCGGGACTCCTGGACGGTATGAGACGATTCGTCCTCGAAGCGCCGACGATGTTCGAAGCTGCTTCGGACATCATGCTCAACACTCTCAAGGGCATCACTGATGTCCTTGCCGATTCGCTGACTGGCCTCTTTGATCCGAACAACACTAAGACCCTGAAGGAACGTCTAGGTCAGCTTTTCCTCGACATCGGCAACCAGATCTTCAAGAAAATCTTCGAGCGACTGATTGCAGATCTGATCTCCAAATTCTCCTTCAGCACCTCCAGCAGCTTCATCGGACCTCCCGAGGTCGCAGCCAACTCGGGCGGCCTCATCGGAGCCAACTCGGGTGGTCAGATCCCGCGATACTTCGCCTCGGGCGGCTTGAGGGGCTCTCGCAAACGCCACCCGAAGGACACGGTGCCTGCCTTCCTGACCCCTGGTGAGTTCGTGATCCGCGAACCCGTGGTGAGGGGTCTAGGTACGGAGTTCTTCGAGGGTCTCAACAGCATGTCCCTGGGCAACGCAGGCGTGCGCGACATCGGCAAGATGGGATTCTCCGGCCCCAGGGTCACACCCCAACGCGCGGCCCCTGCCGCCGCCGCACAGGCGCAGGCAGCGCCCCTGCGCGCGTACCTCGTCCCATCCGAGGATTCGATGGAGCAACTCCTGGCACAGGGGGATGGCGCTATGCAACGCTACCTCAGTGAGCGAGGATACCGCCCGGCATGGCGCTCCTGATCGCAGAAGGCTTCGAGCACATCCACGGCAGCGTCGATGCTGGGCGTCGCTTCACCGATTCCGTCACAGGCATTCCTACCTCGCTCGCGTTCCAGGCAGGGCGTCTGCCGAACGGACGCTGCCTGCGCGCACAAAACGGCGAGTCCTTCACGCTCCGCTCCGGTGCGCTGTCTCCAGGCTCAACGACGGCGATCCTGGGCGTGGCCGTTCGGGCGAACGGCAACAACGCCGTGTCTGCCATCGTGCGGCTCGTCAACGCCGCCAACGCTGAACAACTCTCGCTCTCGTTCACAGACATCGGCGGCCTGCTCAAGGTGGAGCTGAAGCGCGGCGCTGCTGTGCTCGCCACCTCGCCTACGTTCCCCCTCGACCAGTTCATCTATGTTGAGCTGTTCGCTACTGTCGATGCGACGCTAGGTGTGTGGGAACTTCGCATCAACGAGATGACGATCGCTTCCGGTACTGGCAACACTGCCAATGCCGGTGGTGCAGGCTTCTCGAAACTCCTACTCAACCTCGTAGCGAATGTCGGGGTAACGAACTACTTCGACATCGATGACCTCTACCTCCTTAGCTCGACAGGAGAAGCACCGCTCAATCAATTGCTCGGTGCGATCGGCATCGAATCGGTCGTTCCATTCCGCTTGATTACCGAAGGAACCTTTCCCTGGACACCTAACACCGGAACCAATGAGCAAGCAGTGGATGATGGCGACGCTGGTCCGGTAGACGACGACGCTACCTACGTCGCCTACACGCTCCAGGATAAGATGGACCTGTATCAGATGAACAAAATACGATCAGTCAGGTCCTCGATGCTGAACCTGAGACTGTCCGAAGACCTGACGAATACCGACCCAGTAGATCAAGAGCCGTTCCACACAGTCTCCTTCAAGGACAAGAAGATCAACCTGGAAGCCCTCCTCATCGCGGCGGCGTCCCCGTATGCCCGCTACAAAACCGATGCTCCGCCAGTGACATCCGAAGTCTTTGCTGAGACACTGTACGGGTATGCCAACACCATAGCAGCGCAAGCCATCCCGCAGCCGTGACCATCCGTCTCACCAAGTTCGGAGTCGAAGTTCTCGGGTACGCCTACCCGCCGGTCGTCGTCGATCCGTTCGCCAACACCATCTTCCCATTGATCTCGGAGGGCGACTGGCGCGGAGAGTTCTCGATCGAAACCATCTGGCAGACAGCGATCTCGAAGTCCCAGAGCACGGGAGCCGAGGAACGCGAAGGAAGGGTCTCTCGCCCGACAAGGATCCTCCGCACCCTCTGCACCGGCATGAGCCGTAGTGAGACGACGCGGATGCTCGCCAACGCCTTCTCGCAGGCGGGCACGCGCTACCCGGCTGCAATCTACCCGGACTTCACGTTCACCACGAACTCGTCCACCACCTCACTGCTCTGCGACACCTCATACAAGCGATTTTTTCCTGGGCAACGGGTTGCTGTCCTCCCAGAGAACTACTCGCTGTCAGCCACACACCTGCAAGCTCAGCTCGGGATCATCGACTATGTTACCCCAGACGAGATCAAGCTTCTTTTTCCGCTGGACGTTGCATGTGCTGCTGGCGATATCGTATTTCCCCTGGCTGACTGTCAGATCAAACTATCGCAAGAACTCAACGCTCGTACCGACGCCATTGCCGAATGGCTCCAGGAATGCGTCGAACTCTCGGGAACGGCTACTCTCCCAGGACTCTCCGAGGAAGACGTTCACTATCTCGGGATGTCCTACTATCAGGGATACCCCATCTTTGACCTTGAGCCAAACTGGCGAGATTCCGTCAGGGTTGGGGTTGCACGCGAAGGTGCGTCCGTCCAGTCCGGGAACACGAACATCGTCTCAGCAGACGGAGACCCGTTCCTGACCTTCGGAGGCTCGTTCGAGGAGTACGATCGCGCTGCCATCTGGCGCGCGGGACGGTTCTTCGATTCCAGAAATGGCCGCCTGCGTCCGTTCTGGGCGGTCAATCCGCTGGTGCTGTTCGACATCGTCAGCATCCCCACCCTCGCCAGCTTCGCAGTCACCACCGCCAGCGCCTCGGGGCAGCTCACCGATCTGGTGAAGCACGTCGGCATTCGATACACCAGCGGGGCCTTGCAGGTCATCCAAGTCACCTCCATCGTCAACAACGTGAACGGAACCACCACCATCAACCTGATCGAGGACATGGCAGTCGGAGTCGAATCAGTGACCTCAGCACATCTCTCACGCTTCGATCAGGACAGCTTCAAAGAAACCTGGCGAACTGATGAGATATGCCAGTTCGATCTCAACTACCGCAGCCTACTGGATGAGGCAACCTACGCTGTGATCCCATGACGGTAATAACCGACACAGAGAAGAGCATCGTCGTTCTCCTGGAGATCACCTGGGGGAACTCCTCGATCATCAGACTCAACGATGTCCAGGAACGTCTCGTGCTGCCCATCGGGACGTTTGAAGCCAACCCATCTCTGAAGATCAGCCTGCCTCCCTACACGGGAATCTTCGAACGCAAGACGATCGACATCGAGTTTGCCTTCCTGGACACTGCCTTCCTCTTCGCTGCCGCGATCACCAACGGTCGCGCCTTCTCTCCAGCATTCGTACGAGCATGGCAGTGGATCCGAACCCCAGGCTCAGATCGGCTCAGAAAACTCTTCGACGGTCGCGTCACCTCTGCCACCCGCAACCCAGGCGGTCGGCAGGACATCCTGAAGCTCCAAGCGATCACGGCCAAGTCGGAAGCTATGCGCGCATGTGGGATCATAGCCAGCAACGGGTGCGAATGGACGTTCGGAGATCCGAAGACCTGCACCGTCGACCTCGTCCCCCTGCGTGAGACAGGGACAATCACTGCCATCGATCGTAACTTCGTCACGATCACCGGACTCGCTGCTCACGCAGATCGCTACTGGCACAAGGGCTACATCGAGGCTGACGGCGTCAGGATCAAGGTCCGCGAGTGGATCAGTGGAACGGCGTTCATCCTGTCGAAGCTAGTTCCGAAAGATTGGGAGGAAACAGTTCTAGGAAACGGATTCAAGACGATCGTAGTTACTCCTGGATGCGATAAGAGACCTGAAACCTGCAAGAACACCTGGAACAACGAACCGAACAACATGACAATCGGCATCGCTATTCCGGCATACAATCCGTTCTTTGAGGACGGCTCGTGATTGCCGTCCTGAGGAAGGAGTGGCGCACCCTGCCATGCAGTGAGCGAGTTGATGAGATCCTGACATCCTGGTCTGGAACTCCCTACATGGCGCTCCAGGCGCGCAAGGGCAGGGGCGGGGGGATCGACTGCGTGCGGTTCGTATGCTGCGCCGCTGACGAGCTGTACGGCTTCTCCCGAGGGCCGGTGGAGAGCCTCCCGCCCGATCAGGCGCTCCACGACCGCAAAGGCGCAATCGAAGCCATGCGAGCGATCTGCCGCCGGTACGAGCCACTGGACGACGCCACCGAGAGTGCCTACATCGAGCCCGGCGACATCTTCGTGGTGGGACCCATCGGCGGGGGTCCTGGGCACGCTATGATCGTCGGCGGCTACCGGGGCCACATCTGGGAGTGCCTCCAGGACGGGGGAGTCCGCAGGTCCGGAATGCCTCTGCTCGGGGAGCACACAGAATTGTTCCGCATCTACAGAGTGAAAGATAAGCACCTGTGGTCGTAAGCATCCCTCTATTCATAGCGCAAGCGACGGCTGGACTGATCATCTCAGGGATCGCTTCGTCGCTACTCAAGAAGAAGCAGAAAAATCCGATAGTAGACGAAAAGCCCAACTCTCCGAGCACTCGCGGCGCATACGCGCCCGTCCTACTCGGAAGACGAAGAATCGGACCGCTCATCGCCTGGGTAGGAGACCGCACCACTGTCCCAGAGAGTCCGGCTGGCGGCAAGGGATCAACAGGAAACGGATCACTCCAGCTCGTCTACAGAGAGAACGCGCACCACATCCTCTGTGTCGGTCCTGGGCACGCGCTGCACCGGATCTGGATCAACGGCAAGACGGTCTACGCCCCCGTGGGCGGCATCACGCCGCTCTCTCACCCGAGCGGCTCACAGATCGACCTAGTGGGTGTCGGACAGTTCCGCATCTACTGGGGCGAAGTGAACAGCCCAGTTGACTCGTTCATGGGCGCTGGAACGAGGATGCAGATACAGTCGCGTTGGAAATTCCTCGTGCGCGTGGTCTGGATCGGCTGCCGTCTCGGAGGCTTCCCTACATGGCCCGCGATCGAGTACGAGATCCAGGTCAAGCCCTACAAGCCTGGAGATACCATCTCAGTTGACTACGACTCGTTGCCCGAGCGCCTCAATGGGTCCGAAGGCTGGCTCGACAACGAGTTCGGCTCTCCTGGAACAGTATTCAACATCCTTGATGGCTTCACCTTCGAAGAATCTATTCCGCGTGGAAACATCAAAATTGCTGGCAACCAGACAAGTGCCTTCCCCCTCGGAGCAAGAGCTAGGGTACTAGGACAGCCCTACCCAGGGTACTCCAACAAGTATTTGAACGTCACCTCGTCCGCACACAACGCAGCCGAGGTACGGTTCATTCCAACGGGCTACAACGTCGGAGATGCTCCTGCTCCAGTCACTAGAATATTCAATTCTGAGTGGGTGCGACAAAATACCACCGTAACCAGCTCTGGCCCCGCTGCCCCCTCTGGGGGGCTTCCGTCTGACGGGATTCTTCACACAGGTAGCGCCCCACACACTGTTACCTGGAACGGAGCCCACGGGAACGTGAACGGCACGTTTCTCTTGAATAGGTATCGGAATAAATTCGTCTTCTTCGTGTACTTCTTCGGAGCCTTTGGGTTCAGGGACATCACTGTTGGCATCCTACCATTCCTGGGAGCAACAACGCACTCTCACACTGTACGGATCGAGTGGATCGACGGTGTGATACGCCTCACCAACTCCAACGGCCTGAAGTCGTCTTGGTCCCAAGTAGATGCAAACTGGAGACGCTTCGAGCTAGTGTATGTAGCAGAGCACGGAACCACTCCGTCACTGAACAACTACAACATCTCAGTAGTCATAGACACCTCCAATACCGACTTCGGAACTGAGATGTATTTCTCGATCGGGACTTTCCATAAGGACAGTGGTACTCCGGTCGTTGGCGTCACCACAGTCGCTTTCGCGGAACAGATCCAAGCCATCGACGACGCGATAGGAACTCTCACGAACTTCCTGCCTGGATTCGGTCCTGGAGGGCCGAATGCGGCACACGTTCTGGATCAACTCATGTTCGAGACCTTCCCGCACGGTGCGGGATTGGATCGCTCGCTATTCGACATCACATCGCTCGAAGAAGTAGGAGCTGACCTTGAAGCCGAAGGACTTCGTACTCACGTCTATGGTCCTGACGGAGATGAATTCGAAGGAATCATCGCAACAATCTTCCAGGACGTCGGACTCTTCTGTTCCTGGGATAGGGTCACAGGTAAGTTCGTCTTCGTTCTTATCAGGGAGCCGGTTGGTACAGTCCCTACGATTCCCGAGCAACTCATCTCTGATCCGAAGCCTGAGAGATTCTCTCAACGAGAAGACACTACCAACGATAAAGCCATTTTTGGCTTCCCCGATTCTGCCATCGGATACCGAGACAACATAGTCGTTGACTTCGACGATGGGCTGGCCTCCCTCGATCAGAACCAGAAGGGCGACATCGTTCAGCTTCGGACCGTGATCGATGCCGACATGGCTGTCCAGATCGCGGAGCGCCGATCGGCAGAGATCCTGACGCCCCTCGACAAGTCAACGGTCACGGTCCTGCGCGACGCGGGCGACTTCTATCCGGGCCAGCGCGTAAGCGTCCACGACTTCGACTCGATCCAGCGGATCCTCGAATCCAAGGTAGACCCCAAGACGCGCAAGGTCGTCCACGACATCCTCACAGACAACTACGCGATCACGCCCAGCACCCAGAACCTCGGCGTGGTACTGATCCCGCCGGAATCACCGGAGCCGCTGGCTGACCCCTCGGTCAAGATCGTCGAGCTGCCCGAGGAACTGCGTCTAGCGAGCAGGCGCGCGATCTCGATCCTGCGGATCCGCGCTGCCGAACACATCGGACCGGCTGCTGTGTACCTGTCTGGCGACGACCTGACCTACACGCAAGTTTCGGGCGGAATCAAGCACGTCACAGGAGGCACCCTATTCGACGCCTTTGCTGCCTCGGCTGCGGACATCGCAGACGGTCCTGTGTTCTACGGCCTCGGCCCGGACGTTGCGGCACTGTCCCAATCCCTCACAGACGCCAACCGAGACCTGGGCAGGCAGCTCTTGATCGTCAACGACGAGATCATGTTCATCAAAGAGGTGGCTCCTCTTGGAGAGAATATGTATCAACTCAAGGGAGTCCGACGAGCTAAGTACGGAACAAGCGCACCGGCGCACGCTATCGGAGACATGGTCTACATCGTCGATCCTAAGCGGCTCGACGCAATCTACGACCCATCGGTCCAGGCGCTCGACACAATCTACGTCAAGACACAACCAAGGACCTCTTCCAGGGCGATCTCACTATCCCTGGTAACTCCTGTTGACCGGATCATCTCAGCCACACCCCCTACCCCGGTCACGGAGTTCTTCGCGGAAACCCCTACCGGGGCGATCAATGGATCCAACGCTGTATTCGTTCTCGTGAACGCACCTAACCCTCCAGAGAGCCTCATCATGGTCAAGAACGGAATAGACCAAAGAGAGGGAGTTGGGGACGACTACACAATCTCAGGGAACACCATCACCTTCGAGGCGGGCAACGTCCCTCAAACAGGTGACTCTCTCGTTGCTAGAAGGTATCTCTCGCTATGACCGTCACAAAGATCCGTCAACCCCAGATCGATTCCGACTCCGTTGGCACTCCTCAGATCATCGCTACCTCCGTAGTAGCAGCTTCCTACACCCTCGCCTCGATCACAGTCGATGCGGATGGTCGCCTCACTGCGGCCTCAAACGGCTCGGTTGCGGCTGTCCCTACCTTCGTGGACAACGAGGTCCCGGCAGGAGCCATCGACGGTACGAACGCTTCCTTCACCCTGGCTACCACCCCGACTGCTGGTTCCACACACGCCTACCTCAACGGTGTGCGGATGTTCCCCGGAGCCGGAAACGACTACACGATCTCTGGTCTGACCATCACAATGCTCGTCATCCCTAAAACTGGTGACCGGCTTACTACTGACTACCGCTACTAGGAAACGATGGCAACAACGCAAGTACGAACGGGCCAGATAGGTGACGGGGGGGTCACCCTGGCCGACATGGCTGATCTGGCACAGGACCAGTTCATCGGGCGCACCTCGGCAAGCACTGGAGTTCCGCAGACTGCCACGATCACCGCATTCGCACGCACGTTCCTAGACGACGTAGATGCTGCTGCCGCTCGCACGACGTTGGGTGCTACGGCGACAGGGCACACGCACGACGGCGCCGACATCGTGACCGGCACGGTCGGGACCGACGTCGGCGGAACCGGGCAAGACCTGAGTGGCGGAGCGGCCGAGGGCGCGCTCGTGTGGCTCGCTGGCGTAGCATCACTCGCTGCTCCGGGCACGTCTGGCTGGGTTCTCACGGCACAGGGCATCGGCGTAGCCCCCGCCTTCGCGGCAGCAGGCGGCGTCTCAGACGGCGACAAGGGCGATATCACCGTCTCGGCCAGCGGAGCGACGTGGACGGTAGACACCGCGGCGATCACCCTCGCC
>Ga0163150_10001961_pt1 | contig 33167 bp, 28 predicted proteins | sample OliLakLV19P2IB_FD_148628 | JGI IMG/M metagenome (GOLD analysis project Ga0163150, IMG submission 148628) | Freshwater microbial mat bacterial communities from Lake Vanda, McMurdo Dry Valleys, Antarctica - Oligotrophic Lake LV.19.P2.IB | ecosystem: Environmental > Aquatic > Freshwater > Lake >...
GCCTCAACGACACGCCCAAGATCGCCGCGGCAATCGCCAGCGCGGCGATCTTGGGCGTGTCGTTGAGGCCGCGCGCGAAGCTCAGCGTGGCGGTCGTCGCCCAATGCAGCGCGTCGGTCACGCGTACGGCGCTAATCGTCTGCTCGGTCTCGCAGGCACGCTGTTCGTCCACGACCACCAGCGGCACCGCAATGGGCCGGACGGCCATGGCCGCGGTCAGGCCGTCCATCGTTGCCCCGATCAGGGACCTTTCGGTCACGCACACGCAATATCGTGCGCAGGCCGACAGCCGATGCTTCGCAAACGCGTGCGCGACGTACGACAGCCCCGCCGCCGCAACTGGACTGAGTGCCAGCGGCGCGACGACGGCGCTCACCACGAGCGACCACCGGACGCCGTGCAAGCCTTCAGCGGCCAGGGCCGCCCCGACGATCCCACCGATCAACGAATGCGTCGTCGACACCGGAAACCCGGTGCGCGAAGCGGCGATCACCCACGCAAAGGCGCCAACCGCGACGGCGAGCGGAAACAACTGGGTGCGCGCGAGCGTCGCTTCCACCAGGCCGGTGCTGAACGTCCGGAAGATCGATGTGGTGAGCGCGAGCGCCGCGACGGCGCCGGCGACCGTCCAAATCGTGCCCCACGTCAGCGCCTGCCGATAGCTGGCCACCCGGCTGCCCACGAGCGTCGCGACGCCCTTCGACACGTCGTTGGCCCCGTTCGCCCAGGCCACACCCGCTGCGCAAACAATCGTGAACAGCAGCACCGGCGTCATCTTCAGGCGCCGAGCGGTCTCGTCCCAGACGGGCCCGCAATGGCGCCGAGGATGCTGCCGTACAACAGATGTCCGATGAGAGAACCGGCGGCGGCCATCATGCCGCCCATCGCCATACTAAAAAAGCCAGCGCCCATCATCGGCATGACCATGACTTGCGCCAGCAGCCACAGCATGACACCCCAAGTCGTCCCTTTCATGATCGGGCCGCCGGGAAGCCAGCCGTAGAGCAGATACACGTAAATCAACGGAAAGATGATGGCCCCGTTCACGATGTGCATCATCATGCCCGCCGCCCAGTTGTTCCCCAGCATCGATCCGAGCATCTGCGCGATGTCCATGTGAAGGCCCATCATCGGGGCGACGACGTACATCATCGCGGTCATGACTGCAGTGCCGACGACTCCGCCGACGATCGAACGCACGAGATTCGGACGCATAGGTATTACTCCTTGATATAGCGACGCCTGTTAACAACAACCAGAGCCCGGTGTGCAGCAGGCACCGTCGGCGTCGATGGTGACGTGGCTGCTGCGACCCTCCAGGACTGCAAACGAACCCGCATAGGGTGCGCGCGAGAGCTTGGCCGCCGTGTCGGTGCACACTTCGACGGGTGTGCCACGCGCAAACAGATGGCCCTCTTCATCGATGGCCGCTTTGAGCGGCCCGAGGTACACGGCGTACTGGCCGGCGTAGGTGCATCCGGACTTCTTCTCGAACTTGTAACCCCTCGCCGTCACGGAGTAGAACCTGCAGCCTTCCACCTCCCGCCAAAACGTCTTCTTGAGAATCGACACGCCGTAAAAGCCGGCGCGCTCGAGTCCTGACAGGAACGCGTCCTCGGTCAGGGCGCCGCTGATGCATTCACCCCACAGCTGACCGTCGGCGCGCATCTTCGGCGGCACCTCGCGGTCGGCGACAATGTCGGCGACCACGGCACGGCCGTGATCCCTGAGAACGCGCCAGATCTCTCGAAACACCTTAGGCTTGTCGGGGGACAGATTGATGACGCAGTTCGACGTCACGACATCGGCTGCGCCATTGTCGATCGGAATCGATTCGAGAAAACCTCGACGGAACTCGACGACGTCCCAGCCGAGCGCACCGGCGACCTGCGGGCGGCAGTCGTTTGCCACTTTCAGCATCGCGTCGGTCATGTCGATGCCGTACACCCGGCCTTCTGATCCAACTTTTTTTGCTGCGATGAAACAGTCGATGCCCGCCCCAGACCCGAGGTCGACCATCGTCTCGCCCGGCGCGAGCGCCGCGGCCGATACCGGGCTGCCGCAGCCGTAGAACCGCTCGACCACTTCGCGCGGGATGTGCGCGAGATCCGATTCGTCCGGGCGCACCGGACAGCACAGCTCGGCCTGGGGCTCCTCGGCGGCATGACCGTAGAACTCGCGGACCATTCCGCGCGACCGCTGGATGACTTCCTCTGACAGTACGCACGCGGAATGCGTCGTCCGAACAATGGCTTCTTCGTCGTGCAGCGTCCGCTCCCCCATCGCCCGGAGCACCACGGGCCGATCGAAGCCCGAGCGCGGCTGCACGGTGGCGCGGCCCTCCGTGACCATGTCCGACCAGGCGTCCGCCGCCAGCCCTTTATACAAATCGCAGTAGGGATCGTGCCCGACGAAGCTGCGCGTGGCCCAGTAGCCGTGCTCGACGTCGCCGCCGCCGCACAGGAACTTCAGCGAGCAGGTCCTGCACTGCGGCTTGCGCTCGACAGTGGCCTCACGCAGCTCTCGGCAGACGGCGCTCTCCTTCCAGATCCGCTCAAGAGAAGCGGTACTCAGGTCGCCGCACAGGAGTTCCGACACGCCTGCCATCGAGGCCGAGGGGTACACGCAGCCGTCGGTGTACACGCAGAGGCTGTTCCAACCCGCCCCGGCCAGGTCGTTCTTCACGCCGGCACGGCCGTCCAGGCGGAGCCGAAACTCCTCGACGTTGTCGATCGTGATGCCTAGTTGGGCGGCGACAGCCCGGCCGCGGCGCACGGTCGCCAGAATCGTCTCGGCCGTCGGCAGGTTCGCGAACGGTCCGTTCAACACGCGGCCTCGGCGGTGCGGCCACAAGAGGTGCACGTTTTGCACGTCGAGCGTCGCGGCCAGCCGCACGAGCGCGTCAACATCGTCGAGGTTGTGTGCGAGCAGCACCATCGTGATGCTCGGCCGAAGACCGGCGGCGACCGCCTCGCGGATGCCGGCCACGATTCGCTCGAAGGTGCCGACCCCACGGATCGGATCGTTCGTCTCGGCCGACGCCCCGTCCAGGCTGATCTGCACGCGGAGCCGATCCCCCGCGAGTGCGGTGAGGCCCTCAATGCGTTCCCCTTTGAACAGCGTGCCATTGGTCAGGATCACCAACTCGCGTTGATGGTCCTTGATGATGTGCCGCGCGAGCTCCACCGCGTCTGGGCGGGCCAACGGCTCGCCACCCGTGAAGAAGAACCGCTCGACACCGAGCGCGGCGCCCTGATCGATGGCGTCCAACAGACGGCCGGTCGGCAGGCCCTGCGTCTGGTCGGGCCCCGAAGAGACGAGACAATGGGCGCACGCCAAGTTGCAGAAATCGTTGACATGCAGCCACATCTCGCGCAGATGGTCGGTCTGCAGGTAGGCGGCACGCCCAAGATACGGGACCGGGACCGCGCCGTCGGTCGAAATGAAGTCATGACGCAACGCATCGCGCGCGAACGTCTCGACGTGCAGCCACGCCCTGGCCACGTCCAGGCCCGTATCGGTCGCATACGCCGACACCACGTCCCGCAACGGCGTCTTGCCGTCCAGCAGCCTGAGCACGCGGATGCCGCGCTCGTCGGTGACCACCCAGTTCGGCTTGGCTGGATCGAGCGCCACGAGTGCGCCCGACACGCCGGTGGTCGTGTAAGCCGGCGCGCGAAGCGTCGTCGTGTCGTCGAGCAGTGTCGGAATCAACGAGTCCATCGAAAATACCTTTCCATGAGTCCACGCACGAGTGGTGTCAGCAGCGATCGACGGTACTGATCCCCCGCCTTCCGCAACGCTTCGGACTGTGTCGGATAGGGGTGAATCGTCGATGACAGGTCCGCCAACGAGCCGCCGTGTGTCAACGCGTAGGCGGCCTCCGCGATCATCTCGCCGGCATGCGACGCCACGATCGTGCAACCGAGGAGCCGCCCGCGCTCGTGGTGCACCCGCACGAACCCGTCGGCTTCCTCGTCCAGGACGGCGCGGTCGACGTCGGCTAGTGCAACCGTGATGGTCTTCACGTCGTGCCCCTTCTCGCGTGCCTCTTTCTCGTACATCCCGACGTGCGCGATCTCCGGGTCGGTGTAGGTGCACCAGGGGATGACGAGCGCGCTGGCGCGCCGACGGCCATAGAACAACGCGTTCTGAATGACGATACGCGCGAGGGCGTCGGCGGCATGGGTGAACTTGAACGCCGAACAGACGTCGCCAGCGGCGTAGATGCGAGGGTTCGACGTCCGAAGCCGATCGCTGACGACGACACCTGTCTTTGAAACGTCGACGCCGGCGACGTCGAGCCCGAGATCCTCGACGTTCGGCGCGCGGCCGGATGACACGAGCACGTGATCGCCAAGGACCTCGCCGGTGCTGGATCCGTCTCGACGTTGGTACCGCACTCGAATGCCACTCGCCTCGCGGACCGCTTCAGTGAGGTTCACCCCGAGTTCCAGCCGTACGCCGTCCTCGACAAGCCGACGCTGCACGATGGCGGCCGCATCAGCATCTTCTCGCGGGAGCACGTGCGACGCGCGCCCCAGGAGCGTGACGTCGCTGCCGAAGCGGGCGAACGCCTGCGCCATTTCGCAGCCGATCGGGCCCGCGCCCACCACGATCAGTCGTTGCGGAAGCTCAGTAAGCCAGAATAAGGTCTCGTTGGTCAGGTATTGAATCTCGGGGAGCCCCGGTACCGGGGGAGCGACGGGGCGGCCGCCGGTCGCGATGACGGCACGGTTGAACCTGAGCGTTCGTCCCTCCACGTCCAGCGTTCGCGTACCGGTGAACCTCCCGTCGCCAAAGAACACATCCACGCCGGCCTGCTGGAGCCGTTGTGCGGAGTCGTTCGGGCTGATGCCGGCCCGCCGCTCGCGCATCCGGCGCATAATCGCGGAAAAGTCCGGTTCCACGCGATCGATGCGCACGCCAAGGCTTCCCGCGCGCCGCGCCTCGGCCGCCGCACGGGCCGATCGGAGCAACGCCTTCGACGGCACGCAGCCCACGTTCAGGCAATCGCCGCCGAGCAGGCGTCGTTCCACGAGTGCGACACGCGCACCGAGCCCCGCGGATCCGATTGCGCTGACCAGGCCGGCCGTGCCGCCACCAACAACGACAAGATCATAAACCCCGCGTGGTTCGGGATTGGCCCAGGCCGGCGGGTGAACCGCGTTCAAGAGTGTCTGATTGGCGTCGTCCAAGGGCAGAACGAGCGGTTCCAGCGGCTCGACGGCAATCGTAGTAGTCACCTCGCCCATTAAGAACTTTCTGAATCAATTCTGATTCCGGCTGAACACTCGCGTTGTGAGATGGGTCACAGAAATCGTTCTGGCAAGCAGATCACACTCGCTCGTCATTGGTCTTCGCGTCTAGTACGCCCCGCCCGGGCGGATGCGGAACCGCTCACGTCGGTAGCCCTGCCTCGGCCTTGTCGACCTTGGCCTCACGTCCCTGAGGTGAGTGCGCGGCGGTGCCGGAATCTTACTTGAATGGGAAACGACTGCCAGGCCTGATCAAGGTTCTTGAGAGTGCACCGTGAACCTGACGTCGAATACTTGGTCCTTTTCGTCGGCCTTGAATTTCACGTGAAGCTTCACGTTGAGTGGCGGCTTCGCCCCCGAGAGGCCCACTTCCAGAACGTTCTGATCCTTAGCCTAGGATGGCCCACTTAAACACCGCGAGGTCTCGTATCGATGCCATCCAACCTCCATCTAGCGGCGCCGCGCCAATCGGCATCGCCTCACGGACTTGCTGAGCATGTTCAGCGAGACGGCCTCCAAACAGCAGATTCAGGAAAAAACCCGTACCACCCGAACCAGAACGCGGGGTACGCCGCGACCCGCGTGAGCCGCTCGCCCTTCAACGGTCCGTCGATCGCTTCGCCATCCGACGCACGCCACCGGCTGTGCGTTTCGGCGTCCTCGAGCGCGGGCTCCGCCGCATCCGCCCGCGCGAAGTGCAGCGCGCGCCCTTGAACCCTCCGCTCGAACGCGACCACCGGCAGGTTCGATCCGAGTGCGGCCAGGACGACCGGCACGCCGCCAACTTCGGCTTCGACGATCACAGCCTGACGGACGCCCTTCAGCGCAAAGGCTGTGGTCGCACCGTTGTACCTGATGCCAAGTATTCGTTCTTTCGGCGGAAGCGCCGAGCCCTTCATGCGACGGCCAAAAATGCCAAGACGTGACGGTTCGCGGTTGTAGTCTTCGTACGAGGATCTGGACTGCCCGTGCTTCCTCAACGCGAGGCTGTCCGGATAGAGCGTCTTCCATTCCTTCCACGTGGCGTGAACGGACGCCAGTGGCTGCAGTACTTGACCGGCCAGCGGTCCCCTGATTGCGCGCCCGTCGATCTGCGACCAGAGAGTGCCAGTCTCACGATCGAACATGACGAGCGCATCGCGGTACAGCATTCCAGAGACACCGAAGGTCAGCGTTCGGGCACCGACCGCCCTAGCATACACAATGCCGGTGCCGCACAGCGGGCACCACGTGACGGCGATCGCCCGGCCTTCGAATGTGTCGTTGACGATCTCGTGGCGATCGAGTTGCCACGTCGAATAGGCGCGCTGCTCGTGTTCGCCAACGATGCCGATCAGCAGCTCGTCGTTGTTGAAGGATTTCGCCTTCAACACCGCCTCGAACTCCGGGCGGTCGATCGACGGGATGGCGTCCTGCGGCAACACGACGACGATCCGGTCGGACTGTTGGGCGAGGCCGAGCGCGGCCGTGCCGCCCAGAAACGAAACGGCCATCGCGATCCTCATCCCCCGCATGTCGCACTCCTCCCGACCATGCTTGATATTGAACGGACATGTGGGTTCCGGCACGCCCAAGCGCCGGTTGTGTTAGGCGCCTCACAATCGCCCAGACGTCGTATCCTGTACTATTGGTCTCAGTGAGCCATCTCATTGAACTCTTCTACAGCGAACACTGTGTCGGCTGCCCAGAAGCGCGGGAGGTTGTCGGGCGATTCGCATTGGAGCGCGAGGACGTCGCAGTGGTCGAGCATGACGTGGCGGTCGAAATGGACCTGGCGAGGCACTATGGCCTGATCGCCACGCCGGCCCTCGTGATCGACGGGACGGCCGTCGTGTACGGAGTGCCTCGTCCGGGGGCGCTTGCAGCGCGCCTGGACAGCGGCACCACAGACAAATCGCGTCCGTAGCGAGCAGGCCGACGTATACTGCCCCGGAATGGCCGTCCACACGAAGGTCTGGTATCTCCAGCAGTTCCGGATGCTGGACGCGCTGACCGACCCGCAGAAGCGCGACGTCGAAAAGATGACGCGCATGCTGGAGGTCAAGCGCGGCCAGCGTATCTACCTCCCCGGAGATCCCAGCGATCAGATCTTTCTGCTCAAGATCGGTGTGGTGAAGATTGCAACGAGCGGCTCCGAGCAGGACACCATCCTCGCGTTGCTGTACCCCGGCGACATTTTCGGCGAGCTCGCGATGATCGACGAGTCGCCGCGCGATCATGTGGCTGAAGCCGTGGAAGACACCGTCCTGTGCGCGCTGAACCGCGATTTGTTGCTGCGGATGGTGCAGCAGTCTCCCGCGCTTGGGTATCAAATCACCAAGCTGATGGGATTGCGACTCCGGCGGCTTCGCACGCGGGTTGAGGAGTTGCTATACAAGAGCGCTCACCAACGCATCGCCCACACTTTACTGGACCTCGCCGCCGACTACGGCGTGAGAGACGATGACGGGATCCTGATTCCCATTCGCCTGAATCAGGGCGACCTCGGAAACCTCGTCGGCCTGGCGAGAGAGACCGTGAACATCGTCCTTCGGGACCTCAAGCAGCGGGGCCTTGTCGAGGCGGGCCGTCGGAACATTCGTCTAAGGGATCCGGATCGGCTGCGCTCCGTGTCCTAGCTGCTACCCGTCCCCTGGATCATCGACGGCTGTCGCCTTCGACCTCTGTGAGCAGGGTCACAGAGGCGAGCCATTCCCCGCAGAATTCGCTCGGCGCGAGTAGACTCAGCTTCAGTGGCCGAAGCCGACTCTCCACTGCGCGCTGCTCGCGCTGAACGGACGCGCGTCGCATCCTGGTTATCAGACCGCGGGCCGAAGACCCTGTTCGTCGGCGCGGCCCTGCTCCTGGTCGTCGCGTTCGGCTGGCTGCTGCCCGTCCGTTCGTGGACACTCGCGCTGGCCGACTACGTGCGCGGCGCGGGGGCGACGGGCGTATTGCTGTTCATCGCGGCGTACGTCATCGCGACGGTCGCCCTTCTCCCGGGATCCGTGCTGACACTCGCCGCCGGCTTCGCCTACGGACCGATCGGCGGCCTGCTGGTTGCCTCTCCGGCCAGCGTCATCGCCGCGACGATCGCGTTTCTGGTCGGTCGCACCGGACTACGCGGATGGGTCAAGCGGCAGATCGCGACGTCTCCCCGCGCGCGTGCCCTCGATCGAGTCGTCGGCAGGGACAGCTTCAGGGTGATCCTGCTGTTGCGCCTGTCGCCGGTGATTCCGTTCAACGTCCTGAACTACGCGCTGGGGATCTCGGAGGCAAGCCTCGGCCGATACGTCGCCGCTTCGTTCATTGGCATGCTGCCCGGCACGTGGATGTACGTGTACCTCGGGTCTCTCGCGACGACGGCGGCCGGACTGACCGAGGCCGGCCGCGCCGGATCGACCGGGCAACTGGCGTTGACCCTGCTCGGCCTTGCAGCCACGGTCGCCGTCGTCGTGCTCGTGACGCGATCGGCCCGGCGGGCGCTCGACGAGGAATTGAAGAAGGCGCGATCGTGATCGGATCACTCCTGGTCGCCACCCTCCTGCTGGCGCCCGCGAACGCTGGCGCAGCGTTCGACCAGTCGTTCGCCGCGTACGGGCGCCTGCTCCAACGTGTGGTGCATGACGCGCGCGTGGACGACGACGCGCAACTCGACGAGGCAGGACGGCGTTATCTCGGCAGCCCGTACGGACTGCAGGTGTCCGGCGACAACCTGAGGGTGACGAGCATCTTGAAGTGGTACGGCAACGACTTCATCGAACGTTTCGCGTCGATGGTCCCGTCCGATGAACCCGAGGCGGTCCGCGCCGTTCTTGGCGCGGTGGTCCGTTTCGGGCCGACCGCCGGGGCCGCGCTCGCTAAGACCGGCCGCGCTCGGGCGACATTCCTCCCCTACGACTGGTCGCTGAACGACCTCGACCGCGCGCGATAGTGGAGGCTGGTACGACCCGGTCGCCACTGAGGAGAATCATGTGAAACCCAACGACGAAAGCGGAACACTTCCCACAGCAGAGCGGCCGTTCAGGGTGCTGATCCTTTCCGGGTCCGACCGCCGCCAGTACAACTGCCCCGGCGTCGATTCCAAGTCCCGCGCGCTGATGCTCCGCATGGCCGAGCGGTTGCCGCAGGAGTGGGAGATCGATTACGAAGACCTCGGCAACGTCTACGCCCGCGCCCGCATCCAGTCCTGCAACGCCTGCGTCTCGACGTCGATGGCGCTCTGCTGCTGGCCGTGCAACTGCTACGAGAAGGATTCGAAATCCGAACCGGATCTGCTCTGGAACCTGGACCTGTACGCGCGGCTTGACCTCGCCGACGCGTGGGCGATCATCGGCCCGATTAACTGGTACGGTCCCACCAGCAACCTGAAGCTCATGTTCGACCGCCTCGTCTGCATGAATGGCGGAAACCCGAATGAAGCGCTGATCGAGCACAAGAACCCGGAACTGGCGATGAAGCTGGAACACTCGCCGCAGTGGGAGGCGTTGTCGGTCAACCATTTGGAGGGCCGCACCGCTGGATTCTTCTGCTACGGCGACGGCGGCGGCGATGAGATGGACGCCAGCGGCAGGCCAACGATCCTGCGACACAAGGAATACTTCGACCCCACGCGCGAGCCGTTCGAGAATATCCGGGAGGCGTACGCGCCGCTCGTCTGGCAATGTCGCTACGGCGGGATCGAGGTGCCGGATCATCTCTGGCAGTACGTCGAGTTCGGCGACGGGAAGAAGTACAGCGACAATCAAGCCGAGGACATGACGGAAGCCAGCGTGTTCTCCGACTTCGACGCCTGGACCGAAGCGTTCGCGGGCTTTGTGCGTGACAAAGGGAAGGTCGAGCCGGGGAAGTGGCGGGCGTACGGGTTCGAGGCGAAGGGGCATCGCTGGGAGGGCGCCAAACTCCTCTGGCGAGACGCGCGGATGCGAGTGGGACAACCGCCGAAGGGTTCCTCGCCCGCCGAGCAGCAAGCGATGGGTTTGAATGAGGACACGGGTCTGCGGGCGCACAAATCCGAGGGTGAGAAGCTTAGAGACCGGCCGTGAATGCCGCCGCGCGTCGCTCGTTCTCCCTTCAGAGGAGACGCCCATGTAGGCAAGCCTCGGCCGATACGTCGCCGCTTCGTTCATTGGCATGCTGCCCGGCACGTGGATGTACGTGTACCTCGGGTCTCTCGCGACGACGGCGGCCGGACTGACCGAGGCCGGCCGCCGTCGTCGTGCTCGTGACGCGATCGGCCCGGCGGGCGCTCGACGAGGAATTGACAACGACGCGATCGTGACGAAGACGATGCCTTCGCGCCGCCCCATCCTTTTGCCGCTGGCGGCGGCAGCGGCAATCCTGTTGGCTCTCAGCGCTTTCGGGGCGTTCTTGTTTCCATCTCCATGGACCGGCGGGCTGGACCGTACGGTCGACACCACGGTCGCGTTCATCCGCTCGTGGGGTGCCTGGAGCGTCGCGGGATCGATCGGCTTGATGGTCGCGCACTCGTTCTTGCCGTTCCCCGCGGAACTGGTCGCTATCGCGAACGGCGTGATCTTCGGGCCGCTCGTCGGCACCGTGGTGACCTGGGTCGGCGCCATGCTGGGCGCATTCGTCGCGTTCGGTGCTGTACGCGCATTCGGGCAGCCATTTGTGCGGCGCATGCTCTCCGTCGATCAGCAGCGCGAACTTGCGCGCTGGTCGAGTGAGCGTGGCGGGGTGTCGCTGCTGATTGGGCGCCTCATTCCCGTCATTGCATTCAATCTCCTGAACTACGCCGCAGCCCTGACGACCGTCTCGTGGTGGACCTTCACGTGGGCGACGGGGATCGGCATCTTGCCAGCGGCGATCCTGCTCAACGTCCTTGGCGAGCGCATGCTGACGACCCCGGTATGGATGTGGCTGACGCTCGGGGCAATAGCGACGTCGGCTTGGCTTGTCTGGCAAGTGCGACGGCGCCGGGCAGTCATCGCGCAGCCGCATAGTCCTGGTACTGGGCCATGAAGCGGCTGTCGATGTAATCCTTCAGCCGCCAGCACCACGCGCCCTCGAACGATAGACCTCTCCATTCGCCAATCGCGCGGCCATCGCCGGTGTTGATCAACTTCAGGAATCGCCGCTGCGGCATATACCGGCGGAGCGGTCTCCCATCGAGGGTCCGTTGGATGTTGTCCCACAACACGGCCCCTTGCCGCACGGCATACACCCCGGCCTTGGGAACAGGTGACGTCGTGATGGTACCGGAGTCGCCGACCGCGAACACGGGGGCGCCGCTCGTCGTCTGCAGCGTGCTTGCAGTGAGGAGGAAGCCCCGCGAGTCGGTCGGTAGGCCGAGCCTGGCCAGCAGCGGCGGCGCACCGGCGCCAGTCGCCCAGAGAATCACGTCGGCATCAACTGCGGAACCACCCTCGAGGACCAATCGGCGGTCGTCGACCGTGACGACGCGGCGGCCGTCGGCGATTGCCACGCCACTGCGCGCCAGCGCACGCTGGGCTCGGCGCGCCGTACCCTCGAGGCTGTCCGGCACGATGCGCTCGCTGCTGACAATCGTCTCTTCGATCTTCGCTTCGTCGCCGAGGAGCGAGCGAACGTGCGCCAGCAGGCAGAGCGCCATTTCGACGCCGCCCGCTCCGCCGCCGACGATGGCGATCCGGATCGGCAGGCCGTTCCGTTCGTCTGATGCCAGCTTGAGACGAGCGTCCAGCCGCGCCAGTAGCGTCTGCATTGGCTTGATCGGCAGGACTCGGGCGTCGTTGCCAATCTCCACGCCGTGATAGGACGGTACCGAGCCGACGCCAATCGCCAGGACGTCGAACGGTAGCGCAGGTCGATCAGCGAAGAGCAGGCGTCGCCCCGCCGCGTCCAGTCCGCACACGTCTGCCACCACCAGCCGGGCGCCGGCCGCCGCCGTCAGACGCACGAGGTCGATCTCCATCCGCTCGGGCAAATACTGCCCGGCGAGCACGCCTGGCAGCATCCCGGAGTAGGTCACGACGGGGAAATTGGACACGCACGTCAGCCGGACGCCTGGCGTCGGCTGCATCCGCCACATGCGCAGCGCGTGTGCGTTGGTCTGTCCGACACCGAGGAGAACGACGTCTCGGTCAGGCCGGGTCTGCACGCGGATTCTGGGCCGACGTTTGACTCGTGGCACCGGCAACGCACAATCGCGCCGCGGCGGGACGATCCACGAGCCACAGCACTCGGCCGTTTGACGGACGCACGGCTTGAGCCGGCAGCGCGTCAGGCCGCTCGGGCCCGTCCAGCACGGCGCGGAGCACGTCGGCTTTCGCGGCGCCGCTCACCATGAACACGACCAGCAACGCCTGATTCAGTACCGGCAGCGAGAGCGTGATGCGGTAGGCCTGGAGCTTCTCCACCCACAGTGCGAGCACGAGTCGGTCGGTCCGGCGCAGCGCATCGCTCCCGGGAAAGAGCGACACCGTGTGGCCGTCCGTGCCCACGCCGAGCAGGACCAAATCGAACGCCGGCAGAGCGGCTTCATTGAGCGCGAACTCGTGTCGCAGCGTCCGCTCGTAATCGGCAGCCGCGTCGCCGGCGTGCGACAACTCGGCGTGAATGCGATGGATGTGAGTCTCCGATACCGGCACCTGCGAAAGCATCGCGTCGTAAGCCGCCCGACAGTTGCTGTCCGGATGAGTCGGAGGGACGTACCGCTCATCCCCCCAGAAGAAGTGGATCGCGTGCCACGGGACGGCATCCCGGAACGCCGTCGCGAGCCGTTCGTACAACGCGTTGGATGTCGTACCCCCAGCCAACGCCACTGTCAGCCGCCCACGCGACTCGATCGCCTCCTCCGCGTGCCTGAGGAAGTGTTTGGCCGCGGCCGCGGCCAGCGCGCGGCCGTCTGCGACGATTTCGACCGTCCGATCATCGGATCGGCCGGCCCTCCTTACGACTCACTCTCCAGATCGGACTCGGCGGCACACGCGCAGCCGAGAAGAGCGATCGTGTCGCTCACGACCACGCGAACTGGAATCGCCTGAAGCACGGGCTGAAACCGTCCCTTTGCGAGAAAGCCATCGAGAAAGGCGCCTCGGGCGAGTGCCGAGAGGATCTTCGGCGCGATGCCGCCCGCCACGAACACGCCGCCGGTCGCGAGCATCTTGAGCGCGAGGTTCCCAGCCTCGGCGCCGTATAGGGAGACGAAGAGGCTGAGCGTCTGCTCGCAGAGCACCGACGTGTGGCCGAGCGCGCACTCGGTGATCACCGCGGCTGGATCCTCGGCGTGGATGCGCTCCGCCAGCCACGCAGGCTCGTCGCCCAGTTCTTCCTCCTTTAGGAACCGGTAGATGTTGTAGAGGCCCGGGCCAGACAGGACGCGCTCCCAACTCACGTGTCCGTGCTCGGCGAGCAAGAATCGCAGGAGCCCCATCTCGAGATCGTCGCGCGGCGCGAAGCTCGCGTGCCCGCCTTCCGTCGCGAACGGCCGGTGAGCACGACCGTCCCAGATCAACCCCGCTTCGCCCAACCCGGTGCCGGCCGCAATGACGGCCGCGTTGCCGCGGGGCGCCGGATTCCCGGCACTCAGCGTGACGAACGCATCGTCGCCCACAACGCCTACGCCGTGTGCGATGGCCTCCAAGTCGTTAATCAGGCGAACAGGAACGTCTAAGAGCAGCTCGCGGAAATCGTTCGCGTCGATGACCCACGGCAGATTCGTCGTCTTCACGACGCCGTTGACGATTGGGCCGGCAATTCCGAAGCAGGCCGCACGGAGAGGACCTGGCGCATGCTGTCCGACGAATGCACGCACGATCTCCGTGAGGCTGGGATAATCCGAGCTGGGAAAGGTCCGTGAGAAGACGATCGCGCGCTCCTTCACCCACGCCAGTGTGGTCTTCGTGCCGCCGATATCTCCGGCAAGAATCACGAGCCGTTCCGCATGAAGGTGTCAAAGCGGGCGACTTCGGCCCGACTGCCGATCGCGAACGGTGCCCGCTGATGAATAGACGTGATCGGCACGTCCAGGATCGACGTGCGACCGGTGGACGCGGCGCCGCCGGCCTGCTCCACGAGGAAGGCCAGGGGCGCACACTCGTAGAGCAGGCGCAGCTTCCCGTCCGGATGGCGTTGATCGCACGGGTAGAGATAGATGCCGCCCTCGAGCAGGGTCCGGTGTACGTCCGCCGCCAGCGCGCCGGCGTACCGAAGCGAGTACGGATGAGCGGCCTGCGTCGAATCCGTGAGGTGCTCGATGTAGCGCCGGGCATTCGACGGCCACGTCGGCACGTTGGCGAGATTCGCGCTGTAGTACGGGCCCGATTCCGGACAGCGGATCGCGGCGTGCGTCAGCACGAACTCGCCGATGTCCTCGTCGAGCGTGAAGCCGTGCAGGCCGCCGCCCGTCGTGTAGGCGAACGCCGTACTGGGCCCGTACATGATGTAGCCGGCGGCCACCTGGTCGCGCCCGGAGCGCAGATGCGCCACGTCAGCCTCCCGCGCGCCATCCGTCGCGGGTTTGTAAATACCGAAAATGGTGCCGACCACGCCGTTGACGTCGCTGTTCGACGAGCCGTCGAGCGGATCGATGCACAGGATGTATTTCGCGCCAGGCCCCCACGCCACCTGCCGAGGCTCGTCGTCTTCTTCTGACACGATCGCCGCCACCAGGTCGCTCATCGCGAAGGCATCGACAATCGTCTCGTTGCCGAACACGTCGAGTTTCTTGGTCGCCTCGCCTTGCACGTTGCTGCCGCCGGTGACGCCGAGGTGCCCGCTGAGCGGCGCGCGGCCGACTGCGTGGGCAAAGATCTTCCCGGCGTAGGCGACCTGCGTGAGCAGCACCGACAGCTCGCCGGACGCGCCAGGGTGACGTCGCTGGGACTCGAGGATGTGCCGCTGCAGGGTGACGCGTCGCGCCGGATGCTCGTCCGTCATAGGAAGCTCACGATCGACTACGCCACCGGGTCGTGCCACGCACGACCATCACGACCGAGCAATCCGTCCGCGTCGGCCGGACCCCAGGTGCCCGCGACGTACTCCGACACCAGGTCGCCAGCGCCCTGCTGCCAGGCATCCAAGACCGGCCCAACGAGTTCCCACCCGGCTTCGACGATGTCGGCGCGGTGAAACAGCGTGGCATCGCCGATCATGCAGTCGTACAGCAGCGTTTCGTAGCCGGTGCTCGGCGATTGCCCGAAATAATCCGCATAGCAGAAGTCCATCTTCACGGTGCCAAGCTGGACGCGGGGACCGGGCACCTTCGCCTCGAACTGCAGCGAGATCCCCTCACGCGGCTGGATCCGCAACACGAGCCAGTTGGGCTGCATGCACTCGACCGGGGTGTGGCGGAAGAGCGCCAGCGGTGCGCGCTTGAATTGAATCGCAATCTCGGTCACGCGCGACGGCAGCCGCTTCCCGGTCCGCAAGTAGAAGGGCACTTCAGCCCAGCGCCAGTTGTCGATGGACACTTTCAACGCGACGAAGCTCTCGGTCCGCGAATCGGACGCCACCTTCGGCTCGCTCCGGTACGCGGGCACGTCGTGTCCCGCCATCGTCCCCGCGCCGTACTGGCCGCGGACGACATCGCGCCTGGCGGACTCGTCGGTGAACGGCCGCACCGCTCGGAGCACCTTCAGGCGCTCGTCGCGCACTGGCTCGGCGAGGAACGAGGCCGGAGGCTCCATCGTCGTCACCGCGAGTAACTGGAAGAGATGGTTCTGCACCATGTCGCGCAGCGCACCCGACGTGTCGTAGTAGCCGCCTCGCTGCTCGATGCCGACGGTCTCCGCCACCGTGACCTGTACGTGATCGATGTAGCGCCGGTTCCAGATCGGCTCGAAGATCCCATTGCCGAACCGGAGCGCCATGATGTTCTGAACGGTCTCTTTGCCAAGGTAATGATCGATGCGGTAGACCTGTGATTCCTGCAGCACCGTGAGGATGCGCCGGTTGAGCGTACGCGCCGAGTCGAGGTCCCTCCCGAACGGTTTCTCGATGATGACGCGTCGCCACGCATCGGCGGACTGGTCGACCAGCCCGACGGAGGCGAGCCGTTCGACGATCGGTCCGAAGAGACTCGGGGGTGTGGCCAGATAAAAAAGAACGTTCTGCTGCGCCGTACCGGCCGCGGTCAGCTGTTCGAACAGCCGCCTATATGTCGGCTCGTCATTGTATCCGCCGTTCACGTACGAGGCGCGCTCCGACAACCAGTCGGCTCGTCCGGCATCCACCGGCTGAGGACCGAATGCGCGGACGTCGCGATCGATTTTCTGCCGGTATGTCTCCTGCGTCATGCTGTCGCGTCCGACGCCGATGACGGCGAATCGATCGCTCAGCAACCCTTCGCTCTTCAGGTTGTAGAAAGCCGGTACGAGCTTCCGCATGGCGAGATCCCCTGTGGCGCCGAACATCACCACGGTGCACGGATCCGCCACGCGGGCCGGGGCCTGCACGACCTCGGCGCATCCAGCCAGCCCGGCCGGCACGGCCATTGACTTCAACTCCATCGTCGGTCCTCCGCAGTCGCAGTTACCCGCCCGCCGGTCGCTCGACGTGCCCGCCAAACTTGTAGCGCATCGCCGACAGCACCTTCTCCGCAAACGTGTGGTCCTGACGGGACCGGAAACGCGCAAACAGCGCCGAGGCCAGGACGTCGACCGGAACGGCTTCGTCCATCGCCGCCTCGATGGTCCAGCGTCCTTCGCCCGAGTCCTGCACGAACCCGCTGAACTGAGACAGCTTCGCATCCTCGGCGAGCGCCGTCGCCGTCAAGTCGAGCAGCCACGATCCGACCACGCTGCCGTGGCGCCAGACCTCGGCGATGTCCGCGAGGTTGAGGTCGTAGCGGTGATCGGCGGGAAGCTGCTCTCCACCCGCGTTGCGTAAGATGTCGAATCCCTCCGCATACGCCTGCATGAGGCCGTACTCGATGCCGTTGTGCACCATCTTGACGAAGTGCCCGGCACCGGCCGGCCCGCAGTAAAGGTACCCCTGCGGCGCGGTGCCGCCAGCCGCTCGTCCCGGAGTCGGCGGGGTCCCATCGTCGCCGGGCGCCAGTGTCTTGAAAATGGGATCCAGGCGATCGACGACGTCGCGAGGTCCGCCGATCATCAGGCTGTAGCCGCGGTCGATGCCCCAGAGGCCACCGCTCGTCCCGACGTCAACGTAATGGACCTGCTTCGCCTTCAGGGCAGCCGCCCGTCTCACGTCGTCCTTGAAGTGCGAATTGCCCCCGTCGATGATCGCGTCGCCAGGGCTCAGCAACTCGGCAATGTTGAACACCATCTGCTCGGTTGGTGCGCCGGCCGGCACCATCAGCCACACGGTCCGAGGCGGCACCAGCAGGCGAACGAGATCCTCCATCGCCACGGCAGGTAGCGCCCCTTCGCGCTCGAGCTCCTTCACGCGGTCCGCGCTGAGGTCGAACACCGCCGCCGTGTGACCGCCGCGCATGAGGCGCCGCACCATGTTCGCGCCCATCCGTCCGAGACCCACCATTGCGATTTGCATCACCACCTCAAGAAGGGCCGGAGCCCCGCACTACGACGACGCCTTGTTCGTGGGACTGGGCCCACCCCCACATGTCTCGACCGCGACGTGATCAGGTACGCGCCTCGCTCACCAGCGTCGTTAACCGTGCGAGGCCGGCTGCGACGTCGGCGCCGAGATGGACGCGAAGCACGCGCCGGCTTCGTGCCGCCAGGACCGCGAAGTCGCCCCGCGCCTGCGCCGCCTTCACGATCCCGAAGGTGTACGTCTGCCCGGGCACCGGCACATCGGCCGCATCGTCACACGTGATCTGCAGGAACACGCCACTATTCGGGCCGCCTTTGTACGCCTGGCCCGTCGAGTGAAGGAACCTCGGGCCGTAGCCGAGACAGGTGGCCGCGCGCGTCCGGTCACGCACGGTGTGCCGGATCGTCTGCAGCGGCGCGTCGTGCCTGGCGTGTCGCGCCACGTACGCCAGCAGCCCGAAGTAGTCGCCGACGCCGAGCCGGGCGAGGTGCGCTCTGAGACATGCGGCCGCTGTCCCCTCGCCCCCCGTTGACGCCAGTGCAGAGGCATTCGTCGTGTCGGCGAAGAACTTCAGCCCGTCGGCCACCAGAAACGGGGCCTCGGCCGGCAGCGACCCGCGCCTCTCGAAATCATCGGTCAGCGTGCGAGTCGCGATCGTGCTCGCCTCGACGTCGGGCTGATCGAACGGGTTGATCCCGAGGATCGATCCGGCAACCGCCGTGGCGATTTCCCACCGGAAGAACTCCTGCCCGAGGTCGTATGGATCGTCGACGGCAATGCGGACCACGGGTTGCCCTGCGCGTTCCAGTGCATCAAGCGCCGCGTCTTGAGTCGCATCAGCCTTCGGCGTGAGGCGGAGATACACGAAGAGCCGGTCATCGCCGTAGACGGCTGGAGCACCGAGCCGCTCGCCATCAACCGGGATGAGCCCTTTGCCGCCCTTGCCCGTCGACTCGGCGATCAACTGCTCAATCCACCCACCGAGACCCGAGATGGCGGGCGAGGTGACGAGCGTGACCTTGTCGCGGCCGTGAGCACCGAGCGTCCCGAGGACCGCGCCCAGCGCAACGCCAGGGTTGTCGGACGCCGGCACGCATGCGGCGCAGCTGTGCACCATCTCTTCGGCGCGGTCGAGGAAGCGACCGACGTCCAGCCCCATGACGGCGGCCGGCACCATGCCGAAATCCGACAGGGCCGAATAGCGCCCGCCGATCGACGACAGGCCGTGACAGACGCGCTGGAACCCGTACTGTTCGGCCACCTGCTGCAGCTTGGAACCCGGATCGGTGACGGCAACGAAGCGCTTCGGCGCGTCCCGCGCCCCGATGGCCTCGGTCACACGCTCGAAGAAATCCTGAAACAGGATGTTCGGCTCGAGCGTGCTACCAGACTTGCTGGAGACGATCACGAGCGTGTGAGCCAGATCGACGTCGCGGACAGCCGCGGCGATCTGCGCCGGATCGGTCGAGTCGAGCACGTGCAGCGCCGGAAAACCCTCAACGCGGCCGAACGTCGACGCGAGGACGTCCGGGCACAGACTCGATCCGCCCATCCCGAGCAGCAGCACGTCGGTGAACCCACCGGCCCCGGCGTCGTGAGCCACCGCGCGCAGCCGATCGAGATGCGCGAGTTGATCGTCGGCGATACCAAGCCACCCGAGCCACCGGTCTTCGTCCGTGCCGGTCCAGAGTGTGGCGTCACGCGCCCAGAGCCGTTGCGTCTTTCGGTTGTCGTGCCAGTCGCGCATCGAAGCCGACACCGCTTCGGCCAGGGGCGGAGGCAGCTGCGTTCGCTGGCGTTCGGCATGCGGGGCCGCCACAGCGGCCCTCTTCCGGTCAATCGCCGCCAGCAGTTTGTGGAAGGCCTCCGCGAACAGACTCACACCTTCGTTCACCAGCCGATCGGTGATGGCGTCGAGCGAGATCCCTGCGTCCGCGAGGATCGTCAGCGCGCGGCGCGCCTCTTCGACGTCCTCGGGGAGGCTGAGGCGCGGCCGGCCATGATCGCGGAACGCGTCGAGCGTCGCCGGCGGCACGGTGTTGACCGTGTCGGGTCCAATCAGCTCTTCGACATAGCGCGTGTCGCGGAATGCCGGATTCTTCGTGCCGGTGCTCGCCCAGAGCAAACGCTGCGGCTGTGCACCCTTGGCCGCCAGCGCCCGCCAGCGCGGCGTGGCGATCATCCGCTGGTAGCGCTCGTAGGCGAGCTTGGCGTTTGCGATCGCGATGCGTCCCTTCAGCGGCTCCAGCCGCTCGCGCGCACGCGCATCGACATCCGTCTTCAGTGTGACGTCGATCTGCGCGTCGACCGCCGTGTCGATGCGGCTGACGAAGAAGCTGGCGACGCTCGCCACCCGCGACACATCGCCGCCAGCTGAGGCGTACGTCTCTAAGCCGGCGAGGTACGCCTCGGCCACGGCCTCGTACATCGTCTGCGCGAACAGCAGCGTGACGTTGATATTCAGCCCTTCGCCGATAAGGGTCCGGATCGCTGGGACCCCCTCCAGCGTGCCCGGTACCTTGATCATCGCGTTCTCGCGTCCGAGAGCCGACCACAGCCGCCGCGCTTCGGCAATCGTGCCGGCGGTGTCGTGCGCGAGCAGCGGTGAGACCTCGAAGCTGACGTATCCGTCGCGCCTGCCGGCCCGCTCGTAGGCACCGTGCAACAGATCGGCCGCATCCTGAATGTCCGATATGGCGAGGCTCTCATAGAGATCGGTCGTGGCGCACGGCGCCCGGCGCCCGGCGGCCGCCAGCGCCTCGGCGTAGTCGGTACTCCCGGCAATCGCTTTTTCGAAGATCGCGGGATTGGACGTCACGCCACTGACGCCGTCCTGCTTGATGAGCCGCGTCAACTCACCGCTCGTAATGAGGTGGCGACGGATGTAGTCGAGCCACACGGATTGGCCCAGAGCCTCCAGCGCCAACAACGGATTCGTACTCATCGCGCGTGCCTTTCGACCTGTTGCTTCGCCGCCGCGACCAGATGATCTGGCGTGAAACCGAACATCTTCTGCAGCGCTTTGAGCGGAGCCGAGGCCCCGAACGTGCGCATCCCGATAATCGTGCCGTCTCGACCCGTGTATCGCTCCCAGCCGAACGTGGACGCCTGTTCGACCGCTACACGAGCGCGCACGCCTGGCGGCAGGACGCGGTCGCGGTACTCCTGCGACTGCTGCTCGAATAGCTCCCATGACGGCATGCTGACGACGCGGGCGCCGATGCCGTCCGTCGAGAGCCGTTCGTAGGCGGCCACGCAGAGCGAGACCTCGCTGCCCGTGGCCAGCAGGAGTACCTTCAGCCGGCCGTCAGGCGCATCGGCCAGCACGTACCCGCCGCTCGCCAGGCCGGAGGCAGACGCGTACCGACTGCGGTCGACAGTCGGCAGCGCCTGCCTGGTCAGCACCAGCGCGACCGGCTGATGACGCAGCGGCATGATGAACCGCCAGGCCTCGACGACCTCGTTGGCATCCGCCGGACGGAGCGTGATGAGCCCCGGAACGGCCCGAAGCGCGGCCAGTTGCTCCACCGGCTGATGGGTGGGGCCGTCTTCGCCAACGCCGATCGAGTCATGCGTGAAGATGTAGACGACCGGGATCTCCATCAGCGCACTCAGCCGGATGGCGGGCTTGGCGTAATCGCTGAAAATCAGGAAGCCGGATCCAAAGGCGCGCAGCTTCGAGAGCGACAGCCCGTTCAGCACCGCGCTCATCGCGTGCTCGCGCACGCCGAAGTGCAGATTACGTCCGCCCGGCTCGCTCGCGCTGAAGTCGGCGGCGCCCTCGAAGGTCAGGCGCGTCTTCGTCGACGGCGTCAGGTCCGCTGCCCCGCCGACGAGCCACGGCACACGCGACCCGATCGCGTTGAGGACGCTGCCTGACGCGTCGCGACCAGAGACTCCCTTGTCGCTCGCCGGAAACGGCGACAGATTCTGGTCCCAGCCGTCGGGCAGCGCGCGGCGCTGCATACACGACACCTGACCGGCCAGATCCGGAAACTGCCGGTCGTAGTCGGCAAACATCGCCTCCCACGACAACCGCGCCGCCTGGCCTCGCGCACCGAGTTCGCTTCGCAAATGTCCGTACACTTCCTCGGGCACGCGAAACGTCGCATCTTCCGGCCAGCCATATGCTCGCTTGGCGAGCGCCACTTCCTCTTCGCCCAGCGGCTCGCCGTGCGCCGCGCTCGTGTCCTGTTTGTGCGGCGCCCCGTACCCAATATGGCTGTCGACAATGATAAGCGTCGGACGGTCGGGCGTGCGCGTGAAGGTCGCGAGCGCCCTCGAGAGCATGTCCACGTCGTTCGCGTCGCCAACGCGCGTCACGTTCCATCCGTAGGCCATGAACCGCGTCGCCACGTCGTCGCTGAACGCGAGCGACGTCTGGCCTTCGATGGTGATGTGATTGTTGTCGTAGATCCAGCAGAGGCTACTGAGCCGCAGGTGTCCGGCAAGCGATGCGGCTTCGGACGCGACGCCCTCCATCATGCAGCCGTCACCACACAGCGCATACACCTTGTAGTTGAACAGGTCGAAGCCTGGCCGGTTGAAATGCGCGGCCTGCCACCGGGCCGCGATCGCCATGCCGACGCTCGTCGCGACACCCTGCCCGAGCGGACCGGTCGTCGTCTCGACGCCCGACGTCCAGCGATACTCTGGATGGCCAGGACACTTGCTGTCGAGTTGCCGAAACCGCTTGATGTCGTCGAGCGTGACGGATGGCTCGCCGAGGCGCTCGTACTCGGCATCCACGGCCTTCACACCGCACAGATGCAGCACGGAGTACAACAGCATCGAGGCGTGGCCAATCGACAGCACGAACCGGTCGCGGTTTGGCCAGATCGGATCCTCGGGATCGAAGCGGAGGAACCGCTGCCAGAGCGTGTAGATCGTCGGCGCCATCGCCATCGGCGTCCCGGGGTGCCCGGAGTTGGCCGCCTGCACGGCGTCCATCGAGAGCGTTCGAATCGTGTTGATGGACAGTTCGTCCAACGCGCGCGCGTCCGTCAAGCGGCCTCCTGGTTCCCCGTCCCGGCCCAACGCTGGCATCGTTCGCGCCAACACATCACCGAGAACCATCTTCGCTCAACGGAGCGGGACGCATTGTGGGGTGGGTCACAGCACGCGGCATTTAGAGCCGATCCTCGAAGAACGCCGAGAAAGGGACGGGGGACGATGTGCCGGTGCGACGGTTCGGCCCTGGCTGGAGCCAGGGAACACTCAAGTGCCCATCAACCGTGGCGCTCGCGTCGGCGCGAGAACTCTCAGGCCGTCCGGGCTGTTGGCAGCATGCTCGCCCGCAGGCGTGCGTCCGTTCCCAAAGGAGCCCTCCCTCCGGATGATGGCACGCGACGATCGTTGCCATGGCGCACCACTAGCCGGGTTCGTGGCGTCACCGCGCAAGCCGAACGAAGTGCGGCCGGTTGTCTGAGCCGAATGCGGCCGCGCGTCATTTCCACAAAACCACGGGTTCGCAGGTCCATCAAGACGATATTCACGGTTTCTCGCGCGAGGCCGGCCATGTTCGCCAGGTCGGCTTGCGTCGCCCGAATGGAAATCTGCAGGCCGTCCTTGTTCGCCACCGAGCGATCGGCCGCCAGATTCAAGAGAGTCTGCGCCACGCGCGCGTGGGCGTTTCTATGAAGCAACCCCTCGACGCGCGTCTGAAGCTGGTGAGTGCTGCGCAACATCAATCGAAGAAGCCCGTATCCGAGCGCCGGCGTTTGGGCGAATAGGTCGAGAAGCAGGCTCCGGCCGATGGACCAGACTCGCGCGGCTTCATAGGCTTCCGTCAGATGGTCGCGGGCGCTGTCGTTGATGAGGGCGGACTCGCCGAATAGGTCGCCTGGATACAGGAAGGCCAGGATAATCTCCATGCGCGCGCCCCGCTTCTCTGGTTGACAGACCGGGCACCGCCCGCACGCGGCTTCTGCACGCGCGACCGCACATCGCTGGAGCAGCGCCATTCTCACGTCTTCGAGGGGCCGCAGCTGTTCAGAACAGCACACACGTCCTGGGCCCAATACTTCGCGTCGAACACACGTCCGCCTGCGCAATCGAGGACAGACGTAATGGAGCAGTACGTCCTATAGTGCAGCTGGCGGAACTCGGTCCGGCCTGCGTAATGTGAGCGGCACGAGACGCCGCTCCGAACACCTTCGATACTTTGGAGGAGCATGATGGACACGCATCCGACTCTCGCGCGCGCCGTTCTGGGTGGCTTTGTGGGCACGCTGGCCATGACGGCCATGATGTACATCGTGGCTCCGATTATGGGGCTGCGAATGGACATCGCCGCCATGTTGGGGGCCATGTTGGGCGGCAGTTGGGCTGCTGGCCTGATGATGCACTTTCTGAACGGGACCGTGATCTTCCCGGCGATCTATGCCTATGCGTTGTACGCTCGACTCCCCGGATCCGCTGTCCTTAAGGGGACGACCTGGGGCGTCGTGCTGTGGCTCATGGCGCAGGTGGTCGTGATGCCGATGATGGGCGGTGGTCTCTTCAGCAGCGCGATGGGCGGCCTGATGGCCGCGATGGGTTCACTGGTTGGCCACGTGCTCTATGGCAGCCTGCTCGGCGTCATCGCAGTGCTCCCGAGCCGCAACTCGCCCACGCCTGAAGCGAGGTAAGTGTCGTGGCTGACCTCGCTGGTCACGCCGTCAGAGTGGGTACGTTCGTCAAAGCATCTGCAGCCGCCGTCGGCCAGGCCAATCCGGTGGAAAGATCCGACAACCGAGCGCGAAGCATCAGATGCCCCCGATGGAGGCGCGATTTCAGCGTTTGCGGCTTGAGAGCCAGGACCGCCCCGGCGGGCGCCGTCGACACTCCTCGCAGGTCCCGCAGCACGATCGGCGCCCGGTAAGCGACCGGCAGGTCCAGAATGGCGAGACGGAGCCGACGCCGAAGCTGCGACTGATACGCGCGCACATCTGGCCGTGCCGATCGGTCCACAGGCTCGCGCACTCCGAGGCGAACCCGCATCTCAGGGCCGTCGACGTCGCGGTACTGACGCCGCTGGGTCGTCCGGCGGATGCGCGTCAGCCAGGCAGAAGCTCGAAGGAGCGCTACCACGGTGCGCGCAAGTGGTGCAAGACACTTGGATGGCGGTGCTGACTGCAAAGATGTGACGGCGTTCATCACCGACTATCTTGAAGGACGCCAGTCCTTTTCTGGAGCGGATGCATTTCGAGTGGCATCTCGGCATGTGCCAAGACTGTCGCGCCTATCTTCGACAGATGCGGGCCACCATCGACGCGATCGGCAACCTGCCGGGAGAATCGATTCCGCCCCAGATGAGCCAGAAGCTCCTAGACCGCTTTCGATCCTGGAAACGGTAACCGCCGGCCGCGCAGTCGTGCGCTCGAGAGCGCTCCTGCCCAGTGTTTGCCGTGTTTTGGATCGTCGGTCTGTCGCCCATCTGGGTTGCTTCGAGCGGGGCTCCACGTCTGCGCTGGGAACTGACCCGTGGCCGGACGGCCGGAACGCCAAGAACGCCGGTGGCGTGCGCGGGGCGTGCCGTCTTGGTGGACATAAGCGTCGGCGACTTGACTTGATGAACCTAGCCCGACCAGCCCACGTACGACCCGTCATGGCACTGCAACAGAAACCGGATGGCTGCCAGCGCCTGCAACATGACGCAGGCCGTCTGGGAATCAACGTTCCACAGCCGCGCCGCCCGGGCGACCGTTAGCCGTAGGCCCGGCATTTCCAGAAATTCGCAACGGACGCGCGCCAACAGCGCCGGCGACAGCTTCTCCGGCGACGCGAACGGCGATGAGAGCCGCAGGTCCGTGGGCGTCGACAACTCCGCCGCAAGGCCACCCTCGCGAGGTACCTGGTCTCCCCTCACAACGACCTTCAGACCCTTCATGTGTAATTCCACCCAGCTCGTGTCATGCGCTCGATTGACTTCGCTCATTGGTCTCTCTGAGCTGCGCCGTATTACACGAACCTCGGCTCACTCGACGGGACGCCGGTTAACAACTCGCGGAATCATGTCTCGGTCACGAGCGATGCCGCGCGACCCGAACCCAAAGTGTGATCGGCACCACACTTACGGGACATTGCCGCGACCCTCGCTTTGGCCTGCTGTCTAATGTGTCTGGAGATGCGGCCCGACGCGCGACGCCATTCCGGCGCTTTACGACTGACCGCAAGTGGAGGATGTTCATGAATAGACGTGCTGTTATCGCCTCGGTCTTCGCGGCCGCCATTGCCGCGCCTGCGCTGCTGCAGGCCCAGAAGCCGGTCATGCCGCCGAGTGGTTTCAAGACGGAAAAGTGCTACGGCATCGCCAAGGCCGGCAAGAACGATTGCGCGTCGACGGGCAGCAACTCGTGCGGCGGCACTTCAAAGGTCAATGGCGACAAGAAGGCGTGGATCTACGTCCCGGAAGGCTACTGCGACCGCATCGTCAGCGGCAGCAAGAGCGCGCAATAGGGGCGCCCAGACACATTGGAAGGGTGGCCATCACATGACATCGAGTCCGCGCACACCGAACCGGGCGGGCGTCGGTCTGAGACTTCCACATCTCGCTGAAGTCGTGGCCACCCGACCACCCGCCGGATGGCTTGAAATCCATCCCGAGAATTTTCTGGCGAACCCGCATGCAACCGAGCTCCTGATCGAGGTCTCCCACCACTATCCCCTGTCAGTCCACACCGTCGGCGTATCGATTGGGAGCGTTCACGGAATCGACCGTGAACACTTGAAGCGGGTTCGCGCGCTTGTCGACACGATCGATCCGATTCTTGTCTCCGGCCATCTCGCATGGTCCACGCACGAAGGCGAATACCTCAACGACTTACTGCCGCTGCCGTACGACGATGAGGTGCTTCGGCTGCTGACGGCACACATCCACGAGGTCCAGGAGGGCCTTGGACGGCCGTACCTCGTTGAGAATCCGTCGAGCTACGTGGGCTTCACCAGCTCGACCATGACCGAGTGCGAATTCCTCGGCGAACTCGTGCGACGAACCGGCTGCCGACTGCTGTGTGACGTCAGCAATGTGTATCTGAGTTCCCACAATATGGGCTTCGATCCGTATCGGTACATCGACGAGCTGCCTGCCGACGCCATCGGCGAACTCCACCTGGGAGGCTTCACGTCAGAAGCGGACGAAGCCACTCCTGGCGAAGAGCTATTGGTCGATACGCACGCCAGCGTTGTCGCCGATGCTGCATGGGATCTCTACGCTTACGCCGTCCAGCGTTTCGGACCGAGGCCGACGCTGATCGAGTGGGACAACGACATCCCTCAGCTGGCGACCCTGCTCAACGAAGCGGCACGTGCCGACACAGTCGCGGCACATGCTGTGAGTCAGGAGGCTCGGCGTGCCACCGCTTGTTGAAACGCAGCGGCGCCTCAGGCAAGCCGTGGTGGCCGGCAACCTCATGGAGGTCGCGCCGCTTCTGATCGGCGGTCGCGATCCGAGCAGGCGCCTCGCTATTCATCACCGGCACTACGAAACGAGCCTCGTAACGGCGCTCCTCGGGAAGTTCCCCGCGACCGGGTGGTTGGTCGGTACGACGTTCATGACCCAGGCGGCCCGACAGTTTGTGCGGGAGCGCCCCCCACATGCTCTGTGCATAGCGGAATACGGAGCGGAGTTCCCCCAGTTCCTCTCGGCACGGCCGGCCGCCGACCGCGTGCCCTATCTGCGGCCTTTCGCAGAGCTCGAGTGGCACCTCGGTCAGGTCTCGGTGGAAACCGACCAGCCCACCCTGGGTCCGGGGGCGCTGTCGGCATTCAGGCCCGAAGCACTCGTCGACGCGGCGCTCGTGCTACAGCCAGGAGTTCGTTATCTCCACGCCCCGTGGCCAGTCGATGGACTGATGCGGCTTTACTTGACCGATACGGCCCCGGACCGCTTGTCGCTCCAACCTGAAGAGGTCTGGATCGAAGTTCGAGGCGCACGTGGCGACTTCCGCATGACGCGGCTCGACGCAGGCGAGTTCGTGTTTCGCCGAGCTATCCAGCACGCAAGCACTCTCGGCGAAGCAGCCGAGCGCGCGCTCGAGACCCGGTCAGCCTTTGAACTAGGTCGAGTTCTCGCGGCACTCGTGGCCGAGGGCCTGCTCACCGCCATCACGGCACGAAACCACAGAGACGAACAGTAATGCGCACCGATCACGCTGTTGCCCGTGGTGGGACGCTACGCCATTGGTTCACCTCGGCTCGCGACCGGCTTGGCGCTTTCCCGCTCTCGATCATCCAGCTCGCGATGCGAATCGCCGTCGGGTCAGTGTTTTTCAAGGCGGGCCTTCTGAAGTACAACTCGTTCGAGTTCGCGATCAAACTGTTCGAAGAAGAATACAAAGTGCCCGTACTCAGCCCCATCGTGGCAGCCCGCATGTCGATGTTCAACGAGCTCACGTGGCCTGTGTTACTGTTCCTCGGCCTGGGCACGCGATTCGCGACGCTGCCGCTGTTCGGCATGATCCTGGTCATCCAGATCTTCGTGTATCCACAGGCGTGGACCGACAATCTGCTCTGGGGATCGATACTCGTCTTCCTGCTGACGCGCGGCGCGGGCACCTGGTCGCTCGACCATTTTACCGAACGGTTTCTGACGAAAGACACGCCAGCTCGGCCGCGCTCCGCGTCGGCATGAAATCGCCGACTCCCGCTACCTCGCGATCGCTTCAGACGTGATGCGGCGGTGAGGAGACGGGCTGCTCTCGAAGTGCAGTCCGTGCGTCGTCGCTCCCCTCGCTTGCGGGCTTCTCTTTCTTGCTCTCCTTCACGAGCGCTACGGCTCAGGGCCGGCTCAGGCCGGGTGCGACCACGGTCGACCAAGAGTGTGACCTCGATCACAGCGGTGTCGCCAACCCGTAACAAGTGGAAGGTTGCGGGGACTGTATCGGTAGCCGTGACATACACAACACGCCATGGAGGACATCATGAAACAGTTTATCGGCCCATTGGTCATTACGGGGGTTGCATTGGCGGGGTCAGTCGCGTCCGCGCAGGAGTCTGGTGCCGGCGCCGGAAGGGCGGAGGTCAGCGCGTTTCCGGGCGGCGGCATCCTAATTCACCGAGAGCAGCAAGGGATCGGATTTCACCAACTACGCTTTGGGTGGATCGCTGACCTACAACTTCAATCGATTCATCGGCGTTGAAGTCGAGGGAGGCGGGACGTTCGGCATCGACCAGACGCTCGATCTTCGGAGCGGCCAGCAGTCGGCGAAACCGCCCAACACCCTGGCATACAGTGGGAACGCCATCGTCTACCCGACGGGCAACAACCATGCGTTCGCGCCGTACGCCACCGGTGGCATCGGAGGTCTGACGCTGTTTGACCGACGCAGCCTGGGCGTCAATGACACGACGACGTTCTTGACCGGCGACGTCGGCGGCGGCGTGAAGTACTACCTGAACGACCGATGGGGCTTGCGCGGCGACGACAGGTTCTTCGCCGTCCGAAGCAAAGACGACGCGCCGTCGTTCTTCGGTCAGGACACGCGGTACGGCCACCGAGTCTACGGCGGGATCGTGCTCAACGTGCTTCCGTGACCGCCGCTGCGCACGACCGGGCGTTGCTGGACTTCGGCATACGAAGCCGGTGGCGCCCGGCCGCGGCCAAGGATTCACCGCACCGACGCGTCACAGGGTCGTGCTTGCGAACACTCCTCGATCTCAGTTGCCTGTAATTTGAGCGGCGCCAGACGCACTCACTCATATAGAGACCCTGGCGGCAACCTGCCGCCAGGGAACACTTTCGAAACTTTGGGAGGAACATGATGGACACGCATCCGACGTTCACGCGCGCCGCACTCGGTGGGTTGGTGGGCACCTTGGCTATGACGGCCATGATGGACGTCGTGGCTCCGATGATGGGGCTGCGGATGGACATCGCCGCCATGTTGGGGTCCATGTTGGGCGGCAGTTGGGCCGCGGGCCTGATCGTGCACTTTCTGAACGGGACCGTGATCTTCCCGGCGATCTACGCCTATGCGTTGTACGCTCGACTCCCTGGATCCGCCGCCCTTAAGGGGACGACCTGGGGCGTCGTGCTGTGGCTCATGGCGCAAGTGGTCGTGATGCCGATGATGGGCGGTGGTCTCTTCAGCAGCGCGATGGGCGGCCTGATGGCCGCGATGGGTTCACTGGTCGGCCACGTGCTCTATGGCAGCCTGCTCGGCGTCATCGCCAGCGCTCCCGAGAGGCGAGTCGCCCACGCCTGAAGTGTGTTGCCCCGTCTCTCGTTTGGAATTGAGAGCCCCGGCGTGTCACGAGTGGCCGGCTGGGCAAGCAGCGTGCTCGTGGGTGTCCAGTTGTAGTGGCTGGTTGATGCAGGTCTCAGGGGCGTGGAGTTGGAGCACTACGACTGTCTACTCCCGTAGGGACACCCTCGGCGCCAGAGAGCCCGTAGCAGCCGCCAGCAATGGCGTTTAGAGCGCCGAACGCGAGCAGTCCGCCGAAGCGTGTAACGACCTGCCGACGCGTGCGATTCAGCGAGCATTCAACCTCCGTCGCGCATCTAGCTCTAGCACCGCTGGCGGCGATGGCTGTCACCCACGCGGGCAGCTCCTGGCTGCGAGTGGCCTCGGCATAGATCAACCCGCTCGCGCCGAGTACGCCGACGAAGAACTCGACGAGCATGAGTTCCCCCGTCGTCGCGCCCACGAGCGACGGCCGGTTCCCGGAAAAATCAACGAAGAGCTTGTCGCCGGCGCGATGGACCTGGCGCATCGACGGCGTCAGGGTGCGTGCCCAGCGGCGATACCGTTCGCAGAAGTGGCTGTAGGCGTAGCCCGTCGGGTGCACCGCGCGATACTCGAGCCAGACCAGCTGCAGGGTCACGCCGGGGCGTTTCAGTTCGTGGTGGAGTTGGATCCAGTCCGGCAGCGCCTGATCACGACGCGCCAGGTCGACGGGGCGGGCAGACAGGCGCGCTTCCAGGGCCGCGTCGCCCAGGTCGTCGGGCAGCGGCCACCGCACACCCGCGGCCGTGGCGCGGGCCAGATACTCCGACACGGTGCCCAAGCCCACGGCGCAGGCCTGCACAATCGCCCGGTGGCTGAACCCGGCCTCGTATTTCAGACGGAGCCGTTCGCGGAGTCGTCTCATCAGTAGCCTCGTGGCTGCCATCCAGGACCTTCCTTGCGAGGAAACGATCCCAGGATCGCGCCGCTACCGAAGAGCGTTCAGCTTGACCGGAACCGGTGTTCACGATCACCGGAATCCGTGTTCACCATCACCAGAACGCGCGTTCACGTTGAAACGGAATGAGTGTTCACAATGGACCGGAATACGCACCAACGGGCTGACGCGCGACGAAGGTCACAGGGCACATCTGGCGAAGAAAGGGCACAAGCGTGCAGCGCTGTCTGAGAAATGCAGTGGAACCGAGGCGCTTCCCGTCGATTCCATGCCGGGGCGTGTCTTGCGTTTGCTTTCCGGGCGCTGGACGGTCCGCGACGAAGAAACTCGCAGCCACCGGCGCCCGTTGGCGTAGAATCGGCTCGCTCCGGACAGCCAAAATGGAAATCCCGGCGTACAACTCAGGCGTTTAGACAGGAGGCGAGTATGGTTGGGCAGACACGCAACGGCGAACGGTGGCATGCGACGCTCTTTGCAGTATCCACGGCCCTGGCGCTCGTCCTCATGACGGCGCCCGGCTTGGCACAGAGCGCGCGGTCCTCGATTCACGGAACGGTCAAGGACGAATCGGGCGCGGCCATGCCCGGCGTCACTGTTACGCTCTCCAGCCCATCCCTCCAGGTCGGGCAACTCGTGGCTATATCCGAAGCGGACGGCAACTATCGCGTCGGCGAGCTGCCAGCCGGGCTCTATCGCATCGCCTTCGAGCTGCCCGGGTTCAAGTCCTATGTGCTCAGCGATTTCCGCCTGACCATCGGGTTCGTCGCGCGAGTGGACGCAACGATGGCCGTCGGCGGATTGGAAGAATCGATCACCGTAACTGGCGCGAGCCCCGTCGTGGATATGACCTCGACGACCACGAGCGTCAACCTGACGCAGGAAACACTCGAGTCCGTGCCGATCGGCCGCGGGCTGCAGCAGCTGTTCGCAATGACCCCCGGCGTCACCACCAATCGCGTCGACGTGGGCGATAGCTGGATGGGTGTTCGCGCAAGTACCGAGAGCTACGGGCAGACCGCGAACGCGAAGATCCAGATCGACGGCATCGACATCGCCGACGGTACGAGCACCGGCGTCTACATGACCAGCCTGACGCTGGAAGAAGCCCAGATCAGAACGTCCGGCAATGATGCGGAGGTTTCGGTTCCCGGCGTGTCGATGGTGGCCGTCATCAAATCGGGCTCGAACCAGTTTCACGGGTCGTACATCGCGTCGATCGAGCGGCCCGAGCTGCAGGGCAGCAACCTCAGCAAGGCGCTGGAGGCGCAGGGACTGAGGGACACCGAGCCGCTTCGACACCTGTATGACGTGAGCGCCGATCTCGGGGGTCGCCTCGTTCGCGACAAGTTGTGGTTCTACGGAGCATTCATCCAGCAGGACAAGCTTGCCGGGGTCGTCGGGTTTGCTTCCGGTCCCGGGGCCGACGGCAGATACCTCACCGAAGACGATCCGCTGGCTGACGTTCGGACGCGTCTGACACACGGTGCGCTCAAGCTTTCGTATCAGCCGACACGAGGAAACCGACTCATCGCGGCCTGGCAGCCGACTCTGAAGTACCAGCCGCAGGGTCTTCCCCCTGAACCGAATCGTTTTCGCCCGCTCGAGTCGACGCTCGACTACCGCAATCCAAGCTCAATGTACAAAGGCGAGCTGCAGAGCACGCTCTCAAACAGGATCGTCTTCAATGTGGTGGCGGGCTATGGCGGCTACCTGGCTGACTATGCGCCCTGGCGCTCGAACTTTGCGGCTCCGGTGGTGAAAGGCAACCCGCCTCGTCTGGATCGTGAGACCGGCCTGAATCTCGGCGCGAACCCGAAGACGAACATCGAGTACCGCGACAAATGGCAGGTGGACAGCGGCCTGAGCTTTTTCCCTGAGAGATTCCTCGGAGGGCGTCACGAGCTGAAAACAGGCACGACGCTGTACTGGCGGCGCAACAGCGTCGGATGGCGTCTCCACCCGTCGGGTGACTACACCCTCGTCTTCGACCGGATCAGTAACGTTTCAGGGACGCCGACGGAGATTCAGATTCGCAATTCTCCGACGCAGCCGGACTCGCGAGCCCAATACTACGCGGGCTATATCAAGGACACCTGGCGGGTGACCGAAAAAATCACGCTGAACCTCGGATTGCGCATCGAGCAGCAGAAAGCGTTCCTGCCGAAACAGTCCAGGGAAGCGAGTCCGCAGTTCCCGACGCTGTTCCCCGCCGCGTCCTACGACAGCCTCGATGTGTTGACGTGGAACACCGTCGTCCCCAGGGCGGGAGTCGCGTGGCACGTTGCCAACAAAACGGTGGTGAAGGGTACATTCGGCAGGTTCGTCAACGGGATGGCTGACGGCTTCGCGAACGCGTACAATCCG
>Ga0163150_10001962_pt1 | contig 33167 bp, 31 predicted proteins | sample OliLakLV19P2IB_FD_148628 | JGI IMG/M metagenome (GOLD analysis project Ga0163150, IMG submission 148628) | Freshwater microbial mat bacterial communities from Lake Vanda, McMurdo Dry Valleys, Antarctica - Oligotrophic Lake LV.19.P2.IB | ecosystem: Environmental > Aquatic > Freshwater > Lake >...
GGCACGGGGCATCCGACATTGAGGCGCTTGCCGAAGCAACCGGCTTGCGCGTCAAGCGACTTGGCGCGGCGGCCGACGCGACAGCGACCACTGCAACATCGTGACGGCGACGAACCCCGCGACTCCGATGCGATTCATCATCGTCGGGGCCGGAGCCATGGGGCGCGACTGGATTCGCCTCGTGCACAATTCGCACGACGCTGAGTTGGTTGGCCTCGTCGACATTTCGGTGGATGCCGCGACCGACGTACTTGAGCGCGAAGGCGTTTCGGGCGTACCGATTGGCGCGACTCTTGGCGAGCTGATCGGCGCGACGTCGCCAGGCGCCATCATCAACGTGACGATCCCCCAAGCCCATCACGCAATCACGACCGAATCACTGTTCGCCGGCTTGCCGGTGCTGTGTGAGAAACCACTGGCGCCAACACTTGCCGAAGGCATGTCGATGGCTGCGGCATCCGAACTCACCGGCCAATTGCTGATGGTGAGCCAATCGCGGCGATACGTTCGAACGCTCGCCGCGTTCAAGGAGCAGTTGGGGAGCATCGGCGACGTTGGGATGCTATCGACACAGTTCTTCAAGTACCCGAGCCTCAGCGGATTCCGCGTTGAGCTCGATCATGTGCTGCTCGTCGAGATGGCGATCCACGGCTTCGATTGCGCGCGCTACCTCCTCGATCGCGAGCCGCTCGCGGTTCGCTGCGTCGAGTTTCATCCGAGCTGGAGCGAGTTCGCACCAAACGCTGCGCCCGCGGCATCCGCCATGTTCGAGTTCGAAGGCGACGTGCGCTTTGTCTACACCGGCAGTCTCGTTAGCGCCGGCTTGGAGACGCACTGGAACGGCGAGTGGCGGGCAAGCGCCTCCCGCGGTACGGCAATGTGGGACGGGGAGAACGAGCCGGTCGTCTCAACCGGGGTTCCAGCCGAGATTGACCAGACCTCGCCCGAGGAGATCGCGGGCGGGCTTGCCGAGTTCATTGCGGCGCTGCGAACCGGGGTCGCTCCCTCGGGCGAAGTGCACTCGAACATCATGAGTCTCGCGATGGTCGAAGCCGCCTCGCGCTCAGCTGAGACCGGCGAGCGGGTCACGATCGCCGAAGTGCTTGCTGAGGGTTATCGCGACGCGGTCGCGAACGAACGGCGACCGGATGTCGCGGAGGTGCTGCGCGGCTGGGGCTCAGCTTCTGCATGGCTCAGCTGAAGCTGCTCGGCTGAAGCTGCTACCCGTTTTGTGGGAACCCGAGGTTGATGCCGCCGTGTGACGGGTCGAGCCAGCGGCTCGTGATCGCCTTCTCCCTCGTGAAGAAGTGCACGGCCTGCGGGCCGTATGCCTTCGTGTCGCCGAACAGGGAGTCCTTCCAGCCGCCGAACGAGTAGTATCCGACCGGCACCGGGATTGGCACGTTGATGCCGATCATGCCGACCTGCACTTCGTGCTGGAAGCGTCGAGCAGCGCCGCCATCGTTCGTGAAGATGGCCGTGCCGTTGCCGTACTGGCTCGCATTGATGAGGTCGAGGCCTTCTTGGTAGGTTGCGACTCGCACGATCGAGAGCACCGGGCCGAAGATCTCGTGCCGGTAGACATCTGAGTCAGTCGAGACCCGGTCGATGAGGGTCGGTCCCAACCAGAATCCGTCGGCACCACCGTCAACCTCGACACCGCGCCCGTCAACCACGACGGATGCCCCGTCGGCAATCGCAACGTCGATATAGCTGGCAACCTTGTCGCGGTGCTCGCGCGTGATGAGCGGACCCATATCGCAGCCGCGCGTACCATCGCCAACCTTCAGTCCCGACATCCGCGATTCAATCTTGGCGATGAGTTCGTCGGCGACCGGCTCGACGGCGACGACCACCGAGATCGCCATGCAGCGCTCGCCGGCCGAGCCGAATCCCGCGTTGATTGCCGAGTCAGCGACAAGCTCGAGATCAGCGTCCGGCAGCACGAGCATGTGGTTCTTCGCTCCACCGAGCGCCTGCACCCGCTTGCCGGCGCGCGAAGCCGTTTCGTAGATGTACTTGGCGATGGGCGTCGACCCGACGAACGAGATCGACTGAACGATCGGGTGCTCGAGCAGCGCATCCACCGACTCTTTATCGCCGTGCACGACGTTGAAGACGCCGTCTGGAAGCCCAGCCTCCTTGAAGAGCTTGGCCATCCAGATCGCGGCCGATGGGTCTTTCTCGGATGGCTTCAGCACCACAGCATTGCCAGCGGCGATTGCGATCGGGAAGAACCACAGCGGCACCATCGCGGGAAAGTTGAACGGGCTGATGATGCCGACGACACCGAGCGGTTGGCGTAGCGAGTAGACGTCGACGCCGGTCGAGACGTTCTCGGAGTACTCGCCCTTCATCAACTGCGGAATGGAGGTCGCGAACTCGACGACCTCGAGCCCGCGAGCAACCTCGCCGAGAGCGTCAGAGGTGACCTTGCCGTGCTCATTGGTGAGGATCGCGGCGACCTCGGCCTTCCGGGCGTTCAGTAACTCGCGGAAGTTGAAGAGCACGCCTTGACGCTTTGAGAGCGAAGCCTCCGCCCAGGCAGGAAAGGCCGCCTGCGCGGCCCGTACCGCGACGTCGACGTCTGCGGTGCTCGCCAAGCGAACTTCACGTGAGACCGTACCTTCTGCCGGGTTGTAGACGGGAGCGGTGCGTGACGAGGCGCCAGCGAACGGTGCGCCGTTCACCCAGTGATCGAGAATGTCCATGACACAACTCTAGCGATGGACATTTCTCGAACCTTTTTGGGCGGATGCCGCGGCGCGACTTGCACACACCTGCCGTGCCAGCACCTCGTTGTCTGTGGCCGCTGCGAGACTGAGCGCATGGACGCCAACACCTCAACTCTCATCACCCTCGTTGTCGGCCTCGTCGTCGGGCTTGGGCTCGGGGCGCTCATCGGTTGGCTCATTGCTCGTTCGCGCGGCGTCGGCGGTGCGGCAGCCCAAGAGGCCGCGCGAACGGTGTCAGCGCTGTCGGCACGAGCCGCGGCATCCGACGCGACAGCAACCGAGCTGCGACAGCAAGTGGAGCAATTGCTCGCTCAGCAGCGTGCCCAGCAGGAGAAGAACGAGCAAGACAATCGTGTGCTGCAGGCCCTCATGCCGGTGCAGGAGACCTTGCGCACGATGCAGTCCAAGGTCACCGATCTGGAGCGCGAGCGCACGAGCCAGTTCGGTGCGCTCAACCAGCAACTGCTGTCAGCGCGCCAGTCGGAGGAGCAATTGCGCGCAACCGCAGAGTCCCTTGCTTCGGCCCTTCGCTCCAACAGTGTGCGAGGTGTGTGGGGCGAGACTCAGTTGCGCAATGTTGTCGAGGCAGCAGGGCTCATCGAACGGGTCGACTTCGATGTGCAATCGAGCATTCAATCGGATGCCGGCAGCGGCAGACCAGACATGGTCATCCACTTGCCAGGCGGCAAGAACATCGCGGTCGATGCAAAGGTGCCGTTCAGCGCGTATCTCGAGGCGAGCCAGATTCCCGTGACAGCAACTGGCGAGGAGGGGGCACGGCGCGAAACCCTCATGAAGCAGCACGTTCGCACCGTGCGCAGTCACATCGATGCGCTCGCGAGCAAGGCGTACTGGGCGGGGCTTGAGGCCTCTCCTGAACTGGTGATCGCGTTCATCCCGAGCGAGTCGCTGGTCTCATCGGCGATGGAAGCAGACCCTGCAATCATGGACTACGCCTTCAGCAAGCGAGTCGCGCTCGCATCCCCTGTCACGCTGTGGTCGGTGCTGAAGACCGTCGCATTCTCGTGGCAACAGGACGTGCTGACGGAGGACGCCAAGTTGCTCTTCGACCTGAGCCGCGAACTCTACTCGCGGCTGGCAACTCTGGCCGGCCACGTCGAAAAGCTCGGCCGATCGCTCGAGAGCACCGTCAAGAATTACAACGGATTCATCGGCTCCATGGAACGCCAAGTGCTGCCGACGGCCCGCAAGCTCAACAAGCTCGACGAGTCAACCGTGCTCGGCCCACTCACGGCGATCGAGGAGTCACCGCGCGAGCTCAGCGCGATGGAACTGGTCGCCGAACTCGAAGCTCAGCGCAAAGCGGACTGAGTTGCTGCAGGCTCCACGACGGTATTGGCGTCTGCACCAGCATCGCTCAGCGCATGGCTTGCGCATTGTGCACCGCTGGCATCAGACGCTTGACCAATGTCCGGTGCCATCAGCGAACGCAGCGCGCTTCAGCGGTCGAGCCACTTCTCGGCAAGATGGTCTGCGCTCACACGACGGATCGTGTTCGAATGAGAGCGCAGCACGATGCTTTCGGTGCGGATGATCGGGCCGAGTCGCCTGACGCCGTTGACCAGGCCGCCATCGGTGACGCCGGTTGCGACGAAGAAGGTGTTGTCGCTGCGAACGAGGTCGTCGGCTTCGTAGACGTGGTCGAACTTGAGCCCAGCATCCGTTCCGCGCTCGCGCTCGTCCTCCGTCGACGGAACCAGAATCCCCTGAATCAAGCCGCCGAGCGCTTTGATCGCGCATGCTGTTGCGACCCCTTCCGGGCTACCCCCGATCCCGACACACATGTCGATTCGGGTGCCGTACAGCGCGGCGTTGATTCCGCCAGCCACATCACCATCGAGCATCAGTCGCGTCGCGGCTCCGGCGGCTCGAATGTCTTCGACGAGCGTTGCATGCCGGGGGCGGTCGAGTACCGCAACGACCAGGTCGTCGACTCGTTTGCCTTTGGCCTTGGCCAGAGCGCGGATGTTCTCGCCGATCGGCTTACGAATATCGACCGTGCCGCGTCCCTCAGCCCCGGTGACGATCTTGTCCATGTAGAACACGGTGGATGCGTCCAGCATCGTTCCGCGGTCCGAAACAGCGATCATCGAGATCGCGTTCTGACGACCAGCGGCAGTCAGGGACGTGCCGTCAATGGGATCCACAGCGATGTCGCAGGAGGGTCCGCGTCCGGTTCCGACGCGCTCGCCGTTGTAGAGCATCGGCGCATTGTCCTTTTCGCCCTCACCGATGACGACAACACCATCGAAGTCGACCGTTCCCAGGAACTTGCGCATCGCATCCACGGCCGCACCGTCTGCAGCAAGCTTGTCGCCCTTGCCGATGAAGGGCACGGCGCGGATCGCGGCGGCCTCGGTTGCCCGCACGAGCTCGAGCGCAAGATTGCGATCGGGGTGCAGGTAGAGGGTCTCCGGTTCAGTCTTCACGGTTCGCGTCCTTGGGTTGTGAGGGCAGTCGTGCGGTTCTCAGCGAGTGGACGCGCCGGTGGTGGTCAGCGCCAGCCCAGCCTATCGCGGCCGCACGTGGCAATCTGGATAAGGGAACTCCGTCGCGGGCTTCTTCGGTATCGTCGCGGCGAACAGCCCGATAGGATGCTCGAAACAAAAGTCTACCCGAAGGACTTTCATGCTTCTGACGACAAATCGTGCTGCTCGCGTGGCGATTGCTGTGCTCTTGGCTACTCTGGGCGCGACTGTCGTCGCTCAGTCGTCCGCGATACCGGGCGCACGTGCCGCCGCGACGCCCATCTACAACTCGATTCCTGCGGTGTACCCGCCTTCGTTTCCAAGCCTCGGCTACCAAGCGCAATCCACCAGAGAGTTTGGCGATCACATCGTGCTTGGCGGCGGGTCCCGGTTCCTCGAGACGATGACGATCGGCCTCACTAACTGGGCGTGCGGCAGCGATTACACGCTCACTCAGCCGGGAAACGTATGGGTGCCCGCGGCGGATCCGGGGCCGTGCATCACCACACCTGGGTCGACCTTTGTGCATCCGATCACGCTGACGATCTTTGCGGTCGACAACACAGGACTCAATCCGGCCGCGGGAGCGGTGCTGACGACACTCACTCAGAGTGTCACCGTGCCGTTCCGACCGTCCGCGGACGTGGGCAATTGCACGGTACCTATTGTTGATCCTCTAGGCCGTCGCTGGTTCAACGTCGGCACGGGCACCTGCCACAACGGCTATGCGTTCAATGTCGACTTCGACCTCACCTCTCTCAACCTCGAGCTGCCCGACGAGGTGATCATCAGCGTCGCCTACAACACGCAGTCCTGGGGAAGCGCGCCGATCGGCGCTCCCGGCCCCTATAACTCTCTCAACGTGAGTCTCGCGAGCGCCCCCGCGACGGTCGGCAGTGGAGCCGAACCCGACGTGATGTTCCGAGACTTCGCGGGAAGCGGGTTCCTTCGAGAGACAGGGTGGGCAGCATTCTTCGGATTTGTCATGGAGCTCAACGCGAACCCGACCGCGACTAGCACCGGTCCTGAACTCGCCGCGGCTGGTGCTGACGTGTTCGGCCCGATCGCCCTCGGGGTCGGATTCGTTCTTGCGGGATTCGTAGTGCTCGTGTCGACGAAACTCACTCCGCGCCGACGCTAAGGATGTCGAGCCGACGCGGTTCGAGAGCGCGCCTCAGCTGGAGAGCACGCTCAGGATTTCTCTCGCGGGGTCGGTGAACCAGCCGATGTCGGAGCCCTCACCGAAAGCCCGTGAGTGGTCAACTTGTGTCCCTTCGCCGGAACGACAAGCGACACAACGTGACCACTGGCGCAACAAGCCTGATGCAAGAGTGTGAAGTCACGGGCTTGCTGCACTCGGTCTCACATTTCGGAGGCACGATTATCCAGCCCCATCCAAGCCCTGCAAGAGCACCGGAGCACACCCTCGCGATCGCCGACCTACTTCCCGACCTACTTCGCCGAACCATGCTCCGCATACCAACGAGAAACCGAGGCCCGTGACGGCGATGGCTAGACTTTGACCGGCCAATAGCCCGACACGATCGCAACCCAAGGAGAGCCACCATGCCTGTTGCCACCCCAGAGCAATACGCCGAGATGCTCGACAAGGCCAAGTTGCACGGTTTTGCCTACCCCGCGATCAACGTCTCGTCGTCGTCGACGATCAACGCTGTACTTCAGGGACTCACCGAGGCTCGCTCTGACGGCATCTTGCAAGTGACGACTGGCGGTGCGGACTTCTTCGCTGGACAGAGTGTAAAGGCACGAGCATCCGGTGCATTGGCGTTTGCGGCATTCGCAACCGAGGTCGCCAAGAATTACCCGGTCACGATTGCCCTGCACACCGATCACTGCCCGAAGGATGCCCTTGCTGGTTTCGTCATGCCGCTCATTGAAGCCTCCGAGGCCGCGGTCAAGGCCGGCGGTAACCCTATTTTCCAATCGCACATGTGGGATGGCTCTGCGGTGCCACTGACCGAGAACCTCGAACTCGCGAAACAGTTGCTACCTCGGATGAAGGCGATGAACGCGATTCTCGAGGTCGAGATTGGCGTTGTTGGTGGCGAAGAGGACGGCGTGAGCCACGACATCAACGAGCACCTCTACACGACTCTTGATGACGCGATCGCCACCGTCGAGGCGCTCGGGTTTGGCGAGCAGGGACGATACCTCACAGCGCTCACCTTCGGCAATGTGCACGGCGTCTATAAGCCGGGCAATGTCAAGCTCAAGCCAGAGCTGCTTGGCGAGATTCAGGCTGGCATCGAGGCCAAGTACGGCACGGCCGCGAAGCCCCTTGACCTCGTCTTCCACGGCGGCTCAGGTTCGAGCAACGAAGAGATCGCGACTGCCGTTTCCAACGGTGTTGTCAAGATGAACATCGACACCGACACGCAGTACGCCTTTAGCCGCTCGGTTGCCGACACCGTGCTGCGGAACTACGACGGCTTTTTGAAGGTGGATGGCGAGGTCGGCAACAAGAAGATCTACGACCCGCGATCATGGGGCAAGTTGGCAGAATCCGCGATGGCGGCTCGCATCGTCGAGGCCACGAAGCAGCTTGGCTCGGCCGGGCACTCGGGAAACTAGCCGGTCGGATACGCGCGGCACTGGTCAGGATCAGGTCGTGGGGAGCAGCGCGACGTACGCAGCGAGCCCCGGGTCACCCAGGATCGCGACGATGAGGCTCACGGATGCAACAAGCACCGAAACCGCACCAGCGATCACCGGCACTGGCCATGCCAGCTTGCCAGTGCGCAGCCTCGAGGATGACAGCCAAATCGCCACGACAAGCAGCACGATTCGACTCGCATTGACGACCGCACCGACACTGAGCGCGAGCTGCGTGTTCGTGTACTCGCCGATCCCCTGAGCGAGGTACAGCGTGCGCAGTGTGCCAGGCAAGTCGGAGAACGTCGCGAATGAGGAGACCACGTCCACGATTCCAATGGTGATGAGAGTGAGGGTCAGAACCATGTCCCACCGACGAGGACGCCGCTGGTCAGGCGAGTCTGCATCGGCAGCGGTGCGTGGCACCGGCGGCGTGACCGCAGGCAATTCGCCTTGTGTCGGTTGCGCTTCCGGCGGCTTCGGGCTTGTAGGCGTCGGCGACCCCGGGGCATATTCGCCGTAACGAGGACGCGGACGTGAGTCTGCCATGGAGCCTGGCACCGCCTCAGGCACCGCTCCTGGCACTGACTCAGGCACTGGCTCAGGGACCGCTCCTGGCACCGCCTCAGCCATCGTCGCGCTGCCAATCGAGCTTTCGCGAGCGACCGCCGAGACCGCGCTCGTCGGGGTTGCCTTGCGCATCGGTGCGAAGCTCTTTTGGCAGTGAGAACATCAGGTCCTCCTCGGCCGTCACCACTTGCGCAACATCGGTGTACCCGGCATCGGCGAGGTCGTCGAGCACTTCTTGCACGAGCACCTCGGGCACGGATGCCCCGCTCGTGACGCCAATCGTGGCGATGCCGTCGAGCCACTCCTGCTTGATCTCGCTTGCGTAGTCGACGCGGTACGCGGCTCGCGCACCGTTCTCGAGCGCGACATCCACGAGTCGAACGGTGTTGGAACTGTTCGCGGAGCCAACGACGATCACGAGCTCTGCTTCCTCAGCGACCTTCTTGATGGCGACCTGACGGTTTTGCGTTGCGTAGCAAATGTCATCGCTCGGAGGATCCTGAAGATTCGGGAACCGTTCGCGCAGCAGTCGCACCGTCTCCATGGTTTCGTCGACGCTCAGGGTGGTCTGGGAAAGCCAGACCAGGTGATCAGGGTTCTTGACCGTGATGTTCGGCACGTCGGCCGGGCTGTTGACGAGGGTAGTGCGCTCCGGCGCATGACCCATGGTTCCCTCGACCTCTTCGTGCCCGTGGTGGCCGATGAGCAGAATCTCGAAATCGTCCCGCGCGAACCGCACCGCCTCGCGGTGAACCTTGGTCACAAGCGGACACGTCGCATCGATGGCTTGCAACTGACGGTCTGCCGCACCCTTGACGACCGCTGGCGAAACCCCGTGCGCGCTGAAGACGATGTGCGAGCCTTCCGGTACTTCATCGACCTCGTCGACGAAGATCGCGCCCTTCTTTTCGAGGGTCGTGACGACGTGGATGTTGTGCACAATCTGTTTGCGCACGTAGACCGGTGCGCCGAAGTTCTCGAGCGCCTTCTCGACAGCGATGACCGCCCGGTCGACGCCGGCACAGTACCCGCGCGGTGCGGCAAGAAGAATTCTCTTGGTGCCGTCGATTGGCACGTTCTTGAGGCGATTGCGCTGAACGGGCATCCGAGGTGTATCGAGCGCAATTGCGCCGCCGTTCGATATCATTCCCACTTCTCAATCTTAACCTGACCGACCTTGACGAACCTGACGAGCCTCGCGCGAGGCTCGCCGGCATCCCGTACCCTAGCTGGCATGACGATCGAAACGCCGCCGGCGACGGTCGATGCGCCGTGGAGCGTTTCGCTATTCGCGGGCAAGGTCAAGGGCTGGGTCGAGCGGCTTGGCATGGCGTGGGTCGAGGGCGAGATCACGCAGTGGGGAGTCTCTGGTGGCAACGTCTACGGCAAGCTCAAAGACTTAGAGGGCGATGCGACAGTGTCGTTCACTGTTTGGTCGTCTGTGCGCGCGAAGTTGCCAGAGAACATCAAGCAGGGAGACACCGTCGTCGCCCTCCTCAAGCCGAACTACTGGCTCAAGGGCGGCACCATCACAATGCAGGTGTTCGAGATGCGACACGTCGGGCTCGGTGACTTGCTTGAACGCTTGGAACGGCTGCGTCAGAACCTCAAGGCCGAGGGTCTGTTCGACCGCAAGCAGTCGCTGCCGTTCCTGCCGAACTGCATTGGCCTGATCACTGGAAAAGACAGCGACGCCGAACAGGACGTGCTGCGAAACGCCCAGTTGCGGTGGCCAACGGTCAAGTTTCGGGTCGTCCACGCTGCCGTCCAAGGGGACCGTGCCGTCAGCGAAGTGATCGCGGCTATCCGCGCGCTCGACGCCGACCCAGAGGTCGACGTGATCATCGTTGCGCGCGGGGGTGGCGATTTTCAGAACCTGCTCGTCTTCAGTGATGAAGCGCTCGTGCGTGCGGCAGCCGCCTGCACAACGCCGCTGGTGTCTGCCATCGGCCATGAGGCAGACCGACCACTCCTCGACGAGGTCGCCGATCTACGAGCGTCCACACCGACGGATGCCGCCAAGCGAGTCGTGCCAGATGTCGCCGACGAACTCGCGAGAGTGCAGCAAGCCCGCCTGAGCCTTCGACTGCGCGTCACGCAACGCATAGCTACCGAGGTGGACAGGTACGAGTCACTGCGCACTCGACCAGTGCTCGCTGGGAACGCATGGATCGTTGACTCGCGCGCCGACGAGGTTTCGCGCACGGTCGGCCGAGGAAGGGACCTTCTTGATCGCGCCATCGACCAGAGCCACTCGCGAGTTGTCGAGCTGACTGCACAGCTTCGAGCGCTCTCGCCACAGCGCACGCTCGATCGCGGCTACGCGATCGCGCAATTCGCGACCGGGGGGGCGGTTCGTTCGGCAGACGCTGTCCCCGTCGGCACCGAGCTCGTTGTGACACTGGCTCGCGGCACGCTCGGTGCCGTCGTGACAGCGAGCGAGGGAGCCGTCGAGGGAGCTCGGCGAAGTTCCGGCAAGACCCGCAGGGGCGGCGGCTAGACTCGCCGTGTGACAAGCCAAACACCTGACGATGTCTCCGAACTGAGCTACGAACAGGCTCGCGACGAGCTGATCAAGGTCGTCTCAGAACTCGAGCAGGGCGCTTCGAGCCTTGAACAATCCCTCGCACTGTGGGAACGCGGCGAAGCTCTCGCCGGGCGTTGCGAAGAGTGGCTCATCGGTGCTCGCGCCCGACTCGACGCGGCTCGCTCGCAGGCAGCCGAGTAGGGGATGGCACGCCAGAAGCCGCCAGCAATCGTTGCCGAACTGGGAAGGCCGGAAACCCGCGAAGAAGCGGCCACACGCCGCGCAGAGTACTCCCGCAAACGCCGCGCAAATCAGACCGTACTCAACCTTGCACTCGCACTCGGTGCATCCCTGGTCGTCGTGCTCTTTCTCGTGTCGGTGGTCGTGCGGCCGGAAGCCGCGCCCGATCCAGGAGTCAACTGGGTTGACACGGCGGCCGAGGCATCCGCCGGAGCAGGTGTGGACCTGATCGCACCGGCGCTTCCCGGCGAGTGGACGGCCAACGACGCCCGTTTCGAGGAGAAGGCTGGCGTGCCGACGTGGTACATCGGCTTTCTCACACCAGCGAAACAGTTCATCGCCATGAACCAGGGCATCGAAGCGAATCCGACCTGGCTTGCGAGCGTGCTGCGCGATGCCGTAGAGACTGGATCGACAACGATCGATCAGGTGCGCTGGACGATCTACGACCAGCGGGCCGTGGATAGTCCGGGCAACTACGCCTTCGCGATGTCCGCCGAGCTAGACGGCAGCACGATGGCACTGTACGGAACCGCACCAACAAACGAGTTTGAGTTGCTGGCCGCGTCAATTGCCGCACTACGCTAGCCGTGTGACGAGCACTTCAAAACAGCAGCCCGAGACCGAGTTCCGCATCGAACGCGACACGATGGGCGAGGTTCGAGTGCCCGTGAGCGCCCTGTACGGTGCCCAGACGCAACGCGCCGTCGAGAACTTCCCGATCTCTGGCTCCGGATTGGAGCCGGCCCAGATTGTCGCACTCGCGCGCATCAAGCGCGCGGCCGCGATCGTCAACGGGGAACTCGCGATCCTGGATCCGGCCGTTGCTGCCTCCATCGTTGATGCCGCCGAGCAGATCATCGGCGGGCTGCACCACGACCAGTTTCCGGTTGACACCTATCAGACCGGCTCGGGAACCTCGTCGAACATGAACATGAACGAGGTACTGGCGCGCCTTGCAAGCAGTTCGCTCGGCTCGAGCGTGCACCCAAACGATCACGTCAACGCCTCGCAGTCCTCCAACGACGTCTTCCCGACCTCGGTGCATGTGGCCGCGACGGGTGCGCTGCTGAAGGAGCTGATTCCCGCGCTTGAGCATCTCGCTGAGGCACTCGAGGCAAAAGCTGAACTCTGGAAGACGGCCGTGAAGTCGGGCCGAACTCACCTCATGGATGCCACGCCAGTCACTCTTGGACAGGAGTTCGCCGGGTACGCTCGCCAGGTTCGACTCGGAGTCGAACGCGTCCGCGGCACGATCGCCCGCGTGGCTGAAGTCCCCCTCGGTGGTACGGCGGTCGGTACGGGAATCAACACCCCGCCCGGCTTCCCGCAGCGCGTCATTGCCGTGCTCGCCGAAGACTCGGCGCTCCCCCTCACTGAAGCAGTCGACCACTTCGAGGCGCAAGGGGCGCGCGACGCGCTCGTTGAAGCATCAGGTGCGGTGCGGGTGATCGCGGTTAGCCTCACCAAAATTTGCAACGACCTGCGCTGGATGGGCTCAGGCCCCAACACCGGTCTGGCTGAACTGCACATCCCAGACCTGCAGCCAGGTTCTTCGATCATGCCGGGCAAGGTCAACCCGGTGATTCCGGAGGCGGTCCTCATGGTGTGCGCGCGCGTGATCGGCAATGACGCCACCATCGCTTGGGCTGGCGCTTCTGGCAACTTCGAGTTGAACGTCGCGATTCCCGTGATGGGCACCGCGCTTCTGGAGTCGATACGACTGCTCGCCAATTCATCCCGTGCGCTCGCAGACAAGACGATCGACGGACTCGAGGCGAACCTTGACCGCGCCCGCGCAATGGCAGAGTCATCGCCATCGATCGTCACGGCGCTGAACAAATTCGTCGGCTATGAGTCTGCGGCGAAGATCGCCAAGCACTCGGTTGCGCAGGGAATGACGATTCGCGAGTCGGTGATCGAACTCGGGTTTGTCGAGCGCAGTGAGCTCAGTCTTGAGCAGCTTGATGTGGCGCTCGACGTGTTGAGAATGACCCGCCCGGGCTGATTGCTGGACGCGTGCTTTCGCGTGCCAGCGGTTCAGTTGGGCTCACGAATCCGGGGAATGGCGATCCCTGCAACTGTTTCGACGCTGCGATCGCCTAGCTCGGCGCTGAGCTCAAGCGGCAGCAGCAACGATTCCTTGATCGGTGCATCCTGCTGGCATTCGGCGGCGGCGACGGCCTCTGCGGCGGCGGCCGGGTCTGCCGCTTGGTCTGGCACGGTGCCAGCCGTGGCATCCGGCAGCCCGAAATACACCGCGATGCGCACGGTCGTCTCGGTCTCTTCGATTACGACCTCGCGTGGGATACACAGGAGGGGTCCCAGAACGTTGATCAGAATCTCGGCGCTCCCGGCCGCGGTGAACCCGTCTCCCGGGTAGTTGCCAACCAAGCCCGCTGGCACCGCTACACCGAGCCTCGAGTAGCGCAGGACATCCAGCAGATATACCGGTGGACCGTCCGCGCTGATGACCTGGTAGCCAAAAATCTTGGCCACCACTAGGCCTTCCGGTGCAGTCGCGCCCAATCCAACGACCCGGTCAAGCAGTCGAGGCTCGGGGAATCCCCACATCACCTCGATCGGGGTTGGCGCCGACTCGTGCCGCGGCTGGATCAGTTTCGGCAGCCCGGCGCTTAGGAGTACCACGGCCGCTGCAAGCAGACCGATTCCTGAGAGGATGCGCCGGGTTCGGTACGACGCGCCGCCCGGTTCAGCCCGATGGTTGTCGCTGGCGCTCCACGCCTGGAGCACGCGCCACTGGCTTCGTGGGTGCACCAACCCCCAGAACGCGAGGCACGTCAGCGCGACCGCTACCGAAACCGCAACCCAAGACACAATGCGAGAGTACGTCGGTTAGCCCCGCGGCGCACCAAATCTGGCGAAATGTTGACGCAATGTTATTTTCGGGGCTAGACGACTTCGTTCGACTCCAGCATCTCGGTCACGAGGGCCGCAATCGCTGAACGCTCCGATCGCATGAGCGTAATGTGCGCAAACAGTGCGTGACCCTTGAGCGTCTCAATGACCGATGCCACACCGTCGTGCCGGCCGACACGCAGGTTGTCACGCTGGGCGACATCGTGCGTGAGCACCACGCGCGAGTTCTGACCGATGCGCGAGAGCACAGTGAGGAGCACATTTCGCTCGAGCGACTGGGCCTCATCAACGATCACGAAGGCATCGTGCAATGAGCGTCCGCGAATATGTGTGAGAGGAAGCACCTCGAGCAGTCCGCGCTCGAGGACTTCGTCGAGCACGTTCTGTGACACCACCGAACCGAGCGTGTCGAAGACCGCTTGGGCCCACGGGTTCATCTTCTCCGCGGCATCCCCCGGCAAGAAGCCGAGCTCTTGACCGCCGACCGCGTACAGCGGACGAAACACCATAATCTTGCGATGCTGCTGCTTCTCGAGCACGGCTTCAAGCCCGGCGCAGAGCGCAAGAGCAGACTTTCCGGTTCCAGCCCGGCCGCCGAGGGAGACGATGCCGATCTCGGGGTCGAGCAGCAGATCGATCGCGAGGCGCTGTTCTGCGCTGCGACCGTGCAGGCCGAACATGTCGCGGTCGCCGCGCACCAAGCGCAGCTGGCCGCGGGCAGTCACGCGCGCCAGTGCTGAACCGCGGTCGGAGTGCACGATGAGGCCGGTGTTCACCGGGAGGTCTTCGACGGTGCGTGAGTGCAGCTGCTCGTTATCGTAGAGCTGCGCCATTTGCTCGGAGCCAACCTCGATCTCTGCCTGCCCGGTCCAGCCGGAGTCGACCGCGAGCTCGGCGCGGTACTCCTCGGCGGCGAGGCCGATCGCGGCCGCCTTGACACGCAGCGGGAGATCTTTCGAGACCACCGTGACGGCGAGTCCATCGTTGGCGAGGTTGAGCGCGACGGCGAGAATGCGCGAGTCGTTGTCGCCGAGCTGAAGCCCGGAAGGAAGCACAGACATGTTCGAGTGGTTGAGCTCGACACGAAGTGATCCGCCGTCGCCGACGCTGATCGGAAAGTCGAGACGCTCGTGCTGCACTCTCAACTCGTCAAGGTTGCGCAGTGCCTGCCTGGCGAAGTAGCCGATCTCCGGGTCGTTGCGTTTCGACTCGAGTTCGGTGATCACGATGACCGGCAGCACGACGTGGTGCTCGGCGAAGCGGAAGATGGCTTTCGGATCCGACAGCAGTACTGAGGTGTCGAGCACGTAGGTACGTTCCTGCTGTGCTCTGGTCGACCCGCCCGCCCCGGTCTCGTTCCGCTTCGACTTCGGGTTGGCTAGCTCGGCCACGTGCACTCCATCCCCGGGCATACATCGTCCGGATCCAGTTTGCCCCGAGCAGAAGACGCCCAGTTCAAACTTGCAAAGACGGCCGCTGTGGGGTTGAGTCACAGATCGCGAGACGCTCCTTTGGTGGCCGTCTCGATCAGGTGCCTTACCTAATGTTCTGACGTTAGGCGTTCGATGATTGCAACGAGTTACCGACACGCCCCGTTTGGTGTCCTACAGGTTAAAGGTTGGCGGCACTCGCGAACGCGGTGAAGCTAGCGCGCAGCATTGCGAGGCTCTCGTCGGTTGTCGAAACGTGCGGGCTGATCCGCACCGCGTCGTCGCGAACCGTCACTGAGACTCCGTGATTGTGAAGCGAGGCGACCAGAAGTGTGAGGTGATCAGGTGCAGGCGTGACGACAACAATGCCCGCGCGCTCCGATCCGGCACGGGCGGATGCCACTGACAACCCGACCTCGTCGGCCAGGTCGATCACCGCGCTCACGCGCTGGGCCAGCCGAGCGTTAACCGCGGCGACCCCCACCGCGTTGATCCCTTCGACGGCGGCGGCGAGCCGCGCTTGGGCAACGGGATCGGACCAGGCCACCGCAAAGGCCTTGGCGCCCCGCAGCGGTGGCGGTATAGGGCCGTCCCCCGCCGGGTCACCGTCAGTCGCGGCGTGTCCGGAGAACACGGGAGTGAGGCGCTCGAGCGCTCGCTCACTCAAGCAGAGGAACCCGGTGCCCCAACCGGCCCGAAGCCACTTGTAGCCACCGCCGGCCACAACGTCGGCGAGCGCATATGGCGCATCCACAACCCCGATCGCTTGGGTCGCATCGACGACGAGCAGACGGTCACCGATCACTTGGCGAATACCTTCTAGGTCGACGAGGTAGCCGGTCCGGTAGTCGACGAGACTGACAGCGACAGCAACGATCTCTTTGCTGAGCTGAGACTTCAGGTTGCCGGGAGTCACCCGTCCCGCATCTGTATCGAGCCATACCGGGGTGAGCACGCCGAGCGATTCGGAAGCCCGTGTCACGCTGACAGTAAGACTCGGGTAGTCCGCTCTCGAGAGGGCAACAGCACCCGTAATCCCGAACATCGTATGCATGAGTCCTTGACTTGTGGTCGGCTGAGACACAATCTGCTCTGCCGCAATCCCGGTGAGCGTGCCAATCGCCTCGCGCACTCTCGCATCCTGCTTCTCAAAAATATCGAGCGTGCCGAATCGAGACCGTCCAATCAGGCTCTCGAGCGCGCTTGACTCTTCGCGCACCGCCTCGCCGATCGGTCCGACCCGAGCGAAGTCGAAATATCCGGGATCTTCGTTGAATCCGGCCACGAAGTCATCGATGCTCGTCAGCACAGCGCGACCGGCTGTTGAGTTCGTCATTGCCCAAACCTCCGCTGTCGGCGAGAGAAGTCGCGCAGGGCTCGAAGAAAATCGACTTCGCGCAAATCGGGCCCGAGCGCTTCGACGAAATACAGCTCGCTGTGTGCGCTCTGCCAGAGCATAAAGTCGCTGATGCGCTGCTCCCCCGAAGTGCGGATGACCAGATCAGGGTCTGGCTGACCTCCCGTATAGAGGTGCTCGCCGATGAGTTCCGGGGTCAAGATCTCGGCGAGGGCGTCGAGGGTTCCGCCATCACTCTCGTGCGATTGGACGATACTTCGCATGGCGTCCGCAATCTCCCGCCGACCGCCATACCCGATCGCAAGGTTGACGTGAAGTCCGGTCTTGCCCTTGCCACGCAGTTCGGCCTCTGCGAGTCGAGTGACTAGGGCTGCTGGCAGCGCTTCGGTCGAACCAACATGCTGGATGCGCCAGTCGCGAAACTGCGACAGGTCCTCCGCGAGGTCGCCGATGATCTCGAACAAGCCGTCGAGTTCTTCTGGCGCTCGGCCGGAAAGATTGTCAGTGGAAAGCAAGTACAGGGTCGCCACCGAGATTCCGAGATCGTCGCACCATTGAAGAAACTCTCGGTACTTCGCGGCACCCGCTCGATGTCCGTGGGCCGCAGTGTCAAGTTCGCGCAGTTTCGCCCACCGACGGTTGCCGTCGATGATCATCGCTACGTGCTTCGGCAGGGGATGAGTAGCAAGAAACCGTCGCAGTCGGTTCTGGTACAGCCCGTAAAGAAGACCGCGGCCGAGAGGGATCCCGCGCTCGTTCACACGCCTACGCTAGCCCACGTCGCTCACAGGGTTCAGCCTCGCAGCAGCCGTACAGTTGAGTTATGAGCAGGTCAACCTCAGATATGCGAACGGAAGCCGCGTCTCCCGGTGCGACGGAGGGCTCCGAGCCTGAGTTGCCAGGCCTCCCACTTCTTGATGAGTCAATCTCATATGCGAAGCTGGACCCGAAGCCGACCTGGCGTGGCTGGATTCACGCGGCGACCTTCCCTGTGGCGATCGTGCTCGGGGCCGTGCTCATCGTGCTCGCCGATGGCGCGGCTGCCAAGATCAGCTCGGCGATCTTCGTGGCATCCTCACTCTTGCTGTTTGGCATCTCTGCGCTCTACCACCGCTTCAACTGGAGTGAGCGCGCTCGAGTGCTCCTGAAGCGTTTCGACCACTCAAACATCTTCTTGCTGATCGCCGGTTCGTACACCCCGATCACCGTGCTGTGCCTGGCACCAGAAAAGGCCACGCTGCTGCTGTGGCTGGTGTGGGGCGGCGCGGCACTCGGGATCGGGTTCCGAATCTTCTGGATCGGCGCGCCGCGCTGGCTCTACGTTCCGCTCTACATCCTGCTCGGTTGGGCGGCGATGATGTACATTGTCGACTTCTTCACCGTGTCACCCGTCATGATGACCCTCATCATGGTCGGTGGCATTTTCTACACCGTTGGTGCCGTTGCCTACGCCCTCAAGCGACCCAACCCGTTCCCCGGCCGATTCGGATTCCACGAGGTGTTCCACACCTTTACGATGCTCGCCTACCTGTGCCACTGGACGGCGATCTTCATCGTGGCGACGAATCCCCCGGTTCTGTAGGTCGTTGTTCTGCTGCTAACTCGGCGTCGAGCTCGGCATTGACTTGCTCGCGATACCGCACCCGGCGCACCCGGCGGGTCATGTCAATCACCAGCAGCACGGTAGCGACGGCGATCAAGAGGGTGAGCGCGAAGCCGATAACACCGGGAGTGACCACATTTGGGTCGCCGTCGAAGCCAGGCACGGGTACTGGAGTGGGCGAGGAAGTGGCAGCCCAGAAAGCGGCGAGAGCCTGATTCGGATCGATCATGTCTGCGTCACCGAACTCCTAGGGAAAGCGAATAGCCTTGAGTCTTCAAGAGTAACGGAGCGGCGGTGAGTAACCTCGACGAGCGCTACGGTCGGAACCCACAGAACGCCCGCCGCAACCGTCTCATTGGTCTTGCGACCGCTGGTGCGTTTGCGATCGTCTTTGGCGCGTGGCTGTTGTGGGCCGGTCTGCTACAGACTCCGGCTCAGCTGGAAGTGCGCGACACGGGCTTTCTGATTGTGGATGACCGCGCAATCTCGGTCCGCTGGGAAGTGTCGACCGACTCCGGCAATGAGGTCATGTGCGCAGTACAGGCGCTCAACTCGAGCTTCGGAATCGTGGGCTGGAGAATCGTCGAAATTCCGCCGTCTGACCAACGAACGCGAGTGCTCACCGAGACCCTGCGCACGAGCGAACTGGCAGTCACCGGGTTGATCTACCGCTGTTGGCTCACCTAGGCTTGTCGGATTGATCCGGCCGATCTCGGCCGGTTTCCTTTTTTCCACCGAGTTGCGCAATTCCGGGAGGGCATGTGACGACCGACAGCAATGTCACCTGGCTGACGGAGGAAGCCTTCGACCGTCGCACCGCAGAACTTGAGCAGCTCTCTGGCGAGGGCCGAACCGAGATCGCGAAGAAAATCGAGGCTGCGCGCGAAGAGGGTGACCTCAAAGAGAACGGTGGGTACCACGCCGCCAAGGAAGAGCAGGGCAAGATCGAGGCGCGCATTCGCGTGCTCACCGCACTGTTGCGCCACGCCGTCGTTGGCGAGGCACCGACCTCGACCGGAGTGGTCGAGCCGGGCACCGTCATCACAGCAACGATCCTGGGGGATGAAGCGACATTCTTGATTGGAAGCCGCGAGATCGTCGGCGACAGTGCTTTGGATGTCTACAGCGAGAAGAGCCCGCTCGGCACGGCGATTATCGGCCTCAAGGTCGGCGATTCGACGAGCTACACGGCTCCGAGCGGCAAAGCCATCGAGGTCAAGATCCTGAAGGTCGAGGCGTACGTCTCCTAACGGCGCGGCGCCCAGAAGGGCGCTGGGCGAGAAGTGCGTTGGACTAAAAGTCAATCCGCGGTTCGTAGCCTTCGTCGCGGAGCCGCTCGAGCACGAGTTCTGCGTGCTCCGGTCCGCGCGTCTCGATGTGCAGTTCAAGTTCAACTTGGCTGATCTGCATGCCGCTGCCGTGACGCGTGTGCAGCACTTCCACAACATTTGCGCTCGCTTCGGCAATGATCGCAGCAGTGCGAGCGAGCTGGCCTGGCCGGTCTGGAAGTGGGATGCGCAGCTTCAGGTAGCGCTCTGACGCAGCCAATCCGTGGCTGATGACGCGCTCCATCATCATTGGGTCAATGTTGCCGCCGCTCAGAATCACGACAGTCGGCCCGGTCGCCGTGATCTGCCCTGACAGTATCGCTGCGACCCCGACGGCACCGGCTGGCTCGACGACAAGTTTCGCGCGTTCAAGGAGGGTCAGGAGCGCCTGAGCGGTGTCGCCGTCGGTGACATTGACGACCTCATCGACGAACTCGCGGACGATCTCGAAGTTGAGGAGACCCGGCTTGCTCACCGCAATACCGTCGGAGATCGTCGGCATCATCGTGATCTCAGTCGCGACGCCGGCGGCGAGGGAAACGGAGTATGCCGCCGCGTTGACTGCCTGCACACCGATGACACGAATCGTTCGACCTTCGAGGGCTGCGCGCTGCTTGATCGCGCTCGCGACGCCCGAGATGAGTCCGCCGCCACCAATCGGAACGATCACCGTCTCTACATCTGGCACTTGGTCAAAGATCTCGAGACCAACCGTGCCCTGCCCGGCGACCACATCCTCATGGTCGAATGGCGGAATCAGGACCGCGCCGGTGCTCTTGGCGAACTCGGCAGCAGCTCGAAGCGGTTCCTCGACGGTGTGGCCGCGAAGTACAACATCGGCGCCGTAGTCTTTCGTGGCCTGCAGCTTCGGCAAGGCAACCCCGACCGGCATAAAGATCGTCGCCTTGATGCCCAGTTCGCGAGCCGCGAAGGCCACTCCCTGCGCGTGATTCCCGGCCGAGGCGGCAACGACCCCGCGGGCCTTCTCTTCGTCTGACAGGCGCGAGATGCGATTGTACGCCCCGCGAATCTTGTATGAACCGGTGCGCTGAAGGTTCTCACACTTGAGATAGACCGGGACGCCGAGCAGGTCAGCGAGGTAGCGGGACGTCTCAACTGGAGTCAGCTCGGCAACGCCTGAGACCCGGCGCCGTGCATCCTCAAAGTCCGTCAGGCTCGGCCCGACCACAATGGTCTTAGGCACGCGAGCTATCGGCGTTGTTGAGTGAGACGTTTGCCACCTCAATAGTCTAGATTGCGCGAGACAGGGATCGCGCAAGCGGTGTCCGCGCTACTCGCTATGGTCGAGGGGTGCCAGGCTCACTCTCCCCCGCGCTCGCGCGTCGGGTCGCGCTTGCGGCGCAAGGCTTCGGTCGAGCGCCGCAACCCGGCTCGGTCACACCACCGGTTGGCGCCCGTCAGCTGAACGCGTTGATCGAGCGGCTGGGACTACTGCAACTGGACTCGGTGAACGTGTTCGAGCGCAGCCACTACCTCCCGGCGTTCGCTCGACTCGGGAGCTACGACAAGGCAATTCTCGACCGATTGACGTTCGCTTCCCGCAGCGCATACACCGAGTATTGGGCCCACGAGGCGGCGATCATCCCGCTCGAACACTGGCCGTTGTGGCGGTGGAAGATGGCGGCCATGCGCGACCGCGACCTCGAACGACAAGCGTGGCCGCGCGAGAACCAAGCGATGCTCGACTGGCTGCGGGGTGAGCTGGCCGCGCGCGGCCCGACCACCGCGAGCGGCATCGAGCACGATGCGAACAAGCGCCGAGGACCCTGGTGGGGCTGGTCAGATGTCAAAGAAGGTCTGGAGTACTTGTTTGGGTGGGGTGAGGTCGTCACGGCCGGTCGCACGCGGTTCGAGCGCACATACGCGCTGCCGGAGCAGGTACTGCCGCCGCGCATCCTCGACGTTGAAGTATCGCGCGCCGATGCCCATCGAGCCCTCGTTGAGCGCGCTGCCCGCTCGCTCGGGATCGGCACCGCAGCCGACCTCGCAGATTACTACCGCCTCAAGGCAGCAGAAGTAATGCCAGCGATTCGCGAGCTTGAGGACGACGGCAGGCTCGTCGCCGTGACCGTAGCGGGCTGGAAATCGCCAGCCTGGCTCCATCGAGACGCACGGATGCCGCGCCGTATCAGTCACGTCGCCCTCCTTTCGCCGTTCGACCCGGTCGTCTGGCACCGGGCTCGGGCGGAACGCGTGTTCGGCTTTCACTACCGGATCGAGATCTACACCCCGGCGCCGAAACGCCAGTTCGGCTACTACACGCTGCCGCTGCTCATCGACGACGCCATCGTTGGCCGCATCGACCTGAAGAGCGATCGACAGGCGGGCGTGCTGCGGGTGCAATCCGCGTGGCGGGAGGCCGAGGCATCCATCGACCTTGACCGGGTGGCCGCGCTGCTTCGCGAGGCGGCAGCGTGGCAAGGACTCGAGCGCATTGAGGTCGTCAGGCGCGGAGATCTTGCCGATAGCCTTGCAGCCAGTTTGGGAATGGTGTCAACCTGAACGCCGCTGAGAACAGTCGAGAGAGCATGACTATGACCGTGAAGATCAACCGCTCCGCCGCGAGCCTCCTGCTTGCCGCCGCCATCGCCGCGGCCCTCGTCGCCTGTGCGCCGTCAGCTCCGGCGCCCTCTACAAGTCCTGCGCCGGCAGCAAGTCCTGCGGCGACACCAACAGCCAGCGCGAGCGCAGCGGCGGCACTCAGCCCGCAACCGATCATTGACCTCACTTGCGCTGAACTTCTTGCAGACTCGACGGTTGCTGCGCAGTTCGCGGTGCCGGTCATGCCCGCCGACGCCGCGATCTCGATGATGACGGCGTCATTCTTCTCGCTTGCAGATGCCTTTGTCGTCCGGTCGCTCGGCGGTCTCGCGTGCGAGTGGAACAACGGCGAGTCGTACAGCAGTTCGCGCGGCTACAACGGTGCGTACGTGGGTTACCGAGTAGTCGTGCTCCCGGATGCCACCAGCCAGTGGGCGAAGTACATCGCCTACTACGGGCCAGAAGGCGAAGGGCAGTACTGCAACAGCATTTCCACCGGCGTGCTCAGTTGCTCGAGCAATGACCCCGTCGGCGACTTGTGGGTCGAGATCGAAACATTCGGCGTGACTTCAGAGGCGGCGGCAACAGCGTTGCGCGACAGCGTCATCGATACAGTTTCGGCTGCGGCACCCGTCGCTCAAGTCTGGGTACCACCGGCAGGGACTCTGCCGTTACCGACAGACTGCGCCAGCTTGGTGCCATACAGTACCGTCACTTCGGCGCTCGGCTCCAGCGCGCCGCTCAAGGGGTTCAAGGGCGGCGGCGGCGGTTGGAGCTTGGTGGCCGGAGCTGACGTGAACGCCGGGGTCGGCGGGTGCGGATGGTTCTACCCCGACACGGATTACAGTTTTGGAAACATCAGCACCCTTGCTGGTGGTGCGTGGGCCTGGGATCAAGCGCGGCCCGCTTTGACGGCCCCAGCAGTTCCAGAACCACTCGTGATCGCAGGCTTAACCGCCGCGGACCAGGCCTGGATTCGTTGCGCGCCCGCAAACGCCGAGTGCGTCGTCGACCTCGTGATCGGCGGTAACTGGATCGAGTTCTACTTGTGGCCAGACGAGGGCCTCGGTTTCGTGACGGCCGATCGACGCGCTGCTGCGACGGCGATCGCGGAAGGCGTGGTCGCCACACTCAGGCCCTAGCAATCTGGCAGGCGCACCCCGGCGTCGCTTCGCTAAAAGCTTCTGCCGATCTCGCCGAGACGCTGCACGCGCTCGGCGAGCGGGGGGTGGGTTGAGAACAGGCGATCCATAAAGCCCGGCTTGGTCGGGTCGGAGATCCACATGTGCGCCATCGTGGAGTTCTGGCGCCGCATCGGCCTGCCGTATTGCTCAAGCTTGGTGAGCGCGCTGGCAAGAGCTTCCGGGTGGCGCGTTGTGAGTGCGCCGGTGGCATCCGCCAGATATTCGCGCTGGCGCGAGACCGCGGACTGAACCACTGCTGCAACGATGGGCGCAATGATGAAGGCAGCAAGCCCGAGCACGAGCACGGCCGGGTTGTTGTTGTTACCCCGCCCACCGAAGAACGACATTCGCAACAGCATGTCTGCGATGAAGCCGACCGCCACCACGAGCCCGAACACGATCATCGATACCCGGATGTCGTAATTCTGCACGTGACCGATCTCGTGGGCCATAACGCCTTCAAGTTCGGAGTCGTCAAGCAGTTCGAGGAGTCCAGTGGTTGCGGCAACCGAGGCGTGCTGCGGGTCCCGGCCGGTCGCAAAGGCATTCGGCGACGGGTCGTCGATGATGTACACCTTCGGCATTGGAGTGCCGGTCGTGATCGAGAGGTTTTCGACGATGCGGTAGAGCCGCGGGTTGTCGGACTTCTGGATCTGGTGAGCCCCGCTCATAGCGAGCGCTTGACTGCCGGCTGCGAAATACTGGATGAGCGCATACCCCGTCGCAACCACAAGGGTGATGATCACGATCGTCAGGTCGTTGTAGATCACACTCGCCAGAAAGCCGAGCCCGCCGATGATGAGCAGGAACAGCAGAATGATGAAGACGGTGTTGCGCTTGTTCTTCGCTATCGCGCGGTACATGCCGGGCGAAAACTAGAACTGCACGCGAGGCGGCTCAGCGATGGCTGCCGAATCGGCGACCTCGAAGAACTCGCGCTCGACGAAACCAAGGCCGCGAACGAAGAGCGTGTTCGGGAAGAGCTTGATCTTCGTGTTGAGCTCGCGCACACCACCGTTGTAGAACCGGCGGCTGGCCTGAATCTTGTCCTCAGTGTCGACGATCTCGCCCTGCAGCTGGAGGAAGTTCTGGCTGGCTTGGAGCTGCGGGTAGGCCTCCGCGACGGCGAAGATCGACTTGAGGGCTTGCTGCATGTGATTCTCGGCGACCGCGGCATCCGCTGGTCCTTGTGCGCCGATGGTCTCTGCACGCGCCTTCGTGACGTTCTCGAAGACCTCTTTCTCGTGCGCTGCGTAGCCCTTCACTGCTTCGATGAGATTCGGCAACAGATCGGCGCGGCGCTTGAGCTGAACGGTGATGTCGCTCCACGCTTCGTCGACGCGCACGTTGAGGGTGACGAGTGAGTTGTAGGTCGTCAGGAGGTAGACGCCAACGATGACGACCAGCAGAACAATCACGCCAAGAACAATGAGGATTTCCATAGAGCCAACTATAGCTAGGTCATAGGCTGGGCGCATGGGTTCAGTGGGCCACTATGGCCACAGCCCCGCGGTCGCGATCGCGGAGCTGAGAGTGCGACGTGGCCGTGCAGAAGTTCTGCACGGGCTCACTTTCGACGTTCCCCGGGCCAGTCTTGTGGGGCTCCTGGGGCCGAGCGGCTCGGGCAAAACGACGCTGATGCGGGCGATCGTTGGGGTGCAGCGCGTCGACGGCGGGTCAGTGACGGTGCTCGGGGAACCCGCGGGAAGCGCCATTCTGCGCGACCGCGTTGGGTACGTGACCCAGTCAGCGAGCGTGTACGACGACCTCACGGTTCGTCAGAACTTGCGGTACTTTCGCGCGATACTCGGAGCAGCGGCATCCGATGTCGACAGGGTGATCGAGCAGACGGGGCTGGGAGGCGAAGCCGGCCGGCTAGTGGGCTCGCTGTCGGGAGGGCAGCGGGGAAGGGCATCCCTGGCTGCCGCCCTCCTTGGCAGCCCGCAGCTGCTCGTTCTCGACGAGCCAACGGTGGGGCTTGACCCGGTGCTCCGCGCCGACCTGTGGGGGTTGTTCCGCGCTCTTGCGGAGGATGGCACGACCCTCATCGTGTCGAGCCATGTCATGGACGAGGCAAATCGCTGCGACCGGCTGCTCTTGCTGCGGGAAGGTTCGCTGCTCGCCGACCTCACCCCCCAGGCGTTGCTGACCGAGACTGGCGAAAGCGATGCGGATGCCGCGTTCCTCACGCTCATCCGCCGCGAGCCGGGGCGCGCATCGTGACCCCATCGCGCACCCTCGCAACGACAGGGCGGGTGTTGTCCCAGCTTCTTCACGACCCCCGCACGATCGCGCTCATGCTCGTCGTGCCGAGCCTGCTTATCGGGCTCATGGCGTGGATATTCTCGGACACTCCCGTGTTCGATCAAGTCGGGCCGGCGATGCTCGCGCTCTTTCCGTTCATCATCATGTTTCTCGTGACGAGCATTGCCACGCTTCGGGAGCGACGGTCGGGCACGCTCGAACGGTTGCTCACGCTGCCGATCGGCAAGCTCGATTTCATCCTCGGGTATGCGCTCGCCTTTGCGCTGCTTGCGATCGTGCAGGCCGCCATCGCGGTGGCCTTCGCCGTGTGGGTATGCGGGCTGACGATTTCGGGTTCGTTGTGGCTGCTGCTCGCCGTGGCGCTCGTCGACGCCGTGCTCGGCTCGACCCTCGGCCTGCTGGCGAGTGCGTTCGCGCGCACCGAGTTTCAGGTGGTGCAGTTCATGCCGCTGATCGTGTTCCCGCAGGTGCTGCTGGGTGGCATCATACTCCCCCGTGAGCAGCTCCCGGATGCCCTGCACGCGATCTCGGACTGGCTGCCGCTCTCGCACGCGATCGATGCCCTCAATGCCGTTGCCCGGGACAGTGAGGATGCAGGATACGTGGGCGGCAAGCTTCTCATCCTCGCCGCTTTCGCGGTGGGCGCAGTCGCGCTCGGTGCGATCAGTCTGCGGCGCACAAGCCCCTAGCGTCGCGAACGGATGAGTTGCTGGAGCCAGCGGTATGACCGCTTCGGCGTGCGTTCGAGCGTGTCGAAGTCGACCCGAATCAGGCCGAATCGTTGACGGAACCCGGTCGCCCATTCCCAGTTGTCCATCAACGTCCAGACGTAGTAGCCCTGAACATCGAGCCCCTCGACACCATCGAAGGCGACTGCGAGATGCTCGGCCAGATAGCGGATCCGACCCGTGTCATCCACTGAGCCGTCGGCTGCCACTGCATCGTCGAAGCTCGCCCCGCCTTCGGTGATGTACAGCGGTGGCAACGCAGCACCGTAGCGCGCGGCGTAATCCCGCAAGCTATCGCCGAGAAAGTCTGGTGCAATCGGCCAACCGAAGCCGGTCTTCGGATACTCGGGAAACTCAGCCAAATGGAACGGCAGCCCGCCGAGCCCGGGTGCCGACGTGCCGTCTGGGCTGCGATCGTGGGGCGGGGCCCCGGCCGCGATGCGAGTCGGCGCGTAGTAGTTGAGACCGTAGAAGTCCAGCGGCTGGTGGATGGTCGTCAGGTCGTGCTCGTCGATCTCGATGAGTGGCTTGAAGAGTTTGCGAGCCAGAAATGGAAACTTCGGGTAGTGCCCGAGCAGCACCGGGTCGGCAAACACGCGATTGAACACCAAGTCAAAGACCTCGGCGAAGCCTCGAGTGGTGAAGTTGTCTTTTGCCGGGATCACCGGCGAGTGAATGTTCGAAATGCCGATACCGCCGGTGACCGACTCTGAGCGAAGAGCCTGCACAGCGAGGCCGTGCCCGAGCAGTTGGTGATGGACAGACGGAAGAGCATCGAACAGCAGGGTCGCGCCTGGCGCATGCACCCCGAGGGCGTAACCGTTCAGGGTCACACTCGTCGGCTCGTTGAGCGTGACCCACTTGTCGACGCGGTCGCCGAAGGCTTGCGCTGCGATGAGCGCGAAGTCGGCGAAGCGGGATGCTGTGTCCCGCGTCATCCAGCCGCCTTGGTGTTGTAAAGGTTCCGGCATGTCCCAATGAAAGAGTGTGGCCATCGGACTGATCCCGGCAGCAAGCAACTCGTCGAGCAGACGGTCGTAAAACGCGATACCCGCCTTATTGGGCCCGCCAACGCCGCCAGGCTGGATGCGCGGCCACGACAGCGAGAACCGATAGGAGTCAACACCGAGCTCCTTCATGAGGGCCACGTCTTCTGGGTACCGGTGGTAGTGGTCGGTCGTCATCGAGGCGTCGGAACCGTCGGCGATGCGTCCGGGTTGAGCCATGAAGGTGTCCCACGTCGATGGACCGCGACCGTCTTCTCGCACGGCACCTTCGATCTGGAACGCCGCCGTTGCGACGCCCATCGTGAAGTTGGGTGGCATTCTGGCGGCGAAGCCAACCGGGTCGTGCAGCCAGTCGTGGCTTGGAGTGGTTTTCGACGTGATCCGAGACGGGGTGCGCGAAGTATTGGGCTCGCTACTCACGAGCCGAGCACGGTCGTGAGGTAGTCGTTTGCAAAGACGCGATCGGGATCGAGCTGGTTGCGAACCGCAACGAAGTCATCGAACCGCGGGTAGCTCGGTCGCAGATCGTCAGCTGTGCGGCTGTGCATTTTGCCCCAGTGGGGGCGGCCGTCATGAGCACGCATAATCGCCTCGACCTCGCGAAAGTACTCCGTCGGGTCTTCGCGGTAGTACCGGTGCACCGCGACGTACCCGGTTGCTCGACCGGACGCCGTGGACAGACAGAGCTCGTCCGCGGCGCTCGATCGCACCTCGATCGGGAACGAGATACGCCAGCCCTTGGCATCGATGAGCCGGCGAACGGCGCGCACGGCGTCGGGCACCGCGGCAACGGGCAGGGCGTACTCCATCTCGCGGAAGCGCACGGTGCGATCGCTAGCAAAGACGCTCGCTGAGGCATCCGTGTATTCTCGATCGCCGGTGAGCTTGACGGCCAGTCGATTGATCGCCGGGATGAGCGGTGGCACCGCGCGGCCGAGGTTCACGATGCCGCGAAAGACGGTGTTGCTCATGAAGCTGTCGTCGAGCCAAGCCGAGAACGAACTCAGCGGATGCCGCGGCTCATCGGAGGCGAGGCGCGTGTTGCTCTTGCTGAGCACTGTCTCGGTGTGCGGCCAGACGTAGAACTCGAAGTGGTCGACGCCGGCAATACGCTCGTGCCACTCGTTGAGCACGATGTCGACGTTCTCGGGTCGTTCCACGGCGTGCAGCAAAAAGGCGGGGACGCATTCGATCGTGATGTCGACCACGACGCCGAGGGCTCCGAGCCCGAGTGCGGCAGCCGGGAGCAGTTCGGGGTTCTCGGTTTGGCTGATGCGAAGCAGCTCACCGGCAGCGGTCACGAGGGTGAGCGCGCGAATCTGCGTGGCGAGGCCCCCGAACGCCGAGCCGGTGCCGTGGGTTCCGGTCGAAACTGCGCCGGAAATCGTCTGCCGGTCGATATCGCCCATATTGGCGAGCGCCAGGTTGTATGGCGCGAGGAGCGCTGCGACTTGGTACAGGTGGGTGCCTGCCGCGAAGGTCGCGAGGGTGCCGTCAACCGCAAGCAGTCCGTCAAGGCCGCCGAGCTCGAGTTGGACCCCGGCCGTCGCGCCGATCGCAGTGAACGAGTGGCCGGCACCGATCGGCTTCACGGTGAGTCCACGATCCCGCGCGAACTTCACGGCAGCGACAACTTCTTCAACGCTGGTCGGCCGCGCGAGGAACTGCGGGTTGACCGTCACGGAGCGGCCCCAGTTGCGCCACTCCGAGCCGCGCTCGATTGCGCCGATCGAAATCACTGTGGTCACAGGAACGCCTTTCCCTCGCCGCGATATGTGGGCACGGTGTCAATTATCGACCCTTGCTCGACGATCGCGAACGCGTTGAGGTGCTCGCTGAGCTCACCAGCCTTGGTGTGCCGTAGCCAGACCCGGTCCCCGACGTTCAGACCTGCCGCGGCTGCTCCCGTGACAGGCGACTGCACCTCGCCCGCCATCTCACGCGCTACGAACTCGAGTGCCTCGGGCCAGGCGAGTTGTGGCATCCGGTCGATGCCGGGTGGGCCGGATGCGATCCAGCCGCCACCAAGGATGGTCGCGATCTGCGGAGTCGGCTTGCGCACCACGGAGAGCACGAAGGCGGCGGCGGGGGCCGGGCTGAAGTGCGAGTACGTGTCGAAGAGGTGCGGGCCGAACAGGCCGCTGCCTGCCGCGATCTCGGTGACCGAATCGTCGGAAGCCGTGCGCTCAATCGAGCCGGTGCCACCGCCGTTCACGAACTCGAGCTCGGCAAGGTCGCGGACCGCAGCGACAACTGCGGCGCGCCTCTCGAGTAGCTCGGCGAACGAACGCGCCTGCATCCCGTCGATGACGCGCGCGAGCATCGGCTTTCCCGGCGGTCGGTTGCCGAGGCCAGCGATCTGTGCCTCGTACGACATGACGCCGACCAGGGTGAACCCTGGCCGATCGATGACGGCTCCGGCAAGCGAGACGGCATCTTCGACCGTTCGCATTGGCGAGCGATACACCCCGAGTCGACCGAGCAACGGCGAGAGGTATGAGGCGTCGAGTTCGATACAGACGCGCACGGCTTCGCGGTGGCCGGGGTCGACCGCCGCATCCACCGCATCGAGTTGATCGAGCGAGTCGATCATGATCGTCACGCGGGCGGCGTTGCGTTCGTTGGTCGCAAGCGCCCTTATCGCCTCGCGATCTACGCTCGGGTAGCCGACCACGACATCGTCGATCGTCTCGGCGAGCCAGTTGGCCTCTGGCACGGTGTAGGCGAGCACTCCCGAGAACCCGGGCAATTCGAGCACGGACTCGATAATTGAGCGAACGCGCACCGATTTGGATGCCACCCTGATCGGCTTCCCGCCTGCGCGCCGGAGCAAGTCGTGCGCGTTGTGCGCGAGCGCTGGCAGGGAGATCACGCCGAATGGCGGATCGAGCTCGGTGGTCGCGGCATCCAGTTCGGCCCAGTATCTCGCCGGCTCGCGCCACGGACTCGAGTCTGGCGGGGACAGTCGCATAGTTGATGCTATTCGCTGAGGCTCAAGCACGGTCGGGCAACGTCTGTGTCGCCGGGCAAGCGTTACGCACCCTGCTTGATCTCAATGAAAGATCGTGGCTGGACCCGGCCTAGGCTCCGGACCCGGCCCAGACCCCGGATCCGGTCTCGGCCCAGACCCCGGATCCGGTAGCCGGTCTTTCAGAAGCACCCCGACGATACCCGACACCAGCAAGGCCACCGAAACTCCCAGCACCGCGCCCGCAATCACGTCAGACAACCAGTGCACCAGGAGGTAGTTGCGACTGAGCGCCATTAGCGGGATCCAAGTGCACGCCAGCACCCACGACCATACCCTCGGGTACGCAATCAGCACAGCGACCGTGATCGCAGCCGCAGTCGTCACGTGCCCGGATGGGAATGACTGGGAGGTGACGTCAACGAGACCGTCAACCGGCCGAGGCCGAGACACCACAGCCTTGATAAGCGAGGAGAGTGCCGACGAGAGCACCACACTGAGACCGATGATCAGCGCCGCCCGCAACTCGCGCAAGGACAGCAGCACGACGACAACGACAACGGTCGCAATCGTCATCACAACGGTGCCCCCTGCGACATTGAGAAAGCCCGCGATCGCGTCCGCCACCGGATGACGATGGGCGGCGACCATGTCGAGCCAGCCTTGATCCGGCCCGACTGGCAAGTTGCCTGCCGCCGTGGCGATACCGAATCCGGTAATTAAGACGGATGCTATCCCGATTGCGCCGAGGAACACCGCCGACGGGAGCCTGCCGATCATTCGTCGCGCACCTTCCCTCGGTCGTGCCTCGGTCGTGCCCTCGGACGTGCCCCGGCAGGGACTCGAACCCTGACTGGGACGATTTTAAGTCGTCTGCCTCTGCCGATTGGGCTACCGGGGCGTTGAGCTAGTTTTGGGCTGGGGCGCCGACCGGCACCGGTACCGTCACCGGCACTGGTACTGCTACGGCGGCGTGTGACTCCTCGCCGACAGCCGGCTTCGGGCGGGAGGCGAACTCTTCGAACGCCGCTCGCGAGTCGCTGCGAGCCTCCAGCGAGACGATGTCGCGACCGAGCCAGAAGTTGTTCCACCAGCCAGAGAATACGCGCAGTTTGCGCTCCCACGTGGGGATCGCCAGACCGTGGTACCCGCGGTGCATGAACCAAGCTGGCAAGCCTTTGACGGCGATATTGCCGGACTGGAACACCCCGTTATAGAGACCGAGACCGGCTACCGCGCCGAGGTTGTCGTGGCGGTATTCGCGGGTGGTCTCCCCGCGCAAGCTTGCAACCAGATTCTTGGCCATGAGCTTGCCCTGCCGCACAGCGTGCTGGGCGTTCGGCACGCAGTAGCCGCCGATTCCCTTGCCGGTGAGATCCGGAACCGCGCTGACGTCTCCTGCTCCCCACGCGTCCTCAACGACGCCGTCATCGTTGACAACACGCAGATCGGCCTGCACACGAAGTCGACCGCGCTCCTCGAGCGGCAGATCGGTGCTGCGCAGCATCGGATTTGCCATGACGCCAGCGGTCCACACGACCGTGGCCGACTCGAAACTCTCACCCGTTGACAGTTCGACCAAGCCACCGACGACCGAGGTGAGCTGGGTCTCGAGGTGCACTTGTGCGCCACGGCTTTCGAGATCCTTGATGACCCACAGGCTCGTCTTGAGCGAGACCTCAGGCATGATGCGCCCCAACGCTTCGATGATGTGAAAATGAGTGTCATCAAACTTGATCGAGGGGTACAGCCGCACGAGCGACGAGGCCAGGCTCCGCATTTCGGCATAGACCTCGATGCCGGCGTAGCCGCCCCCGATGACCACGAAGGTCAGCAGGCGGTCGCGCTCCTTGCCCGGCGGGAGCGAAGCGGCTTTGTTGAAGTTTGTGAGGATGCGATCGCGAATCGCCATCGCCTCTTCGATCGTCTTCAGACCAATCGCCTCGTCAGCGACTCCCGGAATTGGAAACGTACGCGAGACCGCGCCGGCCGTCACCACAATAACGTCGTATGACTGCTGCCACGAGTGGCCGGACTCGGCCGTGACGGTGACGGTCTTCGCGGCGTGGTCGATATCAGTGACCTTCGCGGTGACGACATGCGTTTTCTTCAAGTGACGCAAGTGCGCTACCACGGCATGACGTGGCTCGATAGAACCGGCTGCGACCTCCGGCAAGAACGGCTGGTACGTCATGTACGGCAACGGGTCAACCAGGGTGACCTCCGCTTCGCCCCGCCGGAGCAGCTTTTCGAGCTTCAAAGCGGTGTAGAGGCCGGCGTATCCTCCGCCGACGATCAGAATCTTGGTCACGAGTAGTGGGCTCCTTGGATTAAAGTTCGCCCCCAATCTACTCGGAGTTGCGCGCCGCTGTCGGGTTGCGCGCCGCTGTCGGGCGCGCAGCCCGCATCCGACCGAAGCCACGCACACCGAGCCAGACGATAGCGCCGGCAAAGAGAGCAACAACCCCGAGCGGCAGTCCGACGTTGCGCAACATATTAACGGTCGGCAGGATCGCGCCGAGCGGGTTCTGCGGTTGCGTGGCGATCGGAGCCGGGGAGGGCCGCGGGATCGTGGCAGCGGGTGGGCTCGAAATTGGCTCTGGCGCGGCATCCGCTCGCCGGTAGAGCGTGATCCACTCGCTCAATTCGCCCATTGGATTTGCTGTCACGGGGCTCACCGT
>Ga0163150_10001963_pt1 | contig 33165 bp, 25 predicted proteins | sample OliLakLV19P2IB_FD_148628 | JGI IMG/M metagenome (GOLD analysis project Ga0163150, IMG submission 148628) | Freshwater microbial mat bacterial communities from Lake Vanda, McMurdo Dry Valleys, Antarctica - Oligotrophic Lake LV.19.P2.IB | ecosystem: Environmental > Aquatic > Freshwater > Lake >...
AGGTATTCGTAGGCATCGCCCAATACATCCAGTTCGGTTTGTTCCAGTTTGAAATCAATTTTGTCAAGGTGCGATAGCACCTTTGCAATAATTTCATTTCTTGCTTCGGGAGTTTTACCAAGTTTGGTGCTGTTCAAATCCATATCCTCAAACAAGTGGTCAAAATCTTCTTCGCTATCCGTTCCCATTGTCGAGAGTTGGATATTGTTCAGGATTTTTTGAAGGTCTTCGAGTATAAAATTATTTTCGCCTTCCACGTCACTGTTGCCACGTTTGGCAACTTCACTAAACAGTTCAGAAGGTTTTAAGAAGTAGCCCAATTTCTCCAAAGATTCCTCTTTGATGGCTTCAATATATTCTTTGCCTTGTTTGGTGTTTTCCTTTATGGTTTTGTATTTAATCTTGTCGGCTTTTAAAATGGTGTTAGCATAAATTTCCATTTTCTCGGCAAGGTATTTATAGAAAATAAAGCCCAAAATATAATCACGAAACTCGTCCGCATTCATTTTACCTCTAAGTGTATTGGCTATATTCCAAAGCTGTTGTTCAAGTTGTTTCTTTTGGTCTTCTGACATTTAAAATTCTTGTTATTTATTCGGTTGCTAAATTACATTATTAAGTCGGTGCGTTGGCTAAAAAACGGCTCTTTTGGTTTTGCCTGTGTGTCGGCTTGTGCGGTTGGGGCAAAACCAAATGTGCCGTTTGTGCGGCTGGCTAAAATTGTTTTTAAAAAAGTGCGGTGGAAAAAAAATAAAAAACTTAGGGTCGGCAATGAGTGTCGGCTTACTCGCTGTCCAATTGTTTTATCGTTTCTATGTCGTTGGTCACCTGTCAAAATGGTTTACTTTTCTCTCGTTTTTAGTCGTCTGTTTGATGTTGTCGGGTCGTCTGTTACGCTTGCACCTAACGTTTTGCAGCTACCCGAAGGGCGGGACTTTTACCACAAAACTTGATTTGAAAAACTAAACTTCCATTAACCAAAAAAATATCTTTGGAACGCGAAACCCCGCCTTTTGGGTAGGTGCTGTTACAAGCTGGCCTTCTATTCGAAATAACCATTTGGTCACAGTTTTAAATTAAATTTCTTTTACTCATTTCGTCATATACAAGTCTCAAGCAACTTTGTCCTTCTATTTTATTGTCCCAATACATACCATGAACCCTTATGCTATGTAACATAAAGAATTCCACTACGCCAAATTTATTTAATGTTGCTACTTCATAATTAATGTTAGACGGCTTATTGGAAGTCTTTTCTATACCAAATTCGGAATCACCAATTTTTGAATCATTTCGAAAATTTGTTGCTAGAGCGTCCGCAATAGAATATACATTCAACCAATGGAGTTTGTCTCCTAGTTCTTTGCTACGACTTTGATAAAATTGAGGGTAATATGATTTAACAAATTCAAATGGAGTGCCAATTGTAATAATTGCTTCACAAAATACTTCAGCATTTTTTGACACTTTATTTCCAAATGGATAGATATAGTCAATGGCTATAATACTTCCGAAACTGTAAGTGTGAAAGTGAATTTTACAATCTTTTTCATTTTCAGTAATGTAATCAACTAATAGCTCAAGATTACCTTGTAATAACTGTCTTTGAACTCCATGCTCCATGTAGTCGTTCGCACAAACAAATTCCGTTGCCAAATTTGCTATTAAAAAATTTGCATTTGGCACAAGCAATAAAAGCAAAGCTATTGCTGAAACTATTATCGGTGACATTGTTTCAGATACAGTTTTAATACATGTTTGTGATATGTATGGAATATCCTTATGGTAAATTGAATTTTTTAATGCCAAGATAGCATCGCTAATTTTGGAAGTTAAGATTAAGTCAAACACCGCAGGAATTGTTATTAGAACAGAAGAAGTTATAATGAAAAATATAAAGAACAGATAAAGTGTTTGAAATGGACGGTTATAGCTTGCGGGAATGAATAGTCTTCTAATAATCAAAGGAGTTTTTTTGACTACCAATAGGAATAACCATAGATTCTTTAGAACAAGAGAATAACTATTAAACTTTTCCGTAAGTATTTCGTGATATTTAAAGTCATAAACTTTATACATTAATTTACCTTGTTCATTCTTTTCACAAATGCTCACGACAGTGCTTGTTCTGTCAACTGTATAATTTATCTTCTCCGTTTTGATTTCATATTCAACTCCATTTGAGTTGAAACTCATTTCATTCATCAATCGTTCTGAATACTTTTCTACGGTTTCATTAACGAAAGATTGTCCTAAGCCTGATATATATATTCCTATTTTCATTTTAAAAATTATATCATAAATTACCTTCCAACCCAAATTTGCTCCCAAGGTGCTAAAGCTGGATTGTAATAAAGCCCATGCTCCTGTTTACAGCTGTTTGACTTTAGGTAATCTTCAAATTTTCCCCAAAAAACAATAGGGTTAATTCCCTTTTTAACTAGCCACATGTCAAAAGCTTCTTTATGCTGTTCTTTATAAATTGGGTCATTCTCAGGTATGTGAAGTGTACCCATAACGCCAATTTCCTTACAAAACGAAGAGTTCAATGTAAGTACTTTACATGCTAATTTTCCAATTGTGAGTTTCATGATTATTTATGCTTTTTTAAAATTAATTATTGTTCTAATTATAGAATGCCATATTGTAGTATTTAAGAATTTTGTGTATTATCGATTACTTCTACAACTGTATAGCTATCCTTTCCTATTGACTTAAAAGCATCATACCAAGCTTTGGTATTTGCGTCAATCAAGCCAATGCATCCTTTTGTTCCAATTAAATTTCCATCAGGATGAATACCTAATTCAGTTCTATCAGTGGAAAATTGTGGTGATAATACCTGAAACCAACAGTTTTTTAAAGAATCACAAAAACCTTCGTTGTTTGGTTTGGGTATCAACATGTTGCCTTTAGCATGGTAAAGACCTGAAGGCAACTCTCTGCGTCCATAAGGACCTGATATTGCACCAGATTGTAGATTTTTTTTAGGCCACTTAATTGTCCCATAAGCTTTTTGATTTTCTCTTCTTTCGATTATGAATTTAATTGGCATATTTATAATATAATTTTAGAAATAATAAAGAATCATTAACGTTAAAGGCTCCATTTTTTTCCTCCAATTTTTCCTTTTTGTTTTTTAAGCTTAGGCAGTTTTGGTAATTTAGGCACACTAATTTTAGGAGGCCATCCTGGTATAACCTTACCAAGTGCCTCATCTAATTTCTTAACTGGATATCCAGCAATCTCTAAAGCACTTTTAGCCGCTTCTCCAGGCAGATTAAAAACATCTTTCATTACTTTAGCACAGTCATCTAATGTATAATTAATGTTTTTCAAGATCGTTGCAGTAGCTTTATCACCAAGTCCGTAAATATTCTTTAGTAAATTACCGATTTCTACTGCCGTATAATTGAGATCTTTAAGTAATTCTGCACAAGCTTTATCGCCCATTTTGTAAATATCCTTTAATACATTGCCAATCTCGTTGACCAAATACCCTGCTTTTTTAAGGGCATTTGCTACTTCTCTCTCTCCAGCCTTGTAACCTTTTTGCAGAGTTTCACCTACCTGTTTAGCCTGATAGCCTACTGATTTCATAAGCTCGGCCGCTTTATCGATAGTGACTTTGAAATTTTCTTTAAGTGCTTCTCCAATTTCCTTGAAAGTATCTTCAATGAAAGTTATTATCTTTTCAAAAGAAGCCTTTAACCATGCCAGGATATTTTCTGCTAATTTCTGGACTGCCTTAATAATCTCATTTTCCAATATTTTGACAATCTTTTTTAAATCCATCACTTCAATTTCAAGTTCCCCTAAATCAAATTTTACCCCAACAAGCATAAAATGAAGCCCCATTCTGTTAGTGTATTTTCCATTCAAATAATTCGCACTAAATCCACCCTCTAAATAAGTATCAAGTTTAATAGTCCCTAATTTTCCTAAGTCAACTTTCAATCCTGATATTCCTGCATAAATATCAGTACTAGCCTCAAAATTGTTGCCATTTAAATTAAAAGTAAGTTGATTTTTTAAAATTCCGGCTATGTTTGATTTTACAGTTCCACTTATACCGTTTTCCTTAACATCACCTGTCACTTCTCCGCTTAATCCGATAAGTTCAATTTTTGTAGAAAATGATAAGTAAGAAGGATTACCTATTGAACTGAAAGAAAATTCCATGCCTCCAGGCTTTATTTTGGTTGCACCTTTGTATTTTTCTGGTGTACCCTTACCATTGCCCGTAATTTTCAACAATCCATTTCCAACATTAATAGGATCTGAAACAAGTTTACCATTGCTTTCCTTAGCTGTAACATTTAACTCTGTGAATGTTCTATGACCAAATATATTTGTAATACTAGAAAGCCCAAAAATAGGCATCCCAATAGTACCATCAGGTTTAGATTCACCGTTCAGCAAACTAGGCTCACACCAATGAAACATAACCTGCTCCATTGATATTTTATTTAGAAAAGAGGGTAGAGTAACATTCTGATTGCTTAATGCCTTTAAGTATTCTTCTATGGTTAATTTATCGAGATACATGTAGAAAAATTTGGGTGTAATTTTTCCAGGAACAGCATCAAAAATAAATTTGTATTGATTACTTACTATACCTCCAAATTCAGCAACTTTAGGTTTATTAGAAATATTGTCAGGCTTATTTGGTCCGATATAAAAATCCCCTTCTGCTCCTACATTAGCAATACCATTACTAATGCCTGCTGAAAGCGTTAAAGTTGTTAAATGCACCCCAGGAAAACCAAAAGGAGCAGGTATTTTTTCAGCAACTTTGTCCAAATTGAATCTTCCTCGAACACCATCAGTAGTATATGAGAAGCCTCCTAAAACAGATACTTTTAGTAACGGAGGTAATTGAATTTCAAATAGACCATCAATTGATATTTGCACTGGGTTAATTGGCTTAATAACAAGTTTCGGTTGTTTAATTTTAAATAAACTTTCAATGTCAATATCCTGAGGAAGATTTAAACTAAAATCAATATCTATTTTGTCCTTCATATTCCATGACATGAAATATGGTCCTTCACCAATAACTGGTTTTAATGGTTTTGTAATTAGACTTACTACATTGCCTGAATTTTTCAAATCAATAAAACCTGCAAGATTTATCCCAGGTTTAAGGTTAACTTTCTTGTTATGATATTCGGGGAAAGTTTCAGAATTAATAACAGATATTGCTTTTGTTGTCAAAATATATACCAAGTCATTTATTTCAATAAAATCCAATGGCTTTAATAAATCTCCAATTATTCCGGGTAGTTTTGATAATTTGTTTGGAGTATTACTAAACTTACAAATTGCAAGCATCTCAATCTCGTCATTAAGAAGAGTGAATTCTGCTTCAATTAATACAGATTCATTCTTAAATAAAGTTTTCTTGAAAAGGAAATCTTTTGAAAATGCTTTTATTTTTAATTTATCCTCCGTTTCCGAGAGAATTGAAATATCTCCTATGTCAATTGTGAGATCGTTAAACAAATCTTGAATTTGGCTAAAACTGTCACCAAATTTATTTAAGGATAGTTCAATAAAGCCCTTGGTGGCTTGTTTCTTTAATTCTAAAAATTCTTCAGTTGATGTTGCCATTTTATATTGTTTTAGATTTTATTAAAATTGTTCATATTATGCACTGTCGTCTGTTAGGCTTGCTTGTAACTCATAAATACCCGCATGTTTCCTCCCTCACTCATTTTGTCAATTCCATGTAAAACAGTGATATATGATTTTGATAACAAAAATACGCATGGCTAATGGTGGGCCGAAGATAACGGAAATGCGCATGTGTCATAAACTGTCCTATGGGCTTTTTGCTTTCTAGATGTCGCGGTGTTTTTCCGGCTTTCGAAATACGGTGGGTTAACCCTCCCCCAGTTTTTTCTTCACCTCTTCCAAATTCATTTTGCCCACCAGTTCGTCCAGTTTTGGAAGGTCTTTTTTGCGGATGGCTTGCAGGGGGTTTTCAGGTCGGTCTTCCCCTTTGTCGTTTGGTGTCCATGCAAAAAGGTCGTTGGGAGTGCAGCGCAACAGGGTGCACAATTGCTCTATGTAGTGCAGGTGTATGCGGTGCTGCTTGCTGGTAATGATTCGCTTAAAGATGCTGGGGCTTAGCTTCATGCGCCTCGCAAGTTTATAGGGATGGCGCAGGCCCAGGGCTTCGAACAAGGGTCTTATCTGGAACTCTAACATGATTTTCAGGGAGTTATGTTTGTTTTATCATTGGTTTTGTTCATTCAAACACTGGGAGCATTGATTTAAGGCTTTGAATGAACCGTCCACAGCACGGAATGAACCACAGAGCGCACTGAATGAACCACGTGGCGCACTGAATGAACCACGTGGCTCATTCAACGCTATAAACCTTTGATTTACTGCATTATACATCTTGCAGTCCGGCCCTCACGCTCACCACTTCGGGGTTTGGGTTGGTGAAGATGATCTTTGTACCATAGGGCGGTGTGAAGCTCATGTCTTGCAAGGCAATTTTGCGTGTAGTGCTTACGCCCGGCTGGTAGCCGGCTGCGCAGGGGTTTGTGGCATTGGGGGCTATACACACGTTGATGGTGGCGGCCCCGTTGAGCTGGCGCATATATATAAGGCGGGCTGCATCGGCAGGGGTATCGGTAAAAAGCAGAGTGGCGCCCGGCTGCAATTCGTAAAGAGCCACGTGTAGCCGTTGGTGCCGGAGCCTCCGCCACTGTTGTCAATCATACGTGCTGTAAGATATTGGCTATAAAGAACAGGATTGATGAACCAGCGGTTTCAGAAGCTGGCAGAAGGAACAAAAACAACAAAGCATCCCTACATGTTGTCTTAAACTCAAAACCCACTCGCATTACTTTAGCCCTATGTGCAAAATCAGAATCAGCATCATCCTCTTTGCCTGCTGTCTTGCAGCGTGGGCGATAAATGCACAGCCCATTCGCAGTGGAGTAGGGAGGGAGGGCAGCACTGTGCATCCCTTCATCGAAAACCGCGGCCAGTGGCCCTCGCAGGTTTCTCATTGCGCATCCATCGAAGGCGGAAAAATGTTTCTTGAAAACGATGGATTCACCTATCACTTCTTCGATCTCAGCAGCATCTCCACATCACACGCAGCCCGTAAATCAGACGCCAACGGAAAAATTCATGGCCACGTTTACAAAGTCAAATTCATTAACTCCAACCCAGAAGCCATGCCTGCCAACTGCGGATTGCAGCCTACCTACTATAATTACTTCTTGGGTGATGATGAATCGAAACATGCCGGTGGTTGCCGCGCATTTTCCAGCATAGAAAGAAAAAACATCTACAATGGAATTGATCTCGTCAATTACAGCAACAACTTCTTCATGAAGTACGATTTCATCGTCCACCCCAGTGCCGATGTTTCCGCAATCAAACTCAAAATTGATTTTGCCGATGAAGTCAAACTCGAAAACGGAAAGTTGGTCATTAAAACTTCAATCGGAGAAACATGGGAACAAAAACCCATCGCGTATCAAATCATCAACGGAGAGAAAAAATGGGTGGAATGCAACTACCAGTTGAACACCAACGAAGTCAGTTTTATTTTCCCAAAGGGATTTTCAGAACAACATGATTTAATCATTGACCCCGAACTTGTCTTCTCCACCTACTCCGGTTCTTTCAGCGACAACTTCGGCTACAGTGCCACTTTCGATAACGATGGCTACCTCTACAGCGGCAGCAGCGCGTTCGGAAATCTTTATCCCACCACCAACGGTGCTTACCAAACCGAACACGGTGGTGGCGATGGACTGGGTGATGGCATTGACATGGCACTTTCCAAGTATGATATAAGCGGAACCTTCATGCAGTGGTCCACTTTTCTTGGCGGCAATGGTGACGACCTCCCCCACAGCCTTGTTGTAAATGAACAGGATGAACTTTGCGTTTACGGTTGCACAGGTTCCGATAATTTTCCTGCAACCAACGGAGCAATCCAGGAATTTTATATCGGTGGGTCAACGGTAAGTCCGCAAGGCACCGGTGCCACATTTCCCGATGGCACCGATATCGTAGTTGCACACTTCAATGCATCATGTACTGATTTGATTGGTGCCACTTACATAGGTGGAACCGCCAATGACGGAGTGAATACATCCGCCACTTTAAAGTTCAACTATGCCGATGAATTCCGCGGTGAAATTTCTTTGGATGATGATGGAAATATCTTAGTAGTGTCAAGCACATACTCCGTTGATTTTCCAGTGGAGAACGCTGTGCAATCCACATACAGCGGAATGCAGGATGCGGTGCTTATGAAACTCAATCCTGAACTCACCGATATTTTTTGGTGTACTTACCTGGGAGGTGCACAGGATGATTCTGGTCTCTCCATTACTGAAAACAGTCTCGGAGAAATTTATGTCAGCGGAGGAACACTATCTTCCAGTTGGCCTGCAACCACTGGTTCAGTTCAGGAAAACCAGGCTGGCGATGCCGATGGTTTTGTGGCCAAGTATGCAGCGGATGGTCAATCACTTCTTGCCGCAACTTTTTGGGGAAGCAGTGAATACGACCAACTTTATTTCATAGAAATTGACAGCGATGATTTTGTGTATGTCTATGGACAGACCAATGCTGACAATTCATTCTTCATACAAGATGCGACCTATGGCACACCCGACAGCGGAATGCTTCTCACCAAGTTCGAATCAGATTTGAGTGATGTGGTTTGGTCCACCGTTTTCGGAACTGGTGATGGAAAACCTAACCTCTCCCCCACTGCATTTCTTGTGGACTATTGCAACCGTGTTTATGTTTCGGGTTGGGGTGTTTTCCAGGCAAACAGCACGTTGAATCCAGGCCAGCACTTGTGGCCGATGCAGAACATGGACATCTCACCGGATGCTTATGACAATGCTTGTACAACAGGAGACTTCTACATGGCCGTGTTTGATGAAAACATGACACTTATGGAATACGCAACATTTTTTGGTGGCGGCACAAGCAGCGAACATGTGGATGGTGGCACATCGCGCTTTGACCGCAAAGGAGTGATTTATCAAAGCGTGTGTGCAGGCTGCGGAAGCAACGATGACTTCCCGATTTTTCCTTCCGATGCAGTTTCATCCACCAACAATTCTTCGAACTGCAACAACGGTGTTTTCAAATTTGATTTTCAGTTGCCACTCACCGTTGCCGATTTTCTTGTTCCTCCCACAGCATGTGTAAACGTGCCGCTTCAATTCCTGAACACCAGCACCTGGAACGACACCAACTTCTGGGACTTTGATGATGGAACCACATCCACACAAGTAAGTCCTTTTCATGAATTCGAAGACCCCGGCTTGTATGATGTGATGTTGATTGTAACTCATCCCGGAACGTGCAATGCCGCAGATACTGTTATCAAACAAATTGAAATTGTTCTTCCCACTGTCAGCTCACTGGAAGATGCTGTGGCATGTGCGGAACAACCCATAGAAATAGGCCCCGATGATGTTGACCCGACTTATGAATTCACATGGACACCCTCAACTTTTTTGTCTGATGCAACCGAACCGAATCCCATCTTCACTCCGGGAGTGGATACCGATTACGTTCTGTTGATTGCACATGGCGGCTGTGTGGACACCGTGTTTCAAAGTGTAAATGTGATTTCACTTTCTCTTGAAGTACCCAATGACACCACATTGTGTGATGATTTTTCACTCACGCTTAATGCTGAAGTCAGTCCACCGGAAACTGAAATAACGTGGAGTGAAGTTTCTGATTTCTCAACGATGTTGAATGACGGGCCGGATGATTCCGACATTGAAGTTTCCGTGACACAGCCAACGACATTTTATGTTCAGGCAATGATTGCAGGCTGCATTCTTACCGATGAAGTTGTCGTGAACCTGGTTTCATTTCAAACAACAGTTCAGGGAGATTTTACTGCCTGTGAAGAAGACACGGTGTTGCTTTCCATCGAAAACCCTAATCCTGATTTTGCTTACTCATGGTCGCCCGATGAACTGATTATTTCCGGACAAAACACACCACAAGTTGAAGTTGTAGTGAATGCAACAACGGAGTTTTTCGTGTTCAGTGAAACACCCTTCGATTGCACGGCAACCGATTCAGTAACTGTGTCTGTTTCCATTCTCACAAGCTTTGCTGTGAATGCAAGTGCAACTCCTGAAACAATAGTGCAGGGACAATCAGCACAACTGCTCGCGCAACCGGATGGATATAGTTATTCATGGACTCCCCCATCCACACTCAGCAATTCACAGATTCAAAATCCAATTGCAACACCGCTGGTCACCACCACTTATTATGTATCCGTTGCAGATGGGGAATGTGTGCTTACTGATTCTGTTATTGTGAAGGTGGTTGATTTTGTGTGCGGCCCTCCGTCCATTTATGTTCCCAATGCATTCACACCGAACGCTGACGATCGCAACGAAAAAATGTACGTGCGGGCAAACAACATTACCGATCTCTACTTCGTGATTTATGATCGCTGGGGTGAAAAGATTTTTGAAACAGAAAGCCTCACTACTGGTTGGGACGCCACCTTCCGGGGCCGAAATGTTGACCCCGATGTGTACGTGTATTACCTCGAAGCCACCTGCGCTGGAGGTGCGGAGTATTTTGAAAAGGGAAATATCACTGTTATACGATAATTTGAAGATGGCTCATCTCATTCAAAGAAATATCTCGTTACTGAATCGCATCATCATTTATTGCGCATTGCCAATTGCTTGTTGCCAATTGCAAATTGCATTCAGCCAGGACATCCACTTCTCTCAATTCTATGCTTCGCCATTCAATCTCAACCCTGCACTTGCAGGACAATTTGATGGTGACTACCGCTTTATATTGAACCAGCGTACGCAATGGCGCAGTGTCACAATTCCCTACAACACGTGGGCACTTTCGGTAGATTCCAAAGACCTTGCATTACCAATAGACGGCATGCCGTCATTAAAAAATTTGGGTCTCGGACTTTCCTTTTTTACGGACAAGACAGGAGATTCAAAACTCAAGACGACATCATTCCAACTTGCATCTAGTTATCTGGTTAATCTGGAAGAGGGCAAGCCTCATTACATCTCCCCTGGAATCCAACTCGGGTTGGTGGGAACAAGCATTGACTACACCGGGCTGAATTATGACAACCAATGGAATGGATATGTGTTCGACCCCGGAATTAATCCGGAGGAGAGTTTTGCCCGTGATGCCCGAACTTATTTCAGCATTGCGATGGGTATCGCATATTTCAACAAACCGGATTCGAGAAAACAGGTTCAGGTAGGAATCAGTTTTTACAACTTCAACGCTGCAAGGCAATCCTGGTTCGATAACAGTGCAGTGCAACTCGACCCGCGTCTTAATATCCATGCACAGTATCAATTTCCTGTTCGTGAAGTGGTGGACCTTGAACCGAGTTTGTTATTTATGACGCAAGGAACCTACATCGAATTTGATGTTGGTGCAAAAGGCAATTACATCCTGCTGAACGAAAAAGGTCTTTATCGTTCCGTTTACGCAGGTCTTTTTATGCGAGCGAAGGATGCAGGATTTGTTGTTGGTGGAATTAAATATGATGCGTGGAATGTGGGAGTGAGTTATGACATAAACACTTCCAATTTGCGACCGGCAAGCAACGGTCGAGGGGGATTTGAGTTTTCAGTCATCTACATTCTCAATCATCCTTCAATTATTGTTCGTCCCCCGAAAGTTTGCCCGGACTACATCTAATTTTTATTGCGCACAGAAATATGTGAGGCCACAAAAACTCGAAGTCACCAAGCCTCACAAAGCCTTCGTGAACCGTAAAGTCTTTGAGCCTTTGTGGTCTCGAGCCAGGTTTCGCAAAATGACTACCACCATTGTTGAACTGTGCGGATGAATTTTCTCACATTTACATTCGCCCCATGCACAACGAACAAAACAAGTCTGGGGGAATTCTCATCATTGCCACCTTCATCATCCTAATCATTTACAACATCTTTTATGCTTCCGGAAAATTTTTAAGCGAGGCTGCTCCTGCATTTGTACAAAACATCTACTCAGGAATAAAAACATCGTGGGGTTTGTTCACGTTTCTTGAATTCCTTGCAGTGGCTTCGCTCTTTGTTGACCTTATTGTGAAGTACGATCTCTTCGAAAAACGACAGCGTAACTTCAGGTTGCTTCTGACGGTGATTCTTTTCGTTTCATTTGGTTTCCATTTCATTGTCGGGTTGATGGAGAAATACATTACCGGGGAAGTGCATTGAAAAAGAAAACCCTTCCGCAATTTCTCGCAGAAGGGTTCACTAAATTTTCTGGTTTCGAATCAAGAAAGCAGTATTGCTTCCATTTTTTCTGTCAGCACGTTTTTGGGAACTGCTCCCACTGATTTGTCAACCACCACTCCGCCTTTCACAAAGATGATGGTGGGGATATTGCGAATGCCATATTTGGCCGAGATGTCTGGATTTTCGTCCACGTTCACCTTTCCAACTACCGCTTTGCCTTCGTAGTCATGCGACATTTCTTCTACAATGGGACCCACCATGCGGCAGGGGCCACACCATTCGGCCCAAAAGTCCAGCAGTACCGGTTTTTCGCTGTTCATTACTACTTCATTGAAATTTGCATCTGTGATTTCTAAAGCCATTTTTATTTAATTTTTAAGTTTGTGTTTCAACTGATTTTCTGGGGCGCCAGTACTCAAGAATCCGTCCATGATAGTCATCCTGTCTTTTCGTCACTTTATCCCGTGATAAGGGAGGTCAAATGTAGCAGTTTTCCACGAATGTAACTCTTGACCAATAGCCAATAAAGCCTATGCTTCTTTCAAGTTTCGGTAACATCAAATTCCACCTCGGGAATTTTATCTAGTTGCGCCAATACATCGTGGGTTATGCTGATGCGATTGAACGCAGTGCTTGGCATTTTCAATTCTCCTTCATCGATTTTTACCTGAACACGCACCTGGGTTTTGCCCGTTCCGTTTTTGAAAGATGATGCAAGCTGTTCCACTAGTGCATTGTTCAATTGTTCCAGTGAAAAGCGGATATTGAGGTATCGTCCAAATTTTTCGCGCACCTCAAAAAGCAGTTCAACGCGTGTGATGCGAAACTCCCATCCCTGGGTGTCGGCTCCAAATCTTCGCTGTTGCACTTTTCCAAGTAACCATAGTTTTTCGCCCGCCTGTAAAAAATGTTTGAACTTGAGGTAGTCCTCGCCAAAGAGGATGAACTCGAAGCTGGAATCATAGTCTTCCAGTTTAAAAGTGCCGAAAGGTTTATTGCTTGCGCGTGAAATTTTATGGTTAAAATCGGTGACCATGCCCGCCACTTTCAGGTCGCGGTTTTTATTTACCTCAAGGTCTTGCAACAATGAAAGATTTCCTTTGGTACAAAAACTTTTAAGTTCAAGCGCAAAGTCATCGAGTGGATGTCCGCTGATATACATGCCTACAACTTCCTTCTCTTTGGAAAGTTGAGTGAGGGTGTCCCACGGCTCCACTGCGGGTGGCTTGGGTTCTGCAAAAACAGTTTCACCGGCATCCCCAAAAAGAGAAACCTGGTTTGAATTTTTACTGTCGCGCGATGATGTTCCATAACGCACCAGCGTTTCGGCAAAGGTTTCGTTTCTGCCATCAGGAGCGAAGTAGGCCGCACGGGGAATTTTAAATACATCGAATGCTCCGGCAAGTGCACATCCTTCCACCACTTTTTTTCCCGCAGCTTTGGTGTCCACTCGCTTGAGGTAGTCAAACACATTTTTGAACTTGCCATTTTTCTGTTCGGCCACGATGCTTTCCACTGCACTTTCGCCCATTCCCTTTATGGCAGCCAGGCCAAATCGGATTTCACCTTTTTCATTTACGCTGAACAGCGCTTTCGATTCGTTGACATCGGGACCCAGTACAGGTATATTTTGCTTCCTGCATTCCTGCATGAAAAAGCTCACGGATTTTATGTCACTCATGTTGTTGCTCAACACAGCAGCCATGTACTCTGCCGGATAATGCGCCTTGAGATAAGCGGTGTGATATCCGATAAGTGCATAACAAGTAGAGTGAGATTTGTTGAATGCGTAACTGGCAAAAGCTTCCCAATCAGTCCATATTTTTTCGAGTTTGTCTTCGGGGTGTCCAATTGCTTTTGCGCCTTCAATGAATTTATTTTTCATCTTGTCCAGCGTATCGCGCTGTTTTTTTCCCATCGCCTTGCGCAGAATATCAGCTTCGCCCTTTGTGAAGCCTGCGAGTTTTTGCGAGAGCAACATCACCTGCTCCTGATAAACGGCAATTCCATAAGTCTCCTTCAGAAATTCTTCCATTTCAGGAAGATCATAACTAATGGGATCCACACCATTTTTCCTTCGAATGAATTGTGGGATATAGTCAAGAGGCCCCGGGCGATACAGTGCGTTCATTGCGATGAGGTCATCGAGAACATTCGGTTTCAGCTCGCGCAGGTATTTCTGCATGCCTTCACTTTCATATTGGAATATGCCTACGGTATGACCCCGCTGAAAAAGTTTGTAGGTCTCTTCATCATCCAGCGGAATTTCATCCATGTCGAGCAGGATTCCGTGCCTTTGTTGAATTACTTTGATTGCATCTTTCAGGATGGTCAGTGTTTTCAAACCGAGAAAATCCATCTTCAACAGCCCAGCATGTTCCACCACATCCACATCGAATTGCACTGCGGTGCCGTGGCTGTCTTTTGCTGAAACCACAGGAACGAAATTGGTGACGTCATCAGGAGTGATGATGACGCCACAGGCGTGAATTCCGGTGTTTCGCACCGAGCCTTCCAGCAATGCAGCCATTTGCAGAACCTTGGCTTCTTTCGAATCTTGTTTCGCAATTTCCCGCAAGAGTGAAACGTTCCTGAGCGTGTCACCATTCAATTCATCGCGCAACTTTTTTTCATCCCAATTGAGGTAGTCACGAAGTAAACCATCGCCCATCAGTTTTGCAAGGCGATCAGTATCGGGCAATGGCAATTCAAACACTCGACCAGCATCGCGGATGGCACTCTTGCCGCCCATGGTTCCGTAAGTGATAATCTGTGCCACCTGCGTATCACCATATTTTTTACGGACGTAGTCAATCACTTTGTCACGTCCAAGATCATCAAAGTCAATATCAATATCGGGCATGCTCACGCGCTCCGGATTGAGAAAACGCTCGAACAGCAACTTGTAGCGAATGGGCTCGCAGTTGGTGATGCCTAAACAATAGGCTACACAACTTCCGGCAGCACTTCCCCGGCCGGGGCCAACGCTCACATCCATCTGGCGGGCTTTGGCACAGAAGTCCTGCACAATTAAAAAATATCCCGGGTAATTTGTATTGGCAATGGTGGCAAGTTCAAAGTCGAGGCGCTCGCGCAGTTCGTCTGTGATTTCTCCATAACGTTTTATCGCGCCTTCATAAGTGAGATGTTGCAGGTACGAATTTTCACCGCGTTTACCCGCATCAACAGAATCTTCTGCATCAATGAATTTTTCCGGAATATCAAATTTTGGAAGTAGCACTTCGCGCGTGAGTTCGAATGATTCGCACTTTGCTGCAATGTCAACTGTGGTGGAAATGGCTTCGGGCAAATCGGAAAACAGTGCGCACATTTCTTCGGGCGACTTCAGGTAGAAGTTGTCGTTCGGTAAACCAAACCGGAATTCGCGTCCACGTTTGCCGATGTATTTTTTAGGTTTCGAGATGTACTCACCTTCTTTCACACACACCAGCGCGTCCTGGGCTTCGGCTTCCTCTTGAGTGGTGTAATAACTGTTGTTCGATGCGAAATACTTCGCTTGGTGTTTTTCGCAAAAACGAAGCAGGACTTTGTTTACCACATCTTCCTCTTCCAAATCGTGACGATTGAGCTCCACATAAAAATCAGCGCCAAAATTTTCTTTCCACCACAAAAAACTTTCCTCAGCTTTTTCTTCTCCCTCGTTCAGGATTTTTGAAGAAACTTCGCCCCACAATCCTCCACTAAGGACAAGCAAATCCTCCTTGAATTTCAACACTGTTTCGCGGTCAATGCGGGGTACATAATAAAAACCTTCTGTGTGGGCAATGCTGGAAAGTTTTGCGAGGTTGTGATAGCCATTCTTGTTTTTGGCGAGAAATACCATCTGGTATCCGTTGTCTTGAGTGGTGCGGTCAATCCGATTGCGGCACACATTCAATTCGCATCCGACAATGGGTTTGATTTCATTTTCCAATGCAGCACTCACGAATTTGAATGCAGCCATCATGTTGCCATGGTCAGTTATGGCAATGGCTGGAAGATTCCACTCCTTTGCTTTTTTAATGATGCTGTTGATTTCTGAAGTGGATTGAAGAACGGAGTATTGAGAGTGGACGTGGAGATGAATGAATTCCTCGCTGGGTCCTGTGGGCAAATTTGAAATTTCAGTCCCGGTAACTAACGGGGCCAAATTGTCGCCCGGCTCTGTGTCGCTTATAATTGATTGATGAGGTAAAGAATCTTCAACTTGCTCTTGAAAGATAACAGGGGTGGATTTTTGAATTGACAAATCTGGTGCTTCATAGAAGACATCAATTTCATTCGCTTCTGAAACCTGAATGACGCTGCGTTTGATGAGCTCGAAAAAACATTTGGCGGTTGCACTTACATCATAAGCCGCATCGTGTGCTTCCTCGAAAGGTTGGCCATAAAGTTTTTCATGAAGCTCGGTAAGAGTTGGCCACTTGTATTTACCACCCTTGCCACCGGGAAGTGCGCAGTAGTTTGTCCCAAGTTCTTTGGTGTCTAGCGTTTTCTTTTTGGCAAGGATATTTTCCATGCCCACGCGCAGCAATTCGCATCCCATCACACTCAAATCAAATTCAATGTTGTGACCCGCGAGATAGGTACAGCGACTTACATCTTCAAGAAATTTAGAGATCACAACATTCAAATCTGTTCCATCACGTTGTGCGCGTTCAGTTGAAATGCCGTGAACTTTTTCAGACAGATAAGGAATTGAAAAACCATCGGGACTGATAATGAAACTGCTATTCGAAATGAGTTTGCCAGTTACATCATGAAGTTGCCACGCCAACTGCACACAGCGCGGCCAGTTATCGAAATCAGTAAGCGGTGCTTTGTAGTTGCGGGGAAGGCCAGTGGTTTCGGTATCGAAAATGAGGAACATGGAATACAGAATTGAAAATGGATATTTGATAATGCGAAGTAGACTTCACAATCCGAATCAAATTTAAAATTTGAAGAAGGTCAAAACTGAAGATGTTGATTGAATGTGGAGAAAGGTTCCGCCATGAGTATGAACGAACCATGGGCGTGGATGAAAAAGGAGACGAGGTGAATCAGATTTTCCCGTAGAGTTTTTCGTACTCTTCTTTAAGAAGGATGCGGCCATCGGGCATTTCGCAATATGAATGACCATTGATTGCATAGACGTTTGGGATGCCTAGTGCGCGATTTTCATCCTGCGCATCTTTCACAGCTTTGTACATCATTTTTTTCATGTACGCTGCAAATTCGAATGTTTCAATATCCACTTTAGACTTCATGCTTAATATGATATAGAAAAACGTTGAACAATTGTTCCTCGAACACTTTGTGATCAGATTCATTGCCAATAGCAACCTCCATGGGAATCGCATTTCCATTGTAGTAGAGTACCCATTCATCTGCCAAAGGTCGGTAAAGTTGCCAGAAGTTCGACAGGCTTCTGCTACCGAATTTTCTTCTCACTGCTTAATCTGGAACATGATGACCACCGGCTTTAACCCTCGAAGCAATCCGATCAATACTCATTTCAGCATCTTTTACGAAAACAAAAAGCAGGTTGATTCGGAAACCAGCCTGCTTCAAATCCCGAATCATTTGAACGTAAGTCTTGCCGGAAAGTGTGCTTTCCCAAACAAAATTTTCCCGACTCAAAATTTTCTGTTGAATTCTCGACAGTATTAGCCTGCCAGCCGTGATGATGTCAGATGAAGAAGTGTTGGTGGTTTCGTCACGTTGAATTTCATCCGCATTGAGGAAAAAATAAAGTTTGTTACCCAAAACAGATTTTGCACATGTGGTCTTCCCGCTCCCATTTGGTCCACCCAGTATGATGACTTCTTTTTTCTTCAATTCAATTTTGTGATGTTCACGAAAACATCTCCTTCACTTTCTGAAAAAATGTTTTCTCCTTATCTGGAGATGGTTGAAAATTGGGTGCTTCCCGGAGTTTTTCCATGATGCGTTTTTCTTCATCAGTGAGGCGTTGTGGTGTCCACACATTGATGTTAACGAGTAGGTCGCCATGCGCGTAGCCATTTACTTCAGGAATTCCTTTGCCGCGCAACCGAAGAATTTTTCCGGCTTGTGTTCCGGGCTCAATTTTCACTTGTGCTTTGCCGCGAACCAATGGAATTTCGGTAGTGGTTCCCAAAGCTGCATTAGCAAAATTGAGGAAGAGATCATAGTATAGATTAAGTCCCTCACGTTTCAGATGTGGGTGTTCTTCTTCTTCGATCTGTACAAGTAAGTCACCCGGCACTCCGCCAAATGGCCCCGCATTTCCTTTTCCCGAAACGTTTAGTTGCATACCGTCCTGCACACCCGCGGGGATATTTAATTCAATGAGTTCTTCCTGGCGTTTCTGGCCATGCTCATCGGAATCCTTTGGCTTATTCTTAATCGTTTTTCCGGTGCCATGGCATTCAGGACAAGTGGAAGATGTGGCCATCTGGCCCAGAATAGTGTTAGTGACCCTGCGCACCTGTCCTGCACCGCGGCAGGTGTGGCAGGTATCGTGCTGCACCCCTTCTGCGTTCACTAGCTTGAATACTTTTAGCTTTTTGGAAGTTCCGTGAACAATTTCTTCCAGAGTAAGTTTCACCTTGATACGAAGGTTCGAGCCTTTCACCCTGCGGTTGGCATTCCCGCTAAAACCACCTCCGCCAAAAGAACCACCAAAAGCACTTCCGAAGACATCTCCAAAATGGGAGAAGATATCATCCATTGACATTCCACCTCCACCAAATCCGCTGTTGCCGCCCACACCGGCATGACCGAATTGATCATACCGCTGTTTTTTTTCAGGAGTGCTGAGCACATCATAAGCTTCGGCTGCTTCTTTAAATTTTTCCTCAGCCGCTTTATCGCCCGGATTTTTGTCAGGATGATATTTTAAGGCAAGTTGGCGGTAGGCCTTTTTTATTTGAGCCACCGTTGCGTTTTTGGAAACACCCAGTATGTCGTAATAATCTCTTTTAGCCAACTTAGTTATGGAAAATTGAATCCGGATTGCTATCGGGAGCAAAATTGAAAATTCACCCGACCCTCCGTGTTCATTATGAAAAATTTGCTTTTATTGCCCAATCACAACTTTCGAAAAGCGAATCACTTTATCATTCAGCAAATAGCCTTTTTCAACTTCATCTACCACTTTGCCTTTCAGTTCTTTGGTGGGTGCCGGTATTTGTGTGATTGCTTCGTGAAAATCCGTATCGAAAATATTCCCTTTTGCCTCAATGGGTTTCAGTCCTTTTGATTCCAGGCGTTTGTAAAGTTTTTGTTGGATGAGCACGAATCCTTCTTTCACAGCGTTTATGTCCTCGACAATTTCATTGGCTTTTACAGCCCTTTCAAAATCATCTATTATAGGAAGTAATTCTTTAATAATCTCTGTTGAAGCTGAGCCCAGTAATTCAATTCTTTCTCGCGATGTGCGCTTTCTGGAATTGTCGAAATCCGCATAAAGCCGGAAATATTTATCTCTCCATTCTCCAGTTTCTCGTTGCGCTTTTTCAAGGTCATTCTCACTTTCCGGTATTGCAACCGGCTCGTCCGGTGTGCCAAGATCAGGGTTATGACCTTCGGGGAGAGATTCCCCTCCTCTTGCTTTTTGCTGTGCTTCTTCAGCAGGATTTATAGTTTCATTCAATTCCTCTTCTTTCATAGGTGAAAAAATTTTGCGAAGGCGGTTAGTCAATCTTTTTGCCATTGGGAGGCGGTTGGACATTATGGCATAAAAAAGCCCGCCTCTTTTAAAAAAGGCGGGCAAAAGTATCAGGTTCGCAGCGCGGGGATTTAGAAACTCTTCACATGAGCATCAATTGCCTTGTGCAATTCAAGCCCGCGAAGTCCTTTGCCCACGATAATTCCATTTTCGTCAAGTAGAAAACTCATTGGAATACTATTGACTCCGTAAGCATTGGCTGGTGCGCTGTCCCATTTCTTAAGGTCACTTACATGGTATTTCCATTTAAGTCCATCTGCTTCAACAGCTTTTTTCCACGCATCAACATTACTGTCCAGCGAAACGCTATAAACCTCGAAGCCTTTGGCCGATTTGAACTTAGCTTTTTTGTATTTTTCGTAAGCTCCCACCACACTGGGATTTTCTTTACGACATGGACCACACCACGATGCCCAGAAATCAACCAACACCATTTTTCCGCGTAAGTCTGAGAGTTTGTAGGTGGCACCATCAAGCGCGGTAAGGCTAATGTCTGGGGCTATGTCGCCAATATTGGTTCCAACTGAAACCACGATGCCGCTTGCATCTTTTACCACAGGTTGTTCGTGATAATAAGTGAAGCTAAGTGCTGCGATGCCTACCACCGCGATGCATGAATAAATCAGGAATTTCTTGAAGTTCATTGTTTAAGTTTTTTTGAATTGAGTTGCAAAAATGAGAAAATTAATTGGGTCGCGCTTGCCAAAGATTCTGCCAAAGCGGGAATGCTCAGTCCAGTCTCTTGATTTCAGCGCCCAATGCTTTGAGGCGTCCATCAATGTTTTGATAACCGCGATCAATTTGTTCGATGTTGTTTATCATGCTCTTTCCATTAGCGGCCAGTGCCGCTATAAGCATAGACACACCAGCACGAATGTCAGGTGATGACATGGTAATGCCCCGAAGTTTCGTTTCGCGGTTGGAGCCAATGACCACGGCCCGGTGTGGGTCGCAAAGAATAATTTTCGCACCCATATCAATGAGGTTATCCACAAAAAACAGGCGGCTTTCGAACATCCATTGATGAATGAGGACGCTGCCCTTTGCCTGTGTTGCTGTGACTAGCGCAACTGAAATAAGGTCAGGAGTGAATGCCGGCCAAATGCCATCGCGAATGGTGATAATGGAACCGTCAATAAGGCTTTGGATTTTAAAGCTTTCCTGGGCCGGAAGAAAAATATCGTCACCGCGAAACTCCATTTCAATTCCCATTTTTTTGAATACCGATGGTATGACACCGAGTTCGGGAATGTTGCAATTTTTTATGGTGATTTCGGATTGTGTGGTCGCTGCCAGCCCGATGAAACTTCCTATTTCAATCATGTCCGGCAACATCCGGTGGGCGCAACCTCCAAGCGATTCAACACCCTGCACTATCAGTTTGTTGGAGCCGATGCCGGAAATTTTTCCACCCATGGAGTTGATCATGCGGCACAACTGCTGAACGTAAGGTTCGCAGGCTGCATTGTAGATTGTGCTTTCGCCTTTGGCAAGGGAAGCGGCCATCACAATGTTCGCAGTTCCGGTAACCGATGCTTCATCAAGCACCATGTAAGCGCCTTTCAGATCCTTCGCGTTGATTTTGTAAAACCTCTCGTCTTTCAGGTGTTCGAATGTTGCCCCAAGATTTTCGAAACCGCGCAGGTGGGTATCCACCGGGCGCCTGCCTATTTTATCGCCACCAGGTTCAGGAATGTAAGCCGCCCCAAAACGAGCAAGCATTGGCCCAATGATCATGATGCTTCCGCGGAGTGCGCCACCTCTTTTCTTGAATTCATCGGTAAGCAGGTATTCCAGGTTTACATTTTTGGCTTCGAATGAAAATGTGCCTTCGGAAATTTTGTTTACGTCAACACCCATTGCGCCCAGCAGTTCAATGAGTTTCATCACATCGCGGATATCCGGGATGTTCGACAGGGTGACTTGCTCCTCTGTAAGAAGCACAGCAGAGATGATTTGCAGTGCCTCGTTTTTCGCGCCCTGCGGCACAAGTTCACCTCTCAGCTTTTTGCCCCCGGTTATTTCAAAAGATGCCATTCGGAAATTTTGTTGCAAGAGAATTCAGCATCCGGCACAAGAGAGGCAGGTGATGAAGAAATTATTGACATTGATGAGAGAATAGCAGTAGAAAGTTTTGATATTGAATTTCCGTCTGGCAGGTGACAGTTGTCAATTTTTCTTCTTGAAATTCTTTTTGAAGTTGCCTTTGTTCTTGAAATTTTTCTTGCCCTTGAAATTTTTCTTGCCGCTATATTCAGTATCAAACTCAGCAAACTTGTTTACAGGTCCAAGGGTTTTCACTGCATGAATTTCTGTCGAGTCATCCAGTTTCAGTTTGCCTTTTGAGAGTAAATTGAGATCTTTAATTATCACATCATCTGTAACAGTATTGCGGTTCCAGTTGAGTGCGTTTTGTTTCATGACTGTGGCGATGGCGAGCGTAAATGCCTTCTTATCTTCTCCTTCCTCCATATCAATACATTTTGCAACGAACTTTTCCACGTAGCGACCATAGTGCCCAAAACGTAAATCAGCTTGTGGATACTCCATGCGGTTAGGCGGGCTGTCCAACTCCGCAGGATTGGGAACAGGATATGGACTGTCCACATCCAGTTTGAAATTGGACATGATGTGGAGGTGATCCCACAATTTGTGGTTGTAATCTTCCACATCGCGCAGGTAGGGAAAGAGTTGGCCCATTACGGAAAGTATAGCCTTACAGCACATGTTGCGTTCCTCGCGGTTTTCCAGTGTTATGGCATACTCCACCATTTTCTGGATGTTGCGGCCGTACTCAGGTATGGTGAGATCGGGGCGGTTGCTGTTGTAGGGTTGAAAGTCGAGTATGCTGTTGATTCTTTCGCTCATGTGAATTTGTTCTTGCTGAAGGTTGTCTTATTAAGTGCTGGAGGAGCATGATGTTGAGAGGTGTCAAAAGTAGCGTTGTACTTTTCTATCGCAATTTTATGTTCCAATAGCTTCTTCAGTACACCTCGTCATGTTTGCCAACATCAATCAAAACCGCTTTCCTGGGTTTGTCACTTGTAAAGAAAAATACTACCCGTAAATCATACTCGAGCGAGAAACTCCAGTAATCCTTTAGTTTTCCAGAAAGCTTGTGAGTTCTTAGCTAGTTGTTGAGCGGGTTTTTAATGAACAATTGCAACTTAGACCAGAAGTCTACTTCGGCAGGGCTTCCTTTAATTCGTTTCCGGAATGATTTTGTGAATGAGGAACTGAATGCAACTTCCATCAATCTGATTTCTTCAAATTCCTGATTTCAGACGAGAATTTAAGTTTGCCGGCTGCATGTTCTTTTTTAGCCTGAATCCCGTTTTCGAATATTTCATTCCTTCGGGCCTCTGCGATATTGTGTTCCAGCAGGTTTTTTAGTTCCTCCCTTTCTTCAATAGGAAGTTTGTAGGCAGCGTCCACAAGTTTATCGAATGACTTTTCCATCTTTGAAAGTTTTCTTAACAAAAGTAATGGGGCATATCACCCCACCCTCAATTTCGCGAATTTGAGCAGCAATTGTTTTTGTCCTGCTGACGGAAAAAAAATAGTGGCCTTGATATCGGGCGCAGTGCCTTCCACTTTGAGCACTTTGCCCTTGCCAAATTTTTCATGTTGCACTTCCACTCCTTCTTGTATCTGGTCTGGCGTTGCATAATTCCCCTCATCCATAATTGCCGGAGAGGTTGTGGCATTCAACCGGCTGAAACCAGGCGGTGGGGCAGCGTGTGTGCTGGGCACATTGGGTTTCGATACAGGGGAGAATGGTCTACGCCTGGGAGCATCCTTTCCAAAAAACCCACTGCGCTCGCTGTTGAAATCGAAACCCTTGGGTTGTTGTTTTTCCTGCGAGGGCATGTCAAGGTACTGTGCATCTATCTCCTCGATGAAACGCGAAGGCTCGCAGTATTGCAATTGCCCCCAGCGGTAGCGTGTGTCGGCATAACTCAATATCACACGCTTCTCGGCACGGGTGAGTGCGACATAAAAGAGCCTGCGCTCTTCTTCCAGGTCGGCCCGGTCATTCAATGATAGTTGCGATGGAAAAAGATTTTCCTCCAATCCCACAATGTTCACGTACGGAAATTCCAGACCCTTGGCTGCATGAATGGTCATCAGGCTCACCTTGCCTTCGTCCGATTCATCTTCGTTATCGGCATCGGTGAGCAGTGCCACGTCTATGAGGAAATCGCTGAGGGTGTTGATGTGTTCCGGATGTTCAGGGTCTTCGCGGTCGCTGAATTCTTTCATGCCGTTGAGCAATTCCTGGATGTTGTCGTATCGCGCCACGCCCTCCGGTGTTCTGTCCGTATAAAGGTCTTTGAGCAATCCGCTTTCGCTGGCTATCTGGTGACCCATGTCGTAGGCATTCTTCAGTTCAAGATTCACCTGGAAGTTGCGGATGAGCATCACAAATTCATTGACCCTGGAAAGTGCCGCTCCGGTGAGTCCAATTTCATAGGCCCGCGGAATCATCTCCCACACGCTGATGTTTTTTTCATTGGCACCCACCACCAATTTCTGTATCGTGGTATCGCCAATTCCCCTGCGCGGGTAATTGATGATACGCTTCAGCGATTCTTCATCGTTGGGATTGCAGGCAAGGCGGAAATACCCCAGCAAATCCTTTATTTCCTTTCGCTGGTAAAAACTCTGTCCACCATAAATTTTGTAAGGGATATTGAGCTTGCGCAAACTTTCCTCGAAGGCGCGGCTCTGTGCATTGGTGCGATATAGAATGGCGAAATCGGCAGGGGTGGCTCCATGTTCCTGCTTGATGTCAAAAATGAGGTTCGCTACAAAATTCCCTTCATCATTATCGGAAAGCGCGCGGTGGACTTTTATTACATGGCCATCTTCATTGTGTGTCCACACTTTTTTCTGTATCTGGTCCTTGTTGTTGGCAATAATGCTGTTGGCTGCTTCCACAATGGTTTTGGTGGAGCGGTAATTCTGTTCGAGTTTATACAATGAATACTCCGGGTAATCTTTCCTGAAGTTGAGGATGTTCTGGATGTTGGCTCCGCGAAAGCCATAGATGCTCTGTGCATCATCCCCCACCACGCACACATTTTCATGCACCGCTGCCAGTTGTTTTATGATGAGGTATTGCGAAAAATTGGTGTCCTGATACTCATCTACCAATATGAACTGGAACTTGTGCTGGTACTTGTGGAGCACATCGGGAAAATCGCGCAGGAGGACGTTGGTCTTGAACAGAAGGTCGTCAAAATCCATGGCGCTTGCCTTGAACATGCGCAGGTCGTAAGCCGCATAAATTTCTGCCATGCGCGGCTTGCCGGTGCTGTGGTCTTCGGACACTATGTCGGTGCTGTCGGCATATTCACGGGCCGAAATCAAATTGTTCTTGCAGGAAGATATGCGGTGATGCACCACTCCGGGTTTGTATATTTTATCATCCAGCCCCATTTCCTTTATGATATCTCGCAGCAGGTTTTTGGAATCTGCTGTATCGTAAATGGAGAAATTGCGGGGGTAGTTGAGTTTGTCGCACTCTATGCGCAGTATGCGTGCGAAAATGCTGTGGAATGTTCCCATCCAGATGTTTCGCGCTTCCTGCTCGCCCACCAGTTTGCCTATGCGCCCTTTCATTTCGCGCGCTGCCTTATTGGTAAAAGTGAGGGCGAGAATGTGGAAGGCATCCACTCCTTTTTCTATAAGGTTGGCTATGCGATAAGTGAGTGCGCGGGTTTTGCCGGAACCCGCACCGGCTATCACCATCATGGGGCCGTTTATGTGCGATGCTGCCGCACGTTGGGGGGGGTTCAGTTCTTCAAGAAAATTCACGGGGGCGAAGGTAGGTGTGGCGTATTGGCAAAAAGCAAAACTCAATAAAGGCTGTCTCAAACCTGAAAAGAATATTTCATCCCGATGCTGCGGGATGAGATTTATTGCTTTTGAGAAAGCCTCGACTTTCTTTGAATTATAAATATCAAACCCATCAGAACAAAAAAAGGATTACCATGCTGAGCTGGTTCGCCTTGATGATATCTTCGATTCGAAACGGGGTTCATGATATGTATTGCTTTTGAGGCCGTAGCTTATTCGGATTGACGTTTTTCGTTCATGGCTCTTTTACGATAAACCCAAATCCCGCAAACATTTTCCATTGTAAAAAATCTAATGCGCAGTGCGGGATAAATAAAAGGAGTTGTTTATAACCAACAACCAAAATCACTCATCCAAAAATGTAAAGAAGAGAGCAGGTTGAAAGGATTGTCATCTTGCTAATAAGAAAAGGATGACTCTTGGAATGTACGTTGGGAAATGATAAATTCGCCACTTTCTAACCAATATCAAATCTTACTACCATGAAAAAATTTTTATTTGTATGCCTTGGCTGCATTGCTGCCCTGGCTAGTTCTGCACAGGAAACACCATTTGTTGATGGCGACCTGATTGTGATGTTCGCACCAGCCGGTACACCACAATCCCTACTTGAAAAGACTAAGGTTGTAAACGGAATCAGTACCAAGATGGAAATGGTTCAGCCATTGAGTAAAGGTGCGGGCATCTACCTCTTTCATTTCGATCCAACCACATTTGACCAGTACGAATTGCTTCGCAGGGTGCAGGAAATTCCTGAAGTGCTTGCCGCGCAGTTTAACCATTTGGTGGAAATGAGGGCGGTGCCCACCGATCCTCAATTCGGTTCGCAGTGGCACCACATTGATCCATCGGACAATGACATTGACAGTGATCTTGCATGGAACACGACCACGGGCGGCAACACCGGTGATGGTCACAACATTGTGGCAGCTATCACCGAGTCTGGCGGAATAAATTGGGCTCACGCTGATCTCATTGCCAACCACTGGACCAACTCACATGAAGTAAACAACAACGGAATTGATGATGATGGCAATGGCCGCATTGATGATTTTGACGGATGGAACTCTACCGGCAACAACGACAATATTCCCTCAGCCGCGCATGGCACTGCCTGCATGGGTATGATGGGTGCCACCGCCAACAATGGTAACGGTGGGGCAGGAGTGTGCTGGAATACTGACCTCATGGCTGTGTCATTTACAGGAGGTGCTACCGAAGCCAACGTAATTGCATGTTACGATTATCCTTATGACATGCGCGTGCAGTACAACAACACGGGTGGAGCCTTGGGTGCGTTTGTCACAGTAACAAGTTCTTCATGGGGTATTGATAATGCCAACCCCGCTTCATTCCCGGTATGGTGTGCATTTTACAACACCATGGGCGCTGCTGGTATTCTCAGTGTTTGTGCTACCACTAATAATAATGTGAACGTGGATGTAGTTGGAGATATGCCTACAGGATGCTCAAGCGGATACATGATTTCAGTTACTGCTACTAACAGCAATGATGTGCGGACTTTCTCAGGTTTCGGCCCCGTTCGGGTTGACCTTGGTGCACCTGGCGAATCCGTTTGGATACCCAACCTGGCTGGCTATTCTTTTCAAAGCGGAACAAGTTTCGCCACACCGTGCGTGGCAGGTGCAGTCGCTCTAATGTATTCGTTGCCATGCGCCAATTTTGGTGCAGATGGTATTGCAAGTCCCGGAGCTACAGCCCTACTAATAAGAGATGCAATTTTTAACGGAGTGGATGTAGTGGCAGATCTTGTTGGCGATGTAGCCACCAACGGCCGCCTCAATGTGAACAATTCCCTGAACCTGCTTATTGCACAATGCGGCCCGGCACCGGGTTGTTTCGATGTGGATATGACGGATTCCTTTGGTGACGGATGGAACGGTGCCGTTTACAACATCTATAATTCAATAGGAACACTGGTGGCCAGCGGGAGCCTTGCAAACGTAGGTTCAGGTTCTAACTCTCATTGCCTGGGCGATGGCTGTTTTACATTTGAAGTTACCGGTGGTACATTTCCCAGCGAAGTGGGCTGGACACTGGTAGGTGTAAATGGCGGCCCTTTGTCAGGCGGTGCGAATACCACCATTTCATTCAACATGGGAACAGTAGTAATTGGCTGTACCAACTCTACTGCCGCCAACTACAACGCTGCTGCCAATTGCGATGATGGCTCCTGCGTATTTTGCTCTCCGGCAACCGGGTATTGTGATGCATCAGGTTATTCTGAACCAGGTGGAGACTGTGCCACCTCAGTGTGCAGTTATGATTCATTTTGCTGCGACACTTTTTGGGATAGCATTTGCGCCAGCGAAGCGGCTAACGACTCCAACTGCACGTATTGCTTAACACCCATAGGCATTTTTGGTTGTAACCACCCCGCTGCTGCCAACTACGATCCTGCTGCCAGTTGCGATGATGGTTCCTGCCTTTTCTGTGCTCCCGCAAGTGGCTATTGTGATGCTTCGGGATATTCAGAACCAGGAGGAGCCTGTGCCAACTCTGTTTGCAGTTATGATTCATTTTGCTGCACCACTTTTTGGGATAGCATTTGTGCCAGTGAAGCTGCATCGGATGGCAATTGTGCTTACTGCCTAACGCCCATTGGAATTTTTGGTTGTACCCATTCTGCTGCTGCCAATTACAATCCTTCTGCGGTTTGTGATGATGGCTCCTGCGTTTTCTGTACAGCAGGGCAATTTGGTTATTGCGATGGAACAGATTATACTGACCTGGGTGGCCCTTGTGCCGCATCGGTTTGCGCCAGCGATTCCTTCTGCTGCAATGTATTCTGGGATAGCATTTGCGCCAACTCCGCTGCGGTGAATCCCAGTTGTGGGTACTGTGCTACACCCATAGGCACATTTGCTTGTACTGATCCTAATGCCTGTAACTTTGATTTTACCGCCAATTGTGAGGACGGCTCCTGCGTCTATTGCCCGAACTTCTGCCTCGCTATTACCATGACAGACGCTTTCGGTGACAATTGGAACGGTGCTTCTTACCTGGTATATGACGCTTTTGGAAACCTCGTAGCCAATGGAACAATGGATGGTGCAGACGGTTCCCTGGATGTAAACCCTATTTGCCTTGACGCTGGTTGTTACACTATGGAAGTAACCGGTGGTTCGTTCCCCAGCGAAGTGGGCTGGACACTGAACGGTGCCAATGAAGGTGCCTTTAGTGGTGGAGCAAATGTCGCCATTTCATTCACTGTAGGCAATATCATTAACGGTTGTCTTAACTTTTTTGCCTGCAACTACAATCCGCTGGCAAACTGCGATGAGGGCTCCTGTGTTTTTTGCCTTAACAATTGCCTCAGCATAGACATGACGGATAGTTACGGTGACGGATGGAACAGTGCAGTATATAATGTGTATGATGCATTTGGAAATCTGGTAACCTCCGGAACAATGGACAATGGTTTCTCCACATCGGATGTAAATGCCATCTGCCTTGACGATGGTTGTTATACTATGGAAGTAACCGGTGGTTCGTTCCCCAGCGAAGTGGGCTGGACACTGAACGGTGCCAATGAAGGCGCGATGAGTGGTGGAGCAAATGCCACGGTTTCGTTCACAGTTGGTTCTCCGGTATATGGTTGTATTGATCCGGCTGCTGGGAATTATGATTCGCTAGCCACCTGCGATGATGGTTCCTGTAACTACAGTTGCCTTGGTGATTTTGACAACAACGGAGTGGTGAACACAGGGGATTTACTTCTCCTGATGGCCACTTTCGGCTGCCCAAGTGCTTGCGGCCAATATGACCTTGATGGCAACGGAGTGGTAAACACAGCTGACCTGCTTCTGTTCATGTCCGTGTTTGGTACTATTTGCCCATGAACATGGTGATTTAAATGATTCTTTAAAAGAAAAGAGGCCGTCTCCAAAAGAGACGGCCTCTTTGTTTTTCAGGCAGTGAACCAGTCCGCAGACTTGCAGATCAGGGAGGCGGTCTCCAATGCAATAAATCTCATCCCGATGCTTCGGGATGAGATATTTTTTTCAGGTGCTGTTGAGACAACCTCGAGTGGGGTTATAAATTGATTTTGGCGAATGGTAGGGAAAAACGACAGGCGAAATCAAGTGCCTGACCAGGGCGATCGAAATGTATAATGGTCAAAAAGGGCCGCAATGCCTTGTCAGCATTGAGTTATGGTCCGTGAGCCTCAAACTGCATTTCCCGTAATAATACCTGGATGCAAGGAGAAATAGCTACACTTTATTTTCAATGTTATCAATTGGCTTTTGACCTTGCCAAAAAAGCAGAGAAAACCTATAAATATGAATTAGGCATTAAACAATCTGATTTTATCCAGTTTGGCAGTTGGGATAGTTTTCGCAAAGGTTTATTATCCGGAGAAAAACTTTATCTGCAATTAAAACAATTGGAAAAAGCCTACATGGATCAAAACAAGCGGGAGTATGAAATTACAAAACATATTTCCTTAGCGCAATTAGATCCATTGGCATTGATAAAATTGAGATCAACCGGTATTGCAGATTTTGAAATTCCTGAAGTATTGTATAGCATGGATTTTCCAAGTCATTATTTTAGAAGAATAAAATCGGTGAGTATAAGTATCCCTTGCATTGTAGGGCCTTATACTTCAGTAAGTGCACAGTTGTTTTTACTGAAAAGTTCTTATGCAAAGAAAGCAAAATTGAATCCAACAGAGGATGAGATTGTTAGGACTTTTGGAGCCATACAATCCATAGCTACAAGTCATGGTCAAAACGACAGCGGTATGTTTGAACTGAATTTCAGAGATGAATGTTACCTGCCCTTTGAAGGAAGTGGCGCAGACAGTTCATGGCGTTTGGAATTACCAATAGAAATAAGGCAGTTTGATTACAACAGTATATCTGATGTGATAATGCATGTGAAATATACCGCAAGAGAAGGCGGGGCCATACTCAAAGAAGCTATCAACACGGCCCTCAAAGGCAAATTAGATCAGATTCAACAAGGCCTTAAACAAGAAGGCTTGCATCTTGCTATTGACATAAAACATGATATGCCGAATGAATGGAACTTGTTGAAAAAAGGCCCAATTGAATTCAAAATTGAAACCTCCAGATTGCCATATATTGCTCAAAGCTTAAAAGCTACAATTGAGAATGTGATTTTTATTGCAAAAACCAGCACTAATACTGTGAAAATAAGTATTGAAAGCAATCCGGTTTTGCTTACTCAAATAACCAATACGGATTTATGCATGAAAGAGGTTCAAGGAATTTTTAAATTGGATATTCCTTATACTTTGGCTTTAAGTGCAACAGAATATGCCAAACTAAAAGATTTAATTATTGTGGTTAAATATAAGTTTTAATGCGTTGGAACCAATTCCCAATCACACACTTGGTAGCACATTTGCATTTTTCCTGTCGCACAAGACCTGACAAAAATGCAAAAGAGCTACCAAGCCAGCGCACCAAGACAATACAACATAGTCAGGCAGCGTCAAGATAGATAAGAAGCACGAACCGGTAACAGCACCTACAAGAAATTGGCGGTTCAGGGGTTAAATGAAGTTTTGTTCTTCGTATCAAGTTTTACTCATGCTCGTTTTATTTTCAATGGAATTCGTGAGCCCTTCGGGGTTGTGGTGGCAGAAAGTTTAGTGCTTCGAAATCGCCAACTTCTTGTAGCTGCAAAACGTCAGGCTGTGAAATAACCCACACAAGCTTCAATTTTACTGGTATTTTGGTGAGAGTAGCATTCCGTAAGGTGATATAAAGCTATTTTATGATAGCAATATTTCAGGCGGCTTTTCTTGCAGGTATAATTTCAAGGTGGTAAAATGCGGCTAATGACGTCATATTTATAAAAAGGCCCGCGAACCTATGGTATTTTGGTGTCCAACGGCTTAGTTTATTCAGTATTTCGGGTATACGGAGTCAAAATAGCCGTAGAGATACAGCTTGAGAAGCACCTTGCTCTCGAATGCCGGGCGGCCTTCCTGTTGCAGCACGCGCGCCCGGAATCCGAGTTTTACAAGGTCGAGCTTTTGTACAAAAGCATCCATCACCCGCACGGGATTGTCGGCATGGATGTGGTCTTCGCTGCAGTGCATGCTGATCTGATGCCGCGATTGTTGTTGAATAAAATCCATGCGGCAAGGCGCATTCTTTACGATGTTTGTACCGCATCCATCAGTCTGATTTTATCCCGTGAGTAATCAACAAGAATCAAGTGGGGTAAATTCACAGTCTGCCGTTAGGCGTAATGCTAAACGACACACATTAACATCATTAAACAGAAAAAGAAATGAAACAAAATTTTGACAGGACAAATCCAGACGAGGCAGATGAATATTTCATGGATTGCATTCGGGAAGGTAATTTGAAAAATGCTATGACTTGCTTTGACCAAGAAGCAGTGTATATGGACAAGGACGGAAACGCAATTAGTGGACTTGCCAATATAGAAAAGGTGATGGCTAATCTTTGCAATATGAAACCTGATATTAAAATTTACAAGCACAAAAATATACCAGTCGGTAATGACCTGATATATCGTTTAGACAAGTGGACTATGACAGCTACAGACCCACAAGGTAATCCAATCAAGATGCAAGGAGCCTCAGCCCATATAATGCGCAAAAACGCAGACGGAGTTTGGCTTTGGCTGGTAGACAATCCCTTTGCTGCATTATTCTTTGCTGACTGATGTAGTAAATAAATCAATGAAAAGATAGGCGACCGCCCAACAGCAGTTGTGCGTCATGCTATGGCGACAGTGCTAAATTGATACATTTGGCATTGAACAAACAAGGCGAACAACGGAACATAAACGGGGATGCTGAAAACCGAATAGAGTAAGCGTAAAAAATAAAAATGACTTTTATGAAAAAACTCACAAAGATTTTAATGACGGTTACGCTTTCAGTTTTTATTTTGACAAGTTGTAACAACTCTGGAAGTAACAAGACAACTAAGCAAGGTTTAGAACTCGAGAAAAAAGAGTTAGACCTTAAACAGAAAGAACTTGAGTTAAAAGAAAAACAACTTGCTTTTGGCAGTGCACAAAATGCCAATGAAAAAAAGACGACTGTTTCTACTCCTAAACAAACAACATCGCAGCAACAAAATACTCACTCATCATCTTCCTCACAAGTAGGCTTACCAGTTTCAATAAGCCCATTAATGAAACAAAATTTTGACAGGACAAACCCAGACGAGGCAGATGAATATTTTATGGATTGCATTCGGGAAGGTAATTTGAAAAATGCTATGACTTGCTTTGACCAAGAAGCAGTGTATATGGACAAGGACGGAAACGCAATTAGTGGACTTGCCAATATAGAAAAGGTGATGGCTAATC
>Ga0163150_10001964_pt1 | contig 33161 bp, 25 predicted proteins | sample OliLakLV19P2IB_FD_148628 | JGI IMG/M metagenome (GOLD analysis project Ga0163150, IMG submission 148628) | Freshwater microbial mat bacterial communities from Lake Vanda, McMurdo Dry Valleys, Antarctica - Oligotrophic Lake LV.19.P2.IB | ecosystem: Environmental > Aquatic > Freshwater > Lake >...
TTCCAGGGCGAGGGCGGGGCGAGGGTCGGGGTCGAATGATAGTTGGACTCATCACGCCATCGGGCGATCGCACTTCCTTCGGCGCTTCACCCTCACCCGGCCTCGCGGACTCGGCCGACCTCTCCCTCGGAGGGAGAGGTGGGGAGCGCCCTCTCGCTACCATTCCCCATGCTCAACATCCGCAACATTCAGTGGGTCGGCGGCGCCGGAAGCGAGGCGGCAGGCTGTCTCCGGCTGCTCGACCAGACGAAGCTGCCGGGCGAACAGGTTTACATCGATTGCCACGACGTGGCCACGGTGTGGGACGCGATCAAGCGGCTGGTGGTGCGCGGGGCGCCGGCGATCGGGGTGGCGGCGGCGTATGGCTGCGTGGTCGCGGTGCAGGAGGCGCGCGGTGGCGCAAGCGAGGCGCGGGAGGTGTTGCAAAAGGCGTGTGACTATCTCGCGAGCAGCCGGCCGACGGCGGTCAATTTGTTCTGGGCTCTGGATCGCATGAAGCGTGTCGAGCCGTGTACCGCCGAGGCCCTGCTCGCCGAAGCGAAACGCATCCATGAAGAAGACGCCGCGATGTGCCGAAAGATCGGCGAGCACGGACTTGAATTGATCCGCCGTCTTCACCCGAAACCCGAAACCCGAATCCCGACACCCGGCATCTCCATCCTTACCCACTGCAACGCCGGCGCCCTCGCCACCGGCGGCATCGGCACCGCCACCGCGCCGATGTACCTCGCCCACGAACAGGGCTTGCCTCTTCGCGTCTTCGCCGACGAGACGCGCCCGCTGCTCCAAGGTGCCCGCCTCACCGCCTTCGAGCTCGCCGCGGCCGGCGTCGACGTCACGCTCATCTGCGACGACATGGCGGCACAGGTCATGCGCGAGGGCCGCATCGACATGGTCATCACCGGCGCCGACCGCATCGCCGCCAACGGCGACACCGCCAACAAGATCGGCACCTACAACCTCGCCGTGCTCGCCAAGCATCACGGCATCCCGTTCTACATCGCCGCGCCGTCATCGACGTTCGATCTGTCCATTGCCGACGGCAGCGCGATCCCGATCGAGCAGCGCGACGGCCGCGAGATCACCGATAGTTACGGCAGTGGGGGCGCGAAGGCGCAGCCGGGAATCCCGGGCGTGAAAACCTACAACCCCGCATTTGATGTGACGCCGCACGAATTGATCGCGGCGATCGTGACCGAGAAGGGGATCATCGAGCCGGTCAATTCGCAGACGGTGCGGCGGCTGCTGGCGTAGATTTCACCTTCTTCTTTTTGCCGGACCGCGCCGCGGGCGCTGCCTCCGGCGCGGGGACGCCCAGCGACCAGCGGGCGGCCTCCCACAGCGCAAGCGGGTCGCTGCCATCGTGCAAGGTGATCTTGAACTTGTGGATGCCCTGCGCGTGCAGCTTGCTGCTGGCTTTGTCCACGAGCAGCCGCACGAGTTCCGGCCGGTCAATCGCCGCCACCACGGCAAGTTGGTACTCGGTGCTCGCGCCTCGGGCCTGGCACAGCGCGATGCCGACCGTGGTTTCGCCCTCCACAGCGATGAGGCTGAGTTGGTGGTCCATCGCCGCCACGTCGAGCCCGGCGGCGCCCTCGGAAAGCGCCGCTTGGAGGAACTCGCGCGCCTTGGCGCGGTCGGCCGGGATGCACTGACGGAGGTTCACGTGAAAAGTTCTCGCGCGGGGCGGGCGCAAACACCGCCTCCACACGCTTATCGGATGGAAAAGGGAGTGAGTTTGGTGGAGGCTTGTTTTGAGCCGCAGCGTCCCCGCTGCGCGTTCTTCCAAGCCGCAGCGTCCTCGCTGCGCGTCCGGACGCGCGGTGCGGACACCGCGGCTCAAATCGGATGGACAAACCTCAACTCCTACGCCGGCTTTACGCCAGCCCCACCGACGCCGCGTCGCGATCGGAGAGCATGCTGCCATCGCTGCGCGGCTTCACGGTGCCGTCGCGCTTCCAGGAGCGGTCGCAGCGCGGCTCGTTTCGCAGGTCACAATCGTTGAAGCCGAGCATACTTCCTGCACCGGGACCTACTGATTGCGATACAAACCGGCTGACGCCACATAAATCTGCCAAGTCGTTCGCTTCAAAACGCTGAACCCGTGCAAGCATCTCTGGACCAGTATTGATGGAAACACCGCAGTCCAAGGGGTTATCGATACCCAATCGCTGCCGCATCCCTTCCGTGTGGCCCAACGCCTTCCTTCGAATCTCCATCAATTCCGGCCATCCGTCGTCTGCCTTGACCTCGCTCATTATTGGAAATCCTTCAAGATGAACGCTTGGACCGTCCTTCACGTCGCGCTGCAGCAGCGCCGCCCACGCCTCGTCAGCGGTGTGCGGCAGCACCGGCGCGATCAGGCGGATCAGCGCATCGGTGATTTCGTACATCGCCGTCTGCGTTCGCCGCCGGCGCGGGCTGTCCGGCTTGTCGCAGTAGAGGCGGTCCTTCGTCGCCGCGAGATAAACAGCCGACATCGTCTCGTTGCAGAAACTGAAGATCGCCTCGCGGGCGGTTTTGAAGTCAAAGTGCGCGTAGGCACTCGTCACGCGACTGATCAGTCGGTTCAGTTCGTTCATCGCCCAGGCGTCGATCGAGGTGGCATCGGCCGCGACCCACGCATGGGAATGCATGGGCTTTTCAAAGTCATACAGATTGCTCAAGAGAAACCGGATCGTGTTGCGCACCTTGCGGTACTCTTCGCCCGCCACCTGGAAGTAACTCTTATCCACCTTGATGTCATTGTCGGTGTTCAGCGAGCAGACCCACCACCGGCAGACATCGGCGCCGTATTCCTTCAGCAGGTCTTCGACCTCGAGCGTGTTGCCCAGCGACTTGCTCATCTTCTTGCCATCTTTGTCGACCATGAAGCCGTGCGTCAGCACCGTCGCGAACGGCGACCGCCCGGTGACGCCCAGCGCCGGCAAGAGCGAACACTGGAACCACCCGCGGTGCTGATCCGAGCCTTCGAGATAAAGATCGGTGACCGGCCGGTCCTTCGGATCATGGGCAAGGCCGCGTTGCACCAGCACCGCGTTCCAAGACGAGCCGGATTCAAACCACACGTCAAAAATATCGGGTCCCTTCTTCAACCCATCAAAGCCCATGGACTCCTGTCCATGGGTCTTAAGCCATGATGGAGCATCCGGATCGTTCTTCACGTCATACCCCGCCAGTAATTCCTTCGGCTCCAACTTGAACCACGCATCGGACCCGTGCTGGCGCACCACCTCCGCCACCGCTTGAACGCTGGCTTTGGTGATCAACACTTCGCCGGGCTTCGCCCCAAAAAACGCGGGGATCGGCAGGCCCCAGGCCCGCTGCCGCGAGAGGCACCAGTCCGGCCGCGACTCGAGCATGCCGCGCATGCGGTTGCGGCCCCATTCGGGGATGAACTGAACGTCCTTTGCGGTTTGCGAAAGCGCGAGCCGGCGCAGCGTTCTGACCCCCTCTCCCTCCGAGGGAGAGGGCTGGGGTGAGGGTGAAGTCTGCGATGAACTGGAACGCACCGATGCAGCGGACGTCGCCGATGATTTGGACGCCTCACCCTCACCCGGCCTCGCGGACTCGGCCGACCTCTCCCTCAAGGGAGAGGTGGGGAACGGCTTGTCGACGCCCACAAACCACTGCTCCGTCGCCCTGAAAATCACCGGCGTCTTGCTGCGCCAGTCGTGCGGGTAGCTGTGCAAAAACTGGTGCGCGTGGAACAGATGACCGCTCTCGCGCAAGCGATCGACCACGAGCTTGTTCGCCTCCCACACGCTCTTGCCGCGCAGCCAGTCGGGGGCGGTGTCGTCGAAAGTGCCGTCGGCCTTCACGGGGCAATAGATCGGCAACTTCTCGCGCAGGCCGGTCTGATAGTCCTCGACGCCGTGGCCCGGCGCGGTGTGCACCAAGCCGGTGCCGTCTTCGAGCGTGACGTAGTCGGCGGCGACGATAGTCCAGATTGCGTCGGCCGCCGCCGCGGCCGTGGACGAGGACGTCGGAGCCGCCGTGCACGAGGACGTGACGGCTCGCTCGATGAAGGGATGTACGTACCGCATGCCCACCAGGTTGAAACCCTCCGCGAGGCCGAGCGTCTCGACGATGTTCGCGCCGCCCGCCATCGCGACCTTGTTGGCGAGCTCATCGGCGAGCACGACGAGCTTGCCGGCGAGGCGCGTCAGGGCGTAGCGGTAATTCGGCGCGACCGCGACGGCGAGGTTGGCCGGCAGCGTCCACGGCGTCGTGGTCCAGATCATCACATACACCTTCTCGCCGCCCTCGTGCAGCGGCGAGTTCTCACCCACGAACTCATCGAGCATCCCGTCGCGGCTCTCGGCTGCGACCTCGAAGAGCACGTAAACGCTCGTGTCTTCGCGGTCCTCATACTCGAGCTCCGCCTCCGCCAGCGCCGTCTGATTCGCGATCGACCAGTGCACCGGCTTCAGTGCGCGGTAGACCAGCCCCTTGCCCACGAGGTCGGCAAAGACTTCGAGCGTCGCCGCCTCGAACTTCGGGTCCATCGTCAGGTACGGGTTCTCATAATCGGCGAGCGTGAGCAGCCGTTCCATCTGCCCGCGCTGGAGCTTGATGAACTTCTCGGCGTAGTCGGAGCAGCGTTTACGGATCTGTAGCGGCACCATGCCGCGGGCCTTGTCGCCCAGTTCCTGCATCACCTTGTGCTCGATGGGCAGGCCGTGGCAGTCCCAACCGGGGATGTAAGGCACGTCGAAGCCGGCCATGGTCTTGGTGCGGACGACGAGGTCCTTGAGCACCTTGTTGAGCAGGTGCCCGAGGTGGATCGAGCCGTTGGCGTAGGGCGGGCCGTCGTGGAACACGTACCGCTTGGCGGCGTCGGTGGTGTGCCGGGCCGCGCGGACGTGTTCATAGAGCTTCACCTGCTGCCATCGCTTGAGCGTGGCGGGTTCGTTCTGCACCAGGTTGGCCTTCATGTTGAAGGTCGTCTTGGGCAGGTTGAGCGTGTCCTTGAACGATTTCTTTTTTTCGGTTTGCTCGGTCATGGCGGGAAGGGTCGGGAAGAGGTCAGAGGTCAGAGGTCAGAGGTCAGAGCGAGCCGTCACGTCCTCGTGCACGGCCGCGTCCAGAAAAGCAACAAGCCCCACCTCAGCGGCAGGGCTTGCGAGTTTAGCAGAATGAACGCGTGCCCTACCGGAGGCGGATGGGGGCGATGGTAATGCGCGTAGCGGAGATTCTGTTCGTTCCAGTCATGGTCGTCCAATGATAGGTCGCCCGCGTTTCACTACAATCCGCCAGTGATTCAGACGCAGCTCATCCTCGCCAGCCGGTCGCCGCGTCGCGCGCAGCTCCTGCGCGAGGCGGGGTACGACTTCGTGCAGGCGGAGCCTGCCTTCGCCGACCCGCCGCAGCCGGAGGAAGGCGTTGCCGATCCCGCGACATTCGCCGTGGAGCTTGCGGTGCGCAAGGCCGAGAGCCTCCGCGAGATCCTGCCCGATCACGTGCCACCTTCGGCGGGGCAGACCATCATCATCAGTGCGGACACGGTCTGCGTGGGCACCGATGGCTCGCTCATCGGCCAGCCGGTTGATGCGGCCGACGCGAAGCGGATGATCCGCTCGTTCGTCGGCGTCACGCACGATGTGGTCACCGGGGTTTGCCTGGTGCGGATGCGGCACCCGTTTGTGAGCCCCACCGCCGCCGACGTCATGACGTTCGCCGATGTCGTGCCGGTAACCTTTGGCGTGCTCGCCGATCGCGAGCTCGATGCGTACCTCGCGAGCAACCAGTGGAAGGGCAAGGCGGGCGGCTACAACCTCTTCGACCGCCAGGCGACCGGCTGGCCGATCACCACGCCGGTGGACAGCGACCCGACGACGGTCGTCGGGCTGCCGATGATCAAGATTGCCGGCGCGCTGGCGGCGTGGGGGATGCGCCCTTTAGAGCCGGGCATTGCATGACCGGTGCGGGCCGCGAGGCTCAATGCCGAGCGGACCGCAAATCGCGCCGAGAGCGCTCGAATAGGATGGTGCGCCAGCCGCGCAAGTCCGGATCGCCGCGGCCCGCGGACGGGCCTTGCGATCCGACCGGTCATGTAATGCCCGGCTCTAAAGACGATGAACCCCATCCGCGTCCATGCCATCATGAGCGGCAAAGAGCGCAGCGTTAGCGGCATGCTGGCGCGGCTGGCGATGTCGCTGGCGGAACCCGTGTACCGCGCGGCGGTCGGGGTGCGCAACAGCATGTTCAACCTCGGCGTTCGCAAGCCGAGAAAACTCCCGCGACCGGTGATCAGCGTCGGCAACATCACCACCGGCGGCACCGGCAAGACGCCGATGGTGATCGAGATCGTGCGCCGCCTGATGGCGATGGGGCAGAAGCCCGCGGTGCTGCTGCGCGGCTACGGCGTCGATGAGCTGCGCGAGCTCGATGAAGCGATCAACTCCCCGCGCTTCACCAGCGCCGCTGCTGTCAGCGATTCGGCACCCGTCGCCGCGCCATCAACCGGACCGACATGGACTGTCCCCATCCAGCCATCGCCCGACCGCTGCCGCGCTGGGCTTGCGGTGATCGAAAGGAGACCCGATGTCACCGTGTTTGTGCTCGATGACGGCTTCCAGCACCGACAGCTTCACCGCGACCTGAACCTGCTGCTCATCGACGCCACCGAGCCGTTCGGGTATCGGCGCACACTGCCGCGCGGGCTGCTGCGCGAGCCGCTGAAGAACATGCGGCGAGCGGATGTGGTCGTTGTCACACGGGCCGACCGGGTTGAGTCCGATGAACTCGTTGCGGTCGATCGCGCCATTGCCGAAGTCACCGATAAGTCTCCCGTTGCTCACGCGGCCCATGACTGGTCGGGCTTCAATGTTTACACACGCTACCTCTTTGAGCGGATCCCGAAGGACCTGCCCGCGACTGCGCCCCGCTCCGTTGATGCCGATCTTGCCGCCCTGAAGCTCTCGCGCGTGGTGGCCGCCTGCGGCATCGGCAACCCGGCGGCGTTCCGCCAAACTCTTCAGGCGCACGTCGGCGAGCTCGCCAACCTGCACGTCTTTCCCGACCACCACGATTACACGCAGGGCGATCTCGTCCGCGTGCTGCACGACGCGGTCGAACGCGGGGCGCAGGCGGTGGTCGTTACGCCGAAGGATTATGTGAAGTGGCGGCACCTGCTCCCGCCGTTCGCCGCCGACAGCGATGCGCTGCCGGCCGTGCTCGCCCAACCGTTGCCGATTTACCGGCCGGTGCTGGTGATGCGGTTCATTGATGGCGGTGACGCGCTGGATGCTTTGCTGCGGCAATCTCTGACATAAAGCCGCGACCGCCGGTCGCGCTCCCGCCGCCAAAAACGCGATCAGCGGTCGCGGCTTTATGTGCATCGGTTCCGCCCGTATCCTTATCCCCATGCCCCGTCCCGCTCCGCAGTCCCTGCCCTCCACCGACGACCTCATCCGCTTCGTCGACCGCTGGCAACGTCGGCTCATCGTCGTCGCCGGCGACTTCATGCTCGACCGCCTGACCTACGGCGACGCCGACCGCCTCAGCCCCGACGCCCCGGTGCCGGTGCTGTCCGTCCGGCGCGAGGAGTCGCAGCCCGGTGGGTCGTCCAACGTGGCGATGGACATCCGCGCCTTGCGCTGCGATGTCGCCTGCCTCGGCGTCGTCGGCGGGGACAGCGCGGGCGATGACCTGCGACGCAAGCTCGAAGCGGCCGGCTGCGATGTCACCGGCATCATCCGCTGCGACGACCGGCCCACCACGGTCAAGCACTCGATCATCGGCCTGGCCCAGCACCGCCACCCGCAGAAGATGTTCCGCATCGACAGCGAAGTGAAGACGGCGATTGACGCGAAGACGCAAGCGTTGATCTTGAAGCACGCGAGACGCCTGATCAAGGACGCGGCGGTGCTCTGCCTGGAGGACTACAACAAGGGCGTGTTGACGCCGGCGCTGTGTCAGGAGCTGATCGATTTGGCGAAGAAGCACGACGTGCCGGTGCTCGTCGACCCCGCGGCGATCAGCGACTACCGCAAGTATTCCGGCTCGACGTCAATCACGCCCAACCGCACCGAGGCCGCCCTCGCCACTGGCCGCGGCGTTTCCGACTGCCACGATGAGGCGGTGCTCGGCGACATCAGCCGGGAGCTGCTCAAGTCGATCAAGCTCGAAACTGTGGTGCTCACGCTCGACAAGCAGGGCGCGATGTTGCTGGAGAAAAAGGGGCAGCCGCTCATGGTGCCCACGCAGGCCAGGCAGGTGTACGACGTGACCGGCGCCGGCGACGTGGTGCTCGCCATGCTCGCCTGCGCCATCGCCAATGACGCCGACTGGCGCACGGCGGTGGAACTGGCGAACTGCGCCGCCGGGCTCGAAGTCGAGAAGTTCGGCTGCGTGCCCATCGAGCTCGATGAGGTTCTGCTCTCGCTCCTTCGCCGCAAGCATGAAGAACTCGGCAAGCTCCGCTCGCTGGACGCATTGCTCGTCGAGCTGCGAGCGCACAAGTCCGCCGGCAAGAAGATCGCCTTCACCAACGGCTGCTTCGACATCCTGCACGCGGGCCACGTTTCTTATCTCCGCCAGGCTCGCCGCAAGGGCGACCTGCTCGTCGTCGGCCTCAACAGCGACGCGTCCATCAAGCGCATCAAGGGGCCGACGCGCCCGGTGAATCACGAGGCCGACCGCGTGATGGTGCTCAGCGAGCTTCAGAGCGTGGATTACGTGATCGTTTTTGACGACGACACGCCGACCGAACTGATCCGGGCGATCAAGCCGGACGTGCTGGTGAAGGGTGCCGACTACTCGAAGAAGGAAGTGGTCGGGTGGGAGATCGTCGAGTCGTACGGCGGGCGGGTGGCGTTGGTCGATCTCGTCGAGGGCCGCAGCACGACGAACATCATCCGCAAGATTGCCGGCGAACGCCATTGACGGCCATCCGCGCTGTCAGGACACCACTCATAGGCCGTATCAGGAACAACAAGGAGTTCCTCGATGTCCGCCGAAACACCGTCCATCCCGTCCGACCGCCGCGTCCTCTTCTACAAGCGCGATCGCGCCGAGTTCGGCTTCCTGTCGAATTTTCATCTCGTGCCCATTGTTGTTGACGGCGTGCCCTACCCCACGACCGAGCACTACTACCAGTCGCAGAAATCGCTGAACGGCGATTACCTGGCCGCGATCATGGCGGCCCCGACCCCCGGCGCCGCCAAGCAGCTCGCGGCCAGCCCCGATAAGCCGATGCGGACGTCCAGGCATTCGTGGTTCCGCAAGCACCAGATCGCGCCCCGCCCCGACTGGGCCGACGTCAAGGCCGGCATCATGCGAACGGCGCTGCGGGCGAAGTTCACTCAGCACGCGGATCTCGCCGCCCGCCTCATCGCCACCGGCGACGCCGAGATTGTCGAAGATTCAAAGTACGACCGCTTCTGGGGCATCGGCGAGGACGGAGCCGGCGCGAATCAGATGGGTAGGCTGCTGACGGAGCTTCGCAGTGAATTGAGGGCATCTGCCGTATAATGGAGCGTCCATGCGGAGGTCGTTTCTCCGCGCTTTCATTGCTCCGTGCGGCTTTCCCGGTGCCGAATGTCCAAGAACCTCATCGCACTCCAGAACAAGTTCCTCGGCCAGGGCGAGACGATTTACGACGTGCTCAGCCGGCTGCACGACAAGCAGGGCTTCATCAGCGACGACGACATCCTCGCGCTGGCGCAGCAGCACAGCCTGCCGCCGGCGCACGTACGGTCGACGGCGAAGTTTTACGAGGAGCTGCGGCAGACGACGCCGGCGAAACATGTGATCAAGGTTTGCAACGGCGAGGCGTGCCGGGCGTCGGGAGGGGCCGCAACGAGCCACGACCGTAAGGGAGTGGTTCCGGGTGACCGGCAAGAACCACTTGCTGATGCGCGTGGCTCGTCTGGCAACTGCGACGCGGTGGCGCAAGCGTTGTGTGCGGACCTTGATGTCGAGATGGGCGAGACGAACGCCGACGGCGTGCGCGTCGAGCACGTCGCGTGCCTCGGCTACTGCGGGCTGGGGCCCAATGCGATGGTCGATGGCCTGCCGGTGTCGCTGGCGGCGTCGGGGGCGGTGGAGCATGTCATTGCCTTCGCGCGCGGGGAAGAGAAGCTGACGCTGACCGAGCCGGCGAATCCGGTGTACATGCCCAACGGCGAGGCGGCCTTTTCTTACTCCCCTCCCTCCCAGGGAGGGGTAGGGGGAGGGTCGGGTGCACTGCGTGATTCGGCCCCTAATGAAACGGCACGCTCGACCCTCCCCCAGCCCCTCTCTAAGAGGGAGGGCAGTACGGCGAAGCCGTGCATCCTGATGCGCTACTTCGATCGCGATGTCGTCGCCATCGACAAGGCGAAGGCTACGGGCATCTACGGCACGCTCGAAATGGCCGTGCGCACGATGAGGCCGCAGCAGGTGATCGACGTGGTGAAAGCCAGCAAGCTGCGCGGCCGCGGCGGGGCCGGCTTCCCCACCGGCATCAAGTTCCAGACCGTTTCCGATTCGCCGAGCATCACCCCGGGAAGAGTTGGACAAAAGTTTATTGTCGTCAACTTCGACGAGGGCGATGCGGGCAGCTACATCGACAAGGAGCTAGTCGAGCGCGATCCGCACACTCAGCTCGAAGGCATCTTGCTCGCCGCGTATGCCTGCGGGGCACAGCAGGCATTCATCTACACGCGGCTCGAATACCCGCGGGCCCAGCGCATCCTCGCGCAGGCGATCGAGGAGGCCCGCGCTGCCGGTCTTGTCGACGCGCCGCTTTTCGGCTCGACGTTTCAATGTGACATCAAACAGATTCGCGGCCAGGGCGCTTACATCTGCGGCGAAGAGACCAGTCTCCTGCGCTCCATCGAGGGCGTCCCCGCACTGGTCAGCATCCGCCCGCCGTTCCCCGCCCAGAAGGGCTTGTGGGGCTGCCCGACCGCGGTGAACAATGTGGAGACGATCCACAATTTGCCGTGGATCATTGCCAACGGCGGCGAAGCCTACGCAAAATTAGGCCACGACCGCTCGCGCGGCACGAAGGCGATCAGCCTGAACTCGCGCGTGAAGAAGCCGGGGATGTACGAAGTCGAATTCGGCATCACGCTCCGCGACATCATCTTCAACCTCGCCGGCGGCATGGCGGATGGACACACGTTCAAGGCCGTGCAGATCGGCGGGCCGCTGGGCGGCATCCTGCCCGAGTCGGTGCTCGACACGCCGCTGGACATCGAGGCCGTCTGCGCGGTGAACGGAATCGTCGGCCACGCCGGCATCGTCGTTTATTCGCAGGCCGATGACCTCGTGGAGATTTGCCGGGGGCTCATGGAGTTCTGCGCCATCGAAAGCTGCGGCAAGTGCTTCCCGTGCCGCATCGGCTCCGTGCGCGGGACGGAGCTGTTCGACCAGATGATGCAGACGGGCGTCACCGACAAGCGGCTGGAACTGCTCAAGGATTTGTGCGAGGCGATGAAGCTCGGATCGCTGTGTGCGCTGGGGGGATTGATCCCGCTGCCGATCGAGTGTTTGATGCAGTATTTCCCGGAAGAACTGGAGAAGTACCGGCAGGTGGCGGTGTAAGGCGCGATTATCGAGGATATGATTAGATCATCAGCCGGAGTGACGCCATGCGAGCCCCCGCCAAATCACGAGCCCAAACCAAAGGAAGCCGCCCGGCGAAGCGCCACTGGACCGCTTCCGAACTTCTCCGCCTTCCCCCGGCCAGGCGCGACGCCATCCTCCGCGCCGCCGCCGCCAAGGCCGAGGCCGAGTACCGCGCCAACCCCGCCCTGACCGACTTCGCCGCATAGAGAAAGTCGAGAAAACAACTGTGCGGAAAATGTTAAAAAAGCTATTCGGCCGAACCGCTGATTCACCGCCGTCGGATGATCGCTCATTTGCCGAACTGCTGGATTGGGCTTCCATCGATTTTCTGAAAGTTATGCAGGCCTCGGTTCCCTGGTGCTTCGAAACCCCCGGAAAATGGTCGCTTCTTGATTCACGCGACATGCTTGGTTGGCTTTGTCAAAATGCCGTCCCCTTGTTTGAAGCTCGAGTGTACCTGTTCTATATTCTCGATCGAATGCTTTACAGCAAGAAAGCACCCGATTCGGCACGCCAAGCTGCAAATCTCGACTGCGTCAGAATGATCGCGAGTAATCTATTCCAATTATCTCCGATTGACGACTCAATGGTGGCGACGCTCGACCCCATCATCGATGCTCGCTTAAGCGACTACCATTCAATTGCACGCGCCGGAAGCGGGAGCCCGTTGGAGCCGTTAGTGCTCGGTGGTCGGGTGGTGAATAACGTTCGACTTGGAGTTGGCAGGCAAAGGCCTGAAATTGCGACGCCGCTGATCATGGAAGATTTTTCCAGGCTTCCAGAGTTGACAGTCGCCAGCGTTCAGATTGCAGAGAGGGTCGCTGCTCCGTTCATCTTGGCGATTGATCGTAAATTCAAACGTACGGCGTAGCACACAACATGGATTATTATTTCTGGAGCATCGAATGTGCGAGATCAGCCCCGATACGTGGTTTAATGTAATTGGTACGATTCTCGCGACATTTGTTGGTGGCTGGGCGGCCGTAAAGTTCCAGTTGCTAATGGATCACCGATCCGAACGGAAAGAACAGCATCAATCGGCTTTAGCGATACAGTTTGAATTGGCAACGCGAGCAAACGCGCTTCTTCACCTAAACAACGAATATCTTGCGACAATTACCGATGAATCAGAACGCTTCAAGCTTCCTCCATACGAAGATTTCGTTCTCGACCCCAATGTCCCTTTAGAGCGGCTGGAGTTTCTCTTAGAGCGATATCCCGATGAACTGTTCGGAATTCGTTTAGCGGTTGAGAGCTACTCAACTGTTCTTGGAATTGTTGGAAAGCGCAATGATGTAATTCGAGCACTGATTCACCAGTCTCCTGAATCGGTGACTCAAGAACAGCGGATTGGTCTGATTAAAAGATTGACGGATGCGTTATACCGCGAAACAGCGGTGGCAACCGAGGCCGTAAAGAACAGCATTACGCAGTTGCACCGTATTATGAAGGGGGAGTTCCCTGAGTGGAAAGCCCTAACATTCCATCAACAGGTCAAATCGTCCTGAGACTCTGCCTCACCTCACCTTTAAGCAGACATCGCCATGATCACCCCCGAATCCGCCACCGGCGCCCCGACACAAGTGGCCTGCCTCATCGACGGTCACGCGGTCTCCGTCCCCGACGGCACCACCGTGCTCAAGGCGCTGCGCCTCATCGGCAAGCAGGTCCCGACGCTGTGCTATTCCGATCGCATGGCGCCGTACGGGGCGTGCCGGACGTGCCTGGTGGAGGTCGAGGGGCGAAGGCCGGTGGCGGCGTGTCACACGCCGGTGACGGAGGGGTTTAGGTATCGCACGCATTCGACGCTGCTCACGCGACTTCGTCGCAACATCACCGAGCTGGTCGTTTCCGATCACCCGCTCGAGTGCCTCGACTGCTCGGCGAACGGGCGGTGCGAGTTGCAGACGCTGGCGCAGGATGTGGGGCTGCGCACGCCGCGGTACGAGAAGCCGCGCACGCACAACCCGCCCAAGGATGATTCGCACCCGTTCGTGAAGCTGGAGATGGCCAAGTGCATCGGCTGCGCCCGGTGCGTCCGCGCCTGCGACGAGGTGCAGGGGTCGTTCATCCTGGCGATGGAAGGCCGCGGGTACGACGTGAAAGTGATCGCGGGCAACGACACGGGTTTTGAAGAGGCGAACTGCGCAAGCTGCGGGCAGTGTGTGATCGAGTGTCCCGTCGCCGCGCTCAGCGAGCCCGGCCTGCGCGAGCACGGCAAACCCGACAACCAGGTGGCCACCACCTGCTCGTACTGCGGCGTCGGGTGTTCGCTGCTGGTCAACACAAAGGACGGCCGCGTCGTCAACATCGAACCCAATCCCAAGGGCTCTGCCAACCTCGGGCACACCTGCGTGAAGGGCCGCTTCGCCCACCAGTTCGCGCATTCAAAGGATCGCCTGACCACGCCGCTCATCCGCCAGCCCGATGGCACGTTTCGCAGCGCAACATGGGACGAAGCGCTCGCGCTCATCGCCACGAAGTTCGGCGAGATCAAAGCGAAATATGGCCCGGCCGGTTTCGCCGCGATCAGCTCCTCGCGCTGCACGAATGAAGAAAACTACCTGATGCAGAAGTTCGCCCGCGTCGTCATGGGCACGAACTCGATCGACAACTGCTCGCGCGTCTGCCACTCGCCCTCGGCCTACGCCCTCAACAACGCGCTGGGCACCGGGGCGGGCACCAACAGTTTTCAGGATGTGCACGCATCCGACGTGCTGATGATCGTCGGCGCGAACCCGACCGAGGCGCACCCCGTCTTCGGCTCGCGCATCCGGCAGGCGGTGCTCGCCGGCTGCAAGCTCATCGTGCTCGACCCGCGCAACACGGAACTTGCGCGCTGGGCCGATGTGCATCTGACGCTCAAGCCCGGCTCGAACGTCGCCGTGGTCAACGCGATGCAGCATGTGTTGATTTTCGAGAACCTCATCAAAGCCGATTTCATCGCGCAGCACGCCGAGGGATTTGAGACGCTCAAGAAGGAGCTCGCCGGTTGCACGCCGGAGTGGGCGAGCAAGATCAGCGGCGTGAATGCCGACATGATCCGCAAAGCGGCCCGGCTTTACGCAAGCGGCAAAGCCGCGCAGATCCTCTGGGGCCTGGGCGTCACCGAAGCGGGCCACGGGTCCAACACCGTCTTCGGGCTGATCAACATGGCGGTGATGACCGGCAACCTCGGCAGGCCCGGCACCGGGACCAACCCGATCCGCGGACAGAACAACGTGCAGGGAGCGTCGGACGTCGGCGCGCTGCCCAACGTCTTCAGCGATTACCGCCCGGTCACCGACCCCGCCGCCCGCGCCGATCACAAGGCGATCTGGGGCGTCGAACCGCCGACGAACAAGGGCCTGCGCATCCCCGACATGTTCAACGCCTCGCATGAAGGCACGCTCAAGGCGATGTACATCCTCGCCGAGGACGTCGCGCAGTCCGATCCGAACACGACGCACGTGGTCGGCGCACTCGAGCACCTCGAGTTCCTCGTCGTGCAGGAAATCTTCATGAACCCCACGGCCGAGCTCGCCGACGTGGTGCTGCCCGGCACAACGTTCCTTGAAAAAGACGGCACCTTCGTCAACAGCGACCGCCGCATCCAGCGCGTGCGCAAGGCCATCGATTATCTGCCCGGCACCATGATCGACGGCGACATCACCAACGCCATCGCCCGCCGCATGGGTGTCGATCTTGGCTTCGACTCTGGTCCGGGGACGCCGATCAATGCGTCGAAGATCATGGACGAACTCGCCCGCCTCACCCCGCACTGGGCCGGCGTCGATTACGACCGCCTCGACAAGCTCGGCTTCCTTCAGTGGCCCTGTTACGACAAGAACCATCCCGGCACCGACATCGTCCACCGCGATGGCCACTTCCTCCGCGGCAAGGCGGCCCTCACCGTCACCCCCTGGCAGGAGCCCGGCGAGCTGCCCGATGAGGAATACCCGCTCATGCTCACCACCGGCCGGCAACTCTTCCACTACAACGTCGGCACCATGACCCGCCGGACCGATGTGTCGCTGCTCGACAAGGCCAAGGAGGAGCGCGTCCGCATCCACCCGAGCGATGCCCGCAAGCTCGACATCAGGCACGATGAATACGTCGATGTCACCAGCCGGCGCGGCGTGGTGCGCGTCAAGGCCGAGGTCACCCGTGCGACGAACCCGGGGGTCGTGTTCATGACGTTCCACTTCCCCGAGTCGCGCACCAACATCCTCATCGGCGAGGCCGTCGATGAGTTCACCGGCTGCCCGGAATACAAAGTGTGCGCGGTGCGGCTGGCCCCGTCGACGAAGAAGGAAATGGTGCGCGGCGGCTCGCAGCTCGAGGCGGCGGTTTATCGCAGCCCGAAGGAGTGAACTACGCCGCGATTCGTTTGTGCTTCCATTGAATTCAACGATTCCCAGGAGTCACGCATGCTCTGCCGCCTGACGCTTGTCGCTTTCGTTCTGTTCCTGAGCTTCACTGGTAACCATCGGCCGGCGCACGCTGCCGATCTTCTAATCGGCGTGTCGTCCGTCGATATCACCGGCCCGCGCGGTTATCGCATGTCCGGCTACTTCAACGAGCGACTCAACACCGGCACGAAAGACCCGCTGTTCGCCAAGGCGATGGTGCTGAAGCAGGGCGACACCAAAGCCGCCCTCGTGTTCTGCGACCTCATCGGTCTGGGCTCACCGATCACCGGCGAGGCACGCAAGCAGGCGAGCGAGAAGACCGGCATCCCCGCCGAAAACATCGTGATCACCGCGACCCACTCGCACACCGGGCCGCTGTATGGCGGCGCGCTGCGCAACTATTTCCATGCCCGCGCCGTCGCCAAGACCGGCAGCGATCCCTACGAAACCGTCGACTATCCCAAGGAGCTCACCGCCAAGCTCGTCGACGTGATCATCGCCGCCGACAAGGCCGCCGCGCCCGCGCTGCTCTCGGCCGGCCTCGCCAAGCAGGAAGGCCTGTCGTTCAATCGCCGGTTCCACATGACGGACGGCACCGTCGTCTTCAATCCCGGCAAGATGAACCCCAACATTGTGAAGGTCGCGGGGCCGATCGATCCCGACGTCGGCCTTCTGCTCGTCCGTAACAAGGATGGTGAGCCGGTTGCGTCGCTGACCGTCTTCGCGTTGCACCTCGACACCGTCGGCGGCACCGAATACTCCGCCGACTATCCGTACTACCTCGAATCCATCCTGCGCGAACAGCACGGCGATGGCTTTCTCTCCATGTTCGGTGCGGGCACCTGCGGCGACATCAACCACATCGATGTCAGCAACAACGTGCCGCAGAAAGGAGGCGAGGAAACCAAGCGGATCGGCACGGCGCTGGCCGCCACCGTTTCCGACAAGCTCACCAACCTCACCCGTATTGACAAGCCATCGCTTGCGGTCAAGCGGGCCGTCGTGCAGGCGCCGCTGCAGAAGGACGACGATGAGAAGGTCGCCTGGGCGAAGAAGCAGATGGACAACGTCGGCACCCGCAACCTGCCGTTCCTGCTCCAGGTCGAGGCGACGAAGATCCTTGGCGTCGAGCTCTACCGTGAGAAGCACGGCGACAACCTGCCCATCGAGGTGCAGGCCTTCCGCATCGACGCCGACACCGCGATCGTCACGCTCCCCGGCGAGGTGTTCGTCGACCTCGGACTTGCGATCAAGAAGGCGTCGCCGTTCAAGACGACGTTCGTCATTGAGCTTGCCAACGATGGGCCGGGCTACATCCCCACCGAGAAGGCGTTTAAGGAAGGCAGCTACGAGACGGTGAACTCGCGCGTGAAGCCGGGCGGCGGCGAGTTGATGGTGGAGGCGGCGGTGAAGCTGTTGAAAGAACTGAAGCCGTAGATATAATCATGATTTTAATGTTCGGAGGACCAAACATGAAAACCATCGTGTTTCTTTTGGCTTTTGTATTGGTCGCTGATCAACCTAAATCGCCCCTGGCGACGCAAGCTCGCAAGGCATATGACCAGCAACTGAAGTGGACCGACTCTCAATACGAGCAGGCCGTCGCCCAGGCACAGAAAAAGCGCGACGCGGCCGTAAAGGCGGCGCAGACCGATTACCACACGGCCCTGCGGAAAGGGATGGACCTCGCGCTCAAATCGAAGGACTTGGAGGAGGCGAATCGAATTGACGGAGAAATGAAGAACACGGCCCCGGAACCCACGAAGACCGGTGCACCGAAATCACCCCCAATGGAGATTCCAGGGCGATGGATGCGGATTAGCTTGGATGGCCAGGCCGTCGTTTTCGAACTCAGGCAGAACGGTACGATGGACGCGGTGAACGGGCAGAGCGACTGGCGCCGCTGGGAACTCAAGGACGACGTCATCACGATCAACGGGGAGGATCCATTTTTGCACATTGGCTCCTCAATATTCTGGGGCGACAAACCGAGATCGACGTTTTACCTGGTGCCATTGCGCGAACCACAGAAGAAGCGGGGGAACTAAAGGACGGGACATCGCGGTTCGGTTGTGCGGGTTTTCCATCAAGCGGCAGATTACCTATTGCACAAGGTTTCATCTCCAGCTCACGGGTTTCTAAAGACATCAACGGATTCGCACGCGGCGGTCCATGCCCCGGGGACAGAAGTTTCGCACATTCATCAATTGTTTGTGGACGTTTTCAGCGGCGATGGGTGCGCGGTTGTTGCAGTGGCGAGATGAGATGTCAATAGGCTCCGGCCCGTACAATTGCGTTGGCCGGTGGACCCGCGGAGCGATCCATGCGAATCCTTTTTATGTGCACCGCTGCGGCAATGGTCCTGCAATGTGCTGAGTCTTTATCCAGCGACCCTACGAAGACGCCGAAACCCGATGCAGAAACCTGGACCGCGCCGGCGCCGCTGTCGCCGCGGGAATCGCTCAAGACGATTATCGTGCCCGAGGGGTTCGCGGTGGAATTGGTCGCCGCCGAGCCGCTGGTGATGGACCCGGTGGCGTTCGCGTGGGGGCCGGACATGCGGCTGTGGGTGGTCGAGATGGCCGACTACAACTGGCTGCCGATCAACGATAAATCTGACAAGAAGCCGAAGGGCCGCGTTGTGTGCCTGACCGACACGGACGGCGATGGCAAGTACGACAAGCGCACGGTCTTCCTCGACAATCTCGATTACCCAACGGGTGTGCTGCCCTGGCGCAAGGGCGTTCTCGTCACCGCAGCGCCCGACATTCTGTATGCGGAAGACACGACGCCGGATGACAAGAACGACAAGGCCGACAAGATCGACAAGCTCTACACGGGCTTCATCGAAGGCAATCCCCAGCTGCGCGTCAATGGGCTTCAGTGGGGGCTCGACAACTGGATTTATTGCGCCAACGGGCTGTCCAACGGCGTGGTGAAATCGAACAAGACCGGGCAGACCGTCGACATCCGCGGCCGCGACATCCGCATCCGCCCCGATACCGGCGAAATCGAGCCCGCCAGCGGCGCATCGCAGTTCGGCCGGGTCCGCGACGACTACGGCAACTGGTTTGGCGTGGACAACAGCCGGCTGATCATCCACTACGTGCTGGAGGACCACCACCTCCGCCGCAACCCGCACGTCGCCGCGCCCGAGCCGTTCATCGACCTCGTCATGCCGCGCAACCCGCCGTGTTATCCCATTGGAAAAAAAGTCGAGCGGCTACACGCGCCGTACATGGCGAACCGCTTCACCAGCGCGTGCGGCATCGCGGTGTACCGCGACAACTACCTCGGCGACGACGTGTACGGGCAGGTATTCGTGTGCGAGCCGGTACACAACCTCATCACCAGGCGCACGCTCACGCCGGACGGCGTCACGTTCAAGGCCGAGCGCGTCGCCGGTGAAGAGCAGAAGGAGTTTCTGGCATCGACGGACGAATGGTTTCGGCCGGTGCATCTGCGCACCGGGCCCGACGGCGCGCTATGGATCGCGGATATGTATCGCGCGGTCGTCGAGCACCCGCAATGGCTGCCGAAGGATTTCAACAAGAAAGTGGATTGGATGCAGGGGAGCGACAAGGGCAGGATTTATCGCGTGGTGAAGAAAAACGCAAAGCCGAAGAAGCTGGAGCCGCTCGAGAAGCTTGATGCGAAGCGGCTGCTCGCCACCCTCAATTCGGACAACGGCGCGGTCCGCGATCTGGGACACATGAAACTGATTTGGGATGGCGCGAGGGTCACGGTTGATCTTGCCCGCGACTATCTGGATGCTCCTCTGTTCGCCCTCGGAGTGGGAAAGGGATACGAGCATTTCCATCCGGGTCGTCTGCACGCGCTGGCCGTCATCGACGCGTTCGCTTCGCTGCATCACGAGGATGTCGATCAACAGATCAATCTGACGCGGGAGGGCCGCGATGTTGCCGCCCTGTGCCGATTTTATCGCGGGGATCGGCGGGGCAGCGCGCCGCGTGGCGTGGAGGACGCGTTCGATCATCCTCTCGCTTCCGGGAAGCACAAATCTGACGTGGCAACAATCGCTCTGGTGATCGCGTCTGCCATGGGCGATTATGACCGCCCCTCCGCCGGCGATGTCCTCCTTGGTCTGTTGTCAAAACACCCGGGCGACCCGTATGTGCGGGCGGCGGTGCTCAGTTCGGCAAGGTCTCATGTCGGTCAACTCTCAAGAGCGTCAACGTTGGTCCCGCCGCTCCCTCCCGAGTTCTTTGATTCCATCGTGGCCACAGCCGTGGGCGACGGCGATCCGAAGGTCATCGCGGAGTTGATCCATGCGATTGTCGAGCTGTCTCACGACGAGGCATGGGCGGCGTCGTACCGCAGGATCAGCGCTTTGTTGCAGGCGATGGAGAGCAGGAGGTGGTCGCTGGCCAAGCTGCGCGAGATCGTCGGCGAGGCCGGCAAACGCGACCTCGACGAGCTGATGGCAGCCTTTCGGCTGGCGCATCGTGATGTCGCGCGAGGTGATCCGGCGCGTTTTGAAGCGGTCAAGCTCCTGGGACGGGGTGAGCACGATCTAAAGGAAGCCGTGGTGCTGTTGCTCTCGCAGCTCGGCAAACCGGACTTATCGGATTGGTACCTCGCGGTGCTAGTTGCTTTGAATCGGCTGAACCATGCTTGGGACCCGGCGGAGCTACCGGATCAAATCTGGAAGCAGCCGTCACCGACGGTGCGGGCGGCGCTGATTGACATGCTGCTTCGGCGCGATGCGTGGACGCCCGGTCTACTGGACGCCATCGAGACGAACAAGCTCGCCGTCGCGCACCTCTCATCGGCCCAGCGTCAAGCACTTTTGCAGCACAAAAAGGAAGCGGTGCAGGCCCGTGCGGCGAAGCTGTTCGAGTCGCCATCAACCCGCGCCGCCGTCCTCAAGTCGCACCGCGACGTGCTTACGACGACCGGCGATCCTGCGCGCGGGCAGCCGCTCTTCGAGAGAACCTGCGCCGTCTGCCACAAGATCGCCGGCGTCGGCAAGGGCTTCGGACCCGACCTCGGCGCGCTCTCCGATCGCTCTCCACAGGCGCTGCTCACCGCGATCCTCGATCCGAATCAGGCCGTCGATCCGAGATACCTCAATTATGTCGCCGAGACCACCGACGGCGCCGGGGGCGAGACGTTCACCGGCGTTCTCCTCTCCGAGACCGCCAGCGGCGTCACGCTGGTCGGCGCTGATGGCGTCAAGCGCACCATCCTGCGCAAAGACCTCGCGACGCTGCGGAGTACGAGCCTGTCATTAATGCCCGAGGGGCTCGAGCAGGGACTCGGCAAGCAGGGCCTCGCCGATGTGATCGCGTTTGTTGCATCGCGCAGCCAGCCCGCGCGCGTACTGCCGGGTGTGAAGGCGTCCCTGATCAAGCCGAACAGCGACGGGTCGCTGGTGCTGCCTGCCACGGCGTGCGAGGCGTTTGGCAAGACGATCACGTATGAGAGCGAAGACAACAACCTCGGGATGTGGAGTAATGCCGACGACTTCGCGGCGTGGCAGATTGCACCGGCGGCCGGCGGCAAATACGAGGTGTGGCTCGACTATGCCAGCGACAAAATCTGGACGAAGAATACCGCGACGATTTCGGCGGAGAGTGATGAAGGGCACGCCGCCACGCTCGTCGCGAAGATTGAATCGACCGGCACGTTCAACGATTACCAGCAGGTGAAGGTGGGCGTGATCGAGCTGGCGGGGGGGCCGCAGCGGTTGATCATCCGTCCTCTCGCGCCGCTCACCGGCAAGCTCATGGACCTGCGCGGGGTGCGGCTGGAGCCGGTGAAGCAGTAAGAGCCGCGACGCAACGCGCCGCGGACGCCACCGAACTTAAATCGCCTCGCTTCGTGCGGAAGTTCGCCTTTCATGAACATTCAGTGTCGATTGCATTACTGGCGTACCTGCTGGCGATCCAGTTCGGCGTGGGCGAGCAGGGGGTGTATGTGTCCATCGTGCTGGGCGAGTCGCTGGCGGGCCTCGTCGCCATCGCGCTCTTCCGGCGCGGCAGGCGGAAGCTCAAACAGGTGTGATCGTTCATGCCTTCATGGCCCCGGGTACGGTCAAAATACCGGATGAATGCGGGGGACGGATGCAATAGAATCGCCGGGGCCTGGGTCTTGTGATGGGGGACGGGGTACGGGGGAAAGAATTGATCGGCCGAGGCTGCGCTCGCATGCACCTCCCAACCGGATAGGGCTGAAATGGAAGACAACATTGGACGGGTCCCGAGGCGGCCGTGGCGTCGCGGGCCGCTGTGCGGCGCGGCGGCGGCCGCGATGTTGCTGGCGATGAGCGAGGCTCGCGTGGTGGCCGAGCCGCCGGACGTGCGCGATCGGATTCTGCTTGATTTGTCGCTCGATCAGTTGAGCGCGCTGGAGGTCGATTCGGTGGCGGGGGTGGGGCAGGACTGGTTCAAGGCGCCGGCGGAGCTGCATGTGCTGACGGGCAGCGACATCCGGCGGAGCGGGCATCGGAGCATCGCCGAGGCGCTGCGGATGGTCCCGGGCATGTTCGTCGGCCGCGGCGACGCCAACACCTGGTCCATCGCCGCCCGCGGGTTCAACGGCGGCCTCGGCAACAAGTCGTTGGTGATGATCGACGGCAGGACCGTGTATGACCCGCTGTTCTCCGGCACGTTCTGGGACATTCAGGACGTGCTGATGGAGGACCTGGACCGCATCGAGGTGATCAACGGGCCCGGTGCCACGCTCTGGGGCGCCAACGCGGTCAACGGCGTCATCAACGTGACGACCCGCAGCGCCAAGGAGACGCAGGGCATCTACCTCAGCGGCGGCTACGGCGATGAGCACCGCGGCTTCGGGGCGATGCGCTACGGCGGGCGGCTCTCCGATGACGGCTGGTTCCGGGTCTGGGGCAAGTATCGCAACCGCGACTCCTTCGAGGACGCCGACGGCAACGATGCGGGTGACGACTGGGACCTTGCCCACGGCGGCTTCCGCACTGACATCGAGGCGAGCGACGGATTGAGCTTCACGTTTCAGGTGGAACTCTACGGCAGCGACCGCATCGGCGAGCGCACGCGGACCCCGGTGCCCGATGCCCATTTGCTGTTCACCACCAGCCAGCAGGACGGCAGGGCCGAGGGCGGCCATCTGCTCGCCAGGGTGAGGAAAGAAATCGAGCCGGGCTCGGGCTGGACGTTGCAGGCGTATTACGACCGCACCGAGCGGGTCACCGGCAACGGCTTCGAGGTCTCGCGCGACACCGCCGATATCGACTTCCGCCATTTTTTCACGCTCGGCGATCATCAGGCGATTATCTGGGGCGTGGCAGCGCGGCACACATCGGACCGCACCCGCGCCAGCACAAATATCGCCTACGACCCGCGCTCGCGCTCGATGGACACCGTCAGCGCGTTCATTCAGGACACGTTTACGATTGTCCCGGACAAGGTGTTTTTGATGGTCGGCTCGAAGTTCGAGCACAACGACACGACGGGGTTCGAGGTGCAGCCGAGCGTGCGGGCGTGGTTCACGCCGGACGATCGCAACACGCTGTGGGCAGGCGTGTCGCGGCCGGTGAGAACGCCTTCTCGCACCGAGGACGACACCATCCTCACGCTGGGCATCGCCGACACCGGCCTGCTCGCCGGCGGGGCGGCGTCGGGGGTTTTCATCCCGCTCAACGTGACCGGCGACGACGATGTCGAAGCCGAGAATGTGCTCGTCTTTGAGGGCGGTTACCGATCGCGGCTCAACGACCGCATGACGCTCGATCTGGCGGTGTTTTTGCAGCAGTACGACGACCTTATCTTCGTCCCCGCCGCCACCGTCGGCAGCTTTAACAACGACGGCGACGCCGAGAGCTACGGGGCGACGATCAGCCTCGACTGGCGCGTCAGCGAAACGTGGCGGCTGGTGGCCGCGTACAGCTTCACCGATGTGCAGGTGCACGGCCCGGTTGCCAACAGCGACGAAGGCAGCACGCCGCAGCACATGGCCCAGATCCGGTCGTACCTTGACATCACGCCCGACATCGAACTCAATGCCGCGCTTTATTACGTCGACAGCCTGCCGCAGCAGAACGTCAAGTCGTACCTGCGCTTCGACCTCGGCGTGACGTGGCGGGTCAACGACCACGTCGAGTTGAGCATCTTCGGACAGAACCTGCTCGACCCCGGGCACCGGGAGTTTTCAACGTTCGAGGTGCCGCGCGGCGTCTACGGGCAGGTCACGCTGCGCTTTTGACCTTTAGCCCCGGGCTCCGCCCGGGGTTGCCGACGCCACCGCTGATCATCCAAGGACCTTGTTTTCGTTGCACCCAAAGCCGCACACAACGCGCACCGCCAAACGCACCGATGAGACCGTCGCGCCATCGCCGCGGCTGGTGGCATTGCGCTGCCTCGCCGCCGTGTTTGCGTGTGCTTCGCTGGCCGCCCCGGCCGCCGCCCAGCGCGACGACGACGTGCCCGACTCGGCGAAGGTGATGTCCGCGTGGGTCGTCAACTTCGCCAGGTTCAGCGAGTGGCCCGGCAGCAAGTTCGAGCACGGCAAGAGCCCGATCATCATTGGCGTGCTGGGCCGCGATGATGTCGGCACCGCGCTCGTCGGCCTCGGCAACGACGTTGCCGTCGGCGATCGCCCCGTTCGCGTGAGGCCGCTCGCGCCGCCCGACCTCGCCGGCCTCGACGGTGAGGAACGCCTGAAAGCCCGCGCCAGGTTCCGCGAGGAGCTGCGCCGCTGCCACGTTTTGTATGTCGCCCGATCGGAGGCCGCCGCGAGCAACAGCATCCTCTCCTCCGTCGCCGGGGCCCAGGTGTTGACCGTCAGTTCCATCAAGGATTTCGCCGCCGCCGGCGGCATGCTCAACCTCGAGGTCCGCAACAACAAGGTGGCGTTCGACGCCAACGTCGAGGAGATCAATGCCAGCGGCGTCACCGTCAGCTCCAAAGTGCTACGGCTCGCCCGTATTCAGAAGACCGAGAAGTGAGCGGTGGGGACAGGAGGCAGGTGACCGGAAACAAGCGACAGGCGACAGGAGACAGGAGACAGGATTCAAGGGATAGGAGTCAGGGGGTCGAACTCCACTGCCACTGCCACTGGCAATGCCCGCCGCCACCGCGACGTGCCGCCCTAATGCATCATGCTCACTCAACCTCCAAAGCTCGGCTTCGCCCGCAAGCTGTTGATCCTCGCGATCCTGCCGACCACCCTCGCGGTGCTGCTGTGCTGCGGGGCTTTGGCGGTGGACCGGGTCTTCGCCGTCGAGCGCATCGCACTTCACAACCTCACCGCCACCGCCGAGATGGTCGCCATCCACGTCGCCGCGCCGATGTCGTTCAGTGACACCGCCGCCGCCGCCGAAACACTGCTCGTCCTGCGCGAGGCCGATGACGTCGCCTCCGCCCGGCTCTACGACGACAAGGGTGCCGTCTTTGCCACCTATGCCCGTGGCAAGAAGCCGGGCCCGTTGCACGACGCGCCCCGGGCGATTGGCTACGAGACGGAGGAGGGCTGGTTCACGCTCACCGTTCCCGTCACCCACAAGGAAAAAATGCTCGGCCGGCTCACCGTCACCGACGACATGGGCGAGTGGTACAGCCAGCTCCGCCGCGACATCGCGATCGTCGTGGGCGTCGGCATCATCGCTTTCGGCATTGCCACGCTACTGGCCGTGCGTCTGCGGCGGGCCTTGGTGCGACCGATCACCGCGCTGGCCGCTACGGCCCGCGACGTCTCCCGCAACCGAAATTACACGGTCCGCGCCGCCCGATTCAGCCACGACGAACTGGGCGACCTCACCGACGGCTTCAATGAAATGCTCGCCCAAGTCCAGTCCCGCGACGCCGCCCTCGAACGCCGCGCCGACGAGCTGGCCAGCCTCAATACCGAGCTCGAGCAGTTCGCTTACGTGGCGTCCCACGACTTGCAGGAGCCGCTGCGCATGGTGGGCAGTTACCTTCAGCTCATCGAGAAACGCTACGGCGAGAAGTTCGACGCCGACGCCAGGGAGTTCATCGGCTTCGCGGTCGACGGCGCCGGCCGCATGAAGCGGCTGATCACCGACCTGCTCGCCTTCTCGCGCATCGGAACCCGCGGGCAGGTGTTCAAGCCGACCCCTCTCGGCATGGCCCTCGACGACGCCCTCGCCAATCTCAAGACCACGATCGCAGACAGCGGGGCCGAGATTACCCGCGACCTGCTGCCTACTGTTCACGGCGACCAATCGCAACTGATGCAGTTGTTCCAGAACCTCCTTGGAAACGCCCTGAAGTTCCGCGGGAAAGAGACGCCGCGCGTCCACGTCGGCGCCGTCCGTAAAGACGACCACTGGCAGATTTCGGTCGCGGACAACGGCATCGGCATCGCCCCGCAGTACGCCGAGCGCATCTTTGTTATCTTCCAACGTCTCACGCCCGGTCAGCATCCCGGCACCGGCATCGGCCTGGCGGTGTGCAAGAAAATCGTCGAACGCCACGGCGGACGCATCTGGGTCGAATCCGTGGAAGGCAGGGGGGCCACGTTTTTCTTCACCTTGCCCGACGAAAGGAATTGATCAAGCAATGGCACGAGTCAATCGACCCATCGAGATCCTGCTGGTGGAGGATAACCCCGGCGACGTCCGCCTCACGCAGGAGGCGATGAAGGACGCGAAGCTGCTGAACAACCTCACGGTGGCCGCCGACGGCGTCTACGCGATGGACTTTCTGGGAACCTGCCTCGAACCCGGCGGCCCACCGCTGCCCGACCTCATCCTCCTCGACCTCAACATGCCCCGCATGGACGGCCGCGAGGTCCTCGCCGAGCTCAAGATCCACGACAAGCTCAAAAGCATCCCGGTCGTGATCCTTACCACCAGCGACGCCGAGATCGACGTGATCTCCAGTTACGAGGCCCACGCCAACTGCTACATCACCAAGCCGGTTGACCTCGAGCAGTTCATGAAGATCGTGCGGTCGATCGAGGACTTCTGGTTCACGATCGTGCGCCTGCCGGTGCGGTGATTCGTCACGCCCGGCCGACCTTCTTCACGTCCTTCAGTCGTGCCGCCGCCGGCATCCGCTTGTAATAGTCATCGAGCGGGAAACAACCCGACACCATGCCGTTGCGCGGCGCCGTCGTGCAGTCGCTGAACGTCCGGCAAAGCCGCTTGCGGCTTCGCAGTTCCCCATACTCCAAACAATCCGCGGGCAGCTCCGGGTACGACAGCACCATCCGCCCAAGCCCGACAAAGTCCGTCCATCCATCGCGGACCACCGCCTGGGCGACGTGCGGCAGGAACTCCTGAAAATAGGAGTAAGCCGTGCCGGCCATCGGCATGCGCGGGACGCGGCGCTTAACCTCGCGCGCGACCTCGATCTGCCGGACGCAGCCGACGAGCGGGTCCTCCGGCGGGGCGTAACCGTCGCTGGCCGGCACCGCGGCGGGCCGCTGGAGGTGCTGGTTGTAGTACGGGCTGCCAGCCGAGAGATTGACCATGTCGACGCCCCAGTGGTCGTGCATGGCTTCGAGCAGCATCACCGGCTCGGTCAGGTCGATCACGAGCGGATCGTTGCGGTCGCAGCCGAACCCGGGGTAGGGGAGGTGATGCTGCCAGTCGTCGGGGACGCCGGGGCCGGGCTTGCCGGGTTGTGAGCGCGCCTCATCGGGGCGGTAGGGCGGCCGGTCGAACATGCTGAGGCGCACACCGATGAGCAGCTTCGGCACGGCTGCACGAATGCCTTCGATGACCTCGCGGAGGAAGCGGGTGCGGCCGGCGAAGTCGCCGCCGTAAGGACCGGGCCGATCGAACGCGGAGAGGAACTCGTGGCCGAGGTAGCCGTGGCAGGCTTTCACGTCGACGAAGCGGAAGCCGCGGTCAAAAGCCCAGTGGGCCGCCCAGATGTAGCCGTCGATGATGCGCTTGACCTCGCCGTCGCTGAGCACCACGCTGTCGTCGGCGGGGTCGATGCCGACGCGGCGGTCGAGCAGCGGGTGGTGATACGCGATGCGCGGCTCGAAGCGCGAGGGATGATTCGGCTTGCAGTACCGGCCCGAGTGCGTGAGCTGAAGCCCGACGAGCAGGTCATCGCTGGCGCCTTGGCCGAAACGCTGCTCGTGCGCTTCGGTAAGGGCCCGCAACAGGTCGCGCATCGGTTCGCGGTTTTCGGGGCGGAAATAAAGCTGATTCGGGTTGGCCCGGCCGTCGTGGCGGATGGCGAACGCCTCGCCGCCCCAGATGAGCTTCGCGCCACTCTCGCCGAAGCGGCGCCACCGGCGGATCGTGTGCGCCGACGGCCGGCCGTCGGCGGTGCCGTCCCAGCCCTCCATCGGGTGGATGCACCAGCGGTTGCCGACGGTCATGTCACGGATCGAGATCGGCTGCGCCAGCGGCGAACCGGCGGCTCTGGACAGGATGTGGTCGTCAACCGGCAGCTCAAGGTGTTGGTCCGCCAGGCAGGCGCGGAACGCCGCAACATCCTTGAGGTGCCCGAGGCGGGCGAAGGTGGACATGCGTCGTTTATAAGCGTCGACGTATCGAACTCCAAATCCTGGAAAGACACCCAAGCCCGATGATGAGGCTCCGCGAATCGTCGGAGTATTCCTATTCTTGGCGGTCAATATGGCCAGGGCAATCGCATGAACCGGTGCCACGGGTCGGCTCGGCGACCCGTGTTGATACACGTCGCCGAACACGGGTCGCAAAGCCGACCCGTGGCACCGTCGATCGGAGACATGCAATTGCCCTGAATAGGGATCTTTCACTGTCCTCGGCCCCGCGGCCTCATGTGCTAAACTAACCTGTCTTGCCTTCCGTCCTCGACCAACTCGACACCTACGGCCCCGCCCGCTGCGAACCGCTGACTTACGAGCAGGCGTCGCGGTACACCGCCGCGCTGGCGAAGTCACATTACGAGAACTTCACGGTGGCGAGCTGGTTCCTGCCGCGCCGCCTACGCGACGACTTCCGGCATGTGTATTCCTTCTGTCGCTGGGCCGACGATTTGGGCGACGAGACCGGCTCGCGCGCGAAGAGTTTGGAACTGCTTGCGTGGTGGCGCGGCGAACTCGACCTGTGTTATGCGGGCCGCCCGAGGCACCCTGTTTTCGTCGCGCTGCGGCAGACGATCGTGAAGCACGACATCCCGCGGCAGCCCTTCGACGACTTGATCGACGCGTTCGTGCAGGACCAGAGTGTCACGCGCTACCGCACCTGGGAGCAGGTGCTCGATTACTGCAAGCGCAGCGCCGATCCCGTGGGCAGGCTCGTGCTCTACCTCTGCGGTTACCGCGATGAGGAGCGCCAGCGCCTCAGCGATGCGACGTGTACCGCCTTGCAACTGGCGAACTTCTGGCAGGATGTCCGCCGCGACATCCTCGAGCGCGACCGGGTCTATCTTCCCGGCGAGGTCGCATCGCGCCACGGGCTCGACATCGAGACGATGGTTGCGGCCGTTCAGCACGACGCGGCAAAGAAGGCGGAGTCGAGCGGCTGCTGCTCCACCTGTGCGACCGTGCCCAGCGCGGGCATCAACGCGGTCCAGCCCTCGTACCGCACGGCACTGAAGGAACTGTGTGGCCGCACCTGGCCGCTGTTCGAGCGCGGCAGGGCGCTCTGGCCTCTCGTCAGCAAGGACATCCGCATCGACATTCAAATGTTCGGTCTCGGCGGCGAAGCGATCCTGAGAATGATCCGCAAGCAGAATTACGACACGCTGCGCACCCGGCCATCGGTGGGCAAAGGCGCGAAGCTCGCGCTGATGATGCGGGCGCTGGCGGCGAAGTTTCTGGGATTCGGGTTGGGCGGGTGGCACGGGCAGGCGGCCGCTCGGGGCGGTTTGCCCGTGGCGAAGCACGACCCTGATCGACACGGGCAAACCGCGGCGGACCGCGGCCTGCCCGTGCCACCCAATCCCGCACCGACGGAGGAGTCGCCGGCATGAGCAGCGGCTCGCCGACGCATGCCACCGCGCTCGCATCCACTGCGGATGCGCTGGCGACGTCGCGCGCATTCTGCGCCCGCCTCACCGCCGCCCAGGCACGCAACTTTTACTACGGCATGATGCTCACGCCCCGGGCGAAGCGCTCGGCGATGTACGCCATTTATGCCTGGATGCGGGCCGTCGACGACTTGGCCGACGACGAAGCCCCCGACGCCGGAGATGTCGAGTCGAAGCGCCGCCGGCTGGAGGCGTTTCGCCGGCAGACCCACGCGTTGCTGCGCGATGGCAACGAGTGGCTTGAACTCGAAAGCGAACCGACCTTCGCGCCGATGTGGCCCGCCGTGGCCGCGGCGCTGCGCGAGCATCGCGTTCCGACGGCGTACCTCGACGCCATGATTGACGGCCAGCTCTGCGACCTGCGGGCGGCTCGGTACGGCACGTTCAACGACCTTTACGGCTACTGCTACCAGGTCGCCAGCGTGGTCGGCCTGACCTGCATCGAGGTGTGGGGCTACGAAGGCGGCGACGCGACCCGCAAGCTCGCCGAGGAGCGCGGCATTGCCCTGCAACTGACGAACATTCTGCGCGACCTCGTCGAGGATGCCCGCCGCGGCCGCGTTTATCTGCCTTCCGATGATCTCGCGAGGTTCGGGTTCGACGCCGGCTCGTTCACGCGGTTCGTGCTGGATCCCGGCGGCGAAAGCAACGGCGACTTCGATGGGCTGATGGCGTTTCAGCTCGATCGCGCCCGCGGCTACTACGACCGCACCGCGTCGCTGGAATCGTTCGTCACGCGCGATTGCCGGCCGACGTGCTGGGCGATGATGAAGATTTACGAAGGCCTGCTGCGAAAGATTGAGCGTCGTCCCCGCGTGGTGCTCGCCCGCCGGGTCCGGCTGAGCAAGGTGCAGAAGCTGGTGATCGCCGGCCGGGCCACGCTGCGGCGCGGGCTGTGCGGGTGAGGCGTGGAAGAAATTGTCACCGGAGGTGTTGGCCATGAAATCCCTGCGATTCCTCGCGATTCTCCCTGTCCTTCTCGCCGCGCCGGGTTTCGCCGCCGACGAGAGGTCGGTGAAGCACACGGCCAAGGGGACGGCCTCGATCGAGCTCGACCGCACCGAATGGTCGGCCATCGAGCCGATCACCGGCAAGCTCATCCTCCAGGTCACCGAGGTGCGCGACCGCAATGGCAACCTGCTGGACGCGGTGAAGCTGAACCAGCCGAAGCTCAATATCGTGTTTCCCGACGACATGGCGGTGGTGTTACCGCAGGTTCGGTGGCGCACGGTTTTCTTTCCGACAATCAAGGTGGGGCACCGGTACGAACTTCAGTTTTCGATCCGCATCGACGACGCATTCGAGAAGTTGGTGAAGAAGGGCGACGAGGCGATCGCGATGTTCAAGCCCGGCAAATACCGGCTGTCGGCCACGGTTGACTCGCCGCCGCGGCCCGCCTGGGAGGAGGTGCCCAAGTCGGCGTTCATCGAGCTGCACCAGCAGTTCAACAGCGAGTCGAAGGCGATCACCATCGAGCCGGCGACGAGCGCCCGCGTCTTCGAGGGCGGCGAAGTCAAGGCGGCCCTGGCCCAGGCGGAGGGCGAGTTAAAGCACCGCATCGTCACGTTTTATGCGAAGCGGAAGGTGCTGTCGCGCGAGGACGTGCTGGCCGCGATCAATGCGGCCGAGGGCAAGCCGAAGGCGGAACTGGCGGCGCTGTACCTGAGCCTGAATTACCCCGCGAGCGACCTCGCGTTTTTCACCGCGATCAATCGGGCGGTGAAGCTCACCGGTCATCCCGCGACGCCATTTTATTTCCTTGTCCGGCCACAACAGCGCATCCGCTTCGACTGCGACCTGGGCAACGTGCACCGGCTGCGCGTCGGCGAACTGGACGCGCTGCTGACGACGAAGAAGCAGGTTGACCTCGACGCCCCGCAGGCGCAGGGCGTGTACGAGATGTACGACGATGTGCACAAGAAAGCGTGGGGCTGGCTGCTGGTGTACAAGGACGTGGACGCCATCGCCGCGCAGAGCCTGCGGCCTGACACGCGCGAGCTATCGGCCAAGGTTGCCGAGGCGCTCTTCAAGCAGGACGAGCAGGCCCTTGCCGATCTCGGCGCGCCGGGGCTGCGGGCGGCCGACCTCATTAAGAAGGTCCGCTTCCAGCTCGCCGACGGCGACGTGCGGTATCACGAGTCGACGGGCGGCACGAGCCGGGTCAAGACGCGGATGAAGATCAACGCGGCGCCGAAGGACAAGGATCCGGTCTTCGCGCGGGAGCTGTGGCTGGAGTTCGTGCTGGTCGGGGAGGATCTGAAGCTGACGAACGCGGCGGTGTGGGACGTGGAGAAGTAACGCGCGGATAAATCGCGATTGCGAAGCCGCCAGCGGCTCAGCGCATGATCCACTTCTGACCCTTGTAGACCACCGACTGCTCCTGCGGGTTGGTCGGCGCACCGGGCAATTCGTAATCGATCATGAAAGTCTTGGTGACCAGGGCGTCGATCGTCTTGGTGGTGTCGGCGGGGTCGGGGACTTTGATGACGGCGGTCTCGCCGGAGAGGCCGGCAATGAAGAGGGTCAGGCGGTCGACATTGTGCTTGGTGGCGGGCCAGATCGCGACGCTGTCCTTGGCGTTGTCCTCGTCCTGCCGGAATTGCCCGACGACGTCGGTGGGGCTTTCGAGCAGGCGGTTGCCGATGCGCTTCTTGATGGCGTCGAACACGGCGGTGCGGACGCCCTTGCCGGCCTGGATGATGTCGCCGGCGTCGGTGGCGATGGTGACCTCGGGGATGAACAGCCGCTCCTGCCCGGTGTTGTTCACGACCTTGTACGGCAGGTACCAGTACCACTCCCACTCGCCGCGGATATTCTGCACGGCGATGGGGCGCGGCGTCTCGTAGGTGAACTTGAACTCCCACGCCTTGGTCACCAGCGCCGGCTCGGGCGCGGCGGTGAGGGCGGGGACAAGGCAGGCGGCGGAGAGAGCCAGAGCGGCGACGGCGGAGAAAATGATTTTGGCGCCCACCAGCGACCTCCATTTTGTTGAGTTAGCCGATTGTGGCAGCGGCGTTTGGAGAGAACAGAGATCATTCTAAGATATTGCAGGCGCGGGTTCAAATGGGAGGAAGAGAGACGGAAGGCAATCGCGTGAAGCGCGACGGTGCCACCGGGTCGGCTCGGCGACCCGTGTGAGACGACACGGTCGCAAAGCCGACCCGTGGCACCGGTAACTGCGATTGCCGCTGAAGCGGCCAACAGCTTGCGCGTCCGTTTTTGCTGCCACTGCCACCCCCGACGCCCCGACGCCCCGACTCCCCATGGCCACGCT
>Ga0163150_10001967_pt1 | contig 33115 bp, 31 predicted proteins | sample OliLakLV19P2IB_FD_148628 | JGI IMG/M metagenome (GOLD analysis project Ga0163150, IMG submission 148628) | Freshwater microbial mat bacterial communities from Lake Vanda, McMurdo Dry Valleys, Antarctica - Oligotrophic Lake LV.19.P2.IB | ecosystem: Environmental > Aquatic > Freshwater > Lake >...
GTGAAATACCGATTGTTAGTGTTTTTCCAAGTTGTATAAATGGCACAAAAAAGAAATCAAATAATAATGATCTAATACCTTGACGTTCTTTTTGTAAAATATATTTTCTTGGAATTTGTGAGATTCGATAGCACATGAAAGACACAAGTGCTAAGAAAAATACAAAAACAACTTTACTCACAACCGAAAACTGAAACACATTAAGTAACATATTAATTGCTAAAATCCCAAGCGCTAATGCCAAAAGCCAAAGCAAACTATAAATCAAAATAAATGAACCTTTATGTTTTGCCGACTTTTCATCAAAATGCATTGGGCGAATAAGTGACGGATTCTCTTCAGTTAAAACATTTTTTATCAACTCTGAAATCTGAAATGAATTCTTTTTATTTGGACTAGAAATAAATAGGGTAGTTAAAAACATAAGCGTTGGAGCAGATGCAATATTTATCCCAATGGCGTACCAATTAACATGTCCATACAAGAGTCGCTCAAAACTAGACTCAAACACAAATGCAAAAATAGCTTTTGTCAGCAAAACAAAAATAATACTTCTCATAACAGCTGTCGAAATCTTTTTTGAAATATCCTTATATCTTGTTGTGCAGGTTCTGAGTATAGCAGCTTCAAAATCATCATCTTTTAAAACCAATTTTTGCACCTCACCTCGTTTCTCTTCAAATATTTGTTGCATAATAAAGAATGGCGACATATATCGTTTTATATATGCATAGACTTTATCTTTCATCGGATGATTAAGCTGGGTATTAATTTCTTTATATCCTTCATTAAATTTCTCTCCGATACTATCAACATTTTTTTCTGTTAATTCCCCATACAACTGACGAAACATCGCAAAACGCAACATCGCTAAATCCTCTTTAGCAAATGCTTTTCGAATCGCTAAAAATACTTGTGCATCTTTTGTTTGTGCAAGCTCTGCGCTAGAAGTAACTTTGACATGAAATATTTTGAAGATAAAACTAATCATCATTTCTTTTGTGTGACTTGGATTTAAAACATTTTCAATATCTGCAGACATTAACTGATTAATCCATTCATCAACTGTTCCATGAGAAATTTTATGCTTTTGATAAATTATTTCTCTAAGCCGCAAATATACTTTTATTTTTTCTTCAACCTCTTTAATTAATTTCTGTGGAATAGTGTTTTCTGGAAAATATTTTGCCCAGATTAATTCTCGGATAAGCGGTTCCCCAACAGGCTCTCCTTTTTTACTAAACACGAGTCTTCTTCGTAATATTCTGCCGATAGCTGCCCGCAATATAACTTCCTCTTCTTGATATTCCATTGCATTACGCAAATTCTCATACCACGTCGCAACTTCAGAAACCAAAGGATTAACTTCAGTTTCCTCTTTTTGCAACTTCTTTTGTTCTTGATCTATTGTATGTAATAAAAACCGACCGCTTGATGATAAATCCATAGTATTATAAGTCTAATAATTGTACATCAAACATACCTCCTGTGTTAGTGATAAATTTAATAAGAAAAAGAAGAGAAGTAAAAACGAATTAATCTGCAAAAGATCAAGCTTTGCTTAATCTGCAAAAGATCAAGCTTTGCTTAATCTGCAAAAGATCAAGCTTTGCTTAATCTGCAAAAGATCAAGCTTTGCTTAATCTTCGATAGAATCTTTCATAACCTGAAGCGCATCTTCGTATCCACCCCATTTAGTAATTTCAACTTTTTTATTTTGTAGGTCTTTGTAATGTATGAAATAGTGTTCTAATTCTTTTACAAAATGTTCACTTAAATCAGAAAGATCTTTAATATGATTGTAACGAACATCATCTGCACAAACTGAAATAATCTTTTCATCTTTCTCACCAGAATCTACCATATATGCCACACCAATTGGCCGGCAGTTAACCATAATTCCCGGATACACAGGTGCATCAAGAATCACAATTCCATCTAAATGATCACCATCTTCAGACCTTGTCTTAGGAATAAATCCATAATCATAAGGAAGTGCCATAGCAGTAAAGAACACTCGATCAATCTTAATAATATCTAGTTCCTCATCATATTCATATTTATTATGAGAGTTTTTTGGCATTTCGATAACCAAATTGAATTGTTCTGGATATTTATCCCCTCGAGGTAAACCTTTAATGTTCATGTTAAATGAATATACAAAATTCAGGCTCAATCGTCAACAGGTATTTAATCTCTAAGTCTGATAATAAGTCCCGACTTACTAATAAGAATTAGATGACCAGTTAATTGTGCGCGCGATAGCTCTTTCAGAGCCTTACAAATTTTTAAGTCAGCTTCTCTATTCGTCATATTTGTAGATAAAGCAATCACAGAAGGTCTACCTCTTTTAATTAAGGGTTTAAAATCTTTAGTATTAAATACAACAGGTAACATCTTCAGTTCCCCTGCAATTTTGTAAAGATCTTTATCCGATATTCCAGATTTACTTAAATCATGAGCAATATGTTTTAAGTGATGACGATCATTTAAAGTGGGATATGCCGTTGCAAGTGAAAGTCCTTCATCCAAGAGCAGTTTATATTTTATATCTTTAAGAGACTTACTGCTTTTGCTTTTGGTATGTGGTAAACGCATCTAAGCCAACTTGTAATAAATAGGCCATCAGAAATTGAACTTTCTTAATATCAATTTGTGGGTATTCATCCTTTAAGGATTCCAATGAATAACCTTGTTGGAGTAATACTTTAATACGTTCAACTGGAATTCTTGTTCCACTAATTACAGGTGTTCCGCCAAGTATATTTTCATCAATCGTAATATATTTATCTAAAACCTTTGGCATAGGGAAGAAGTATACTTTTATAGTCCTACAATATCAATCCTTTGTCAACAAAATGAATAATTCTTGTAAGTAATCAGTAAACTACTAATCTTCACTTTAAAAAGATGTAAAGAATCTAAAGTTCTTCATCCATATCAAAACTAGAATTTACAAAATAAAGCAAAACTTCTAATGCATCTACTACTTCGAGTGGAACCTGTGCCTCAGCTTCTCCATCCTCTAACATCTGGTCATAACTCTCATCAACTAATTTATCTTTAAAAAGCGCAAGCGTATCCATCGCATTCGCAATAGTCATATGTGGGGAAACAATCCGTTCTGTCTTTAAAAGGGGTTCACCATCTTCATCAAGAGCGTCTCCCTCACGTAGTGGTGTTTCATCCAATGGTTTGTGATCAATATCGTCCATATATTCGTCATTGCGAGCCAAAGGCGCGGCAATCTCATACCACCAAATGTCTTCTGAAAGGAGACGGTTCCTACCGTCATCCTGAAAGGAGACGGTTCCTACCGTCATCCTGAGGCATTGCCGAAGGATATAAAATCATCATACCCTTCGTGTTACTCAGGGTGACAAATAAAAATTATTATACACAACACTACGCAATAGCTGCAGGAACAGGTTGTCCAATCTTCTTACTTTTAGAAGTAGGTGGTTTTACTAATGCAATTTCTAATACCTCATCCATATTCTTAACAAAATGGAACTCCAAATCAGCTAACACATTCTCTGGAAACTCTGCTAAATCTTTGCGATTATTCTCAGGTGCAATAATTACTTTCACCCCAGCTCTGTGTGCAGCGAGCACTTTCTCTTTCAAACCTCCAATTTCTAATATTCTTCCTCTCAAAGTAACTTCCCCAGTCATTGCAACCTCTTTTCTAACTGGAATACCAGTAAATGCAGAAATAATAGCTGTAGTCATTGCACCTCCAGCTGATGGACCATCTTTAGGAACTGCACCTTCTGGAACATGCACATGTATATCAAACTTATGGAAAAACTTTTCAGGCAAACCAAATTTAGCCCAATTAGTCCGTACATAACTCATTGCAGCTTGTGCTGATTCCTTCATTACATCACCTAAGTGGCCAGTAATCTGGACTTGTCCTTTTCCAGGCATGAGTGTTACTTCAATAAACATTACTTCTCCACCAACTTCAGTCCATGCCAAACCTGTTGAAGCCCCAACCATATCTTCAATTTCAGCAAGTTGTGGTAAGAATTTTATTGGTCCCAAAAGTTTCTTTACTTCCTCAGCAGTAACTTCAAAAGATTTTTTCACTACGCCTTCTGCAATCTTTCGAGCCAACTTTCTCACAACTCCAGAAATTTCCCGTTCAAGTCCACGCACTCCAGCTTCTCTCGTATACCCATCAATTACTTGATAAACTGCTTCATCAGTAAAAGTAACTTTCACCTTTGATTTAAGCAAACCATGTGATTCAAAGACTTTTGGCACTAAATACTTTTTACCAATATGGAATTTTTCGTCTCTTGTATATCCCGCATAAGAAATAATTTCAAGTCGATCACGAAGTGCAGGTGGAATTGTATCCAACATATTTGCTGTCGTTATAAACATTACATTTGAAAGATCATATGGCACTTCTAAATAATGATCAGAAAATGCAAAGTTTTGTTCAGGATCTAATGCCTCAAGAAGTGCAGCTGATGGATCGCCTCTATAATCTGCCCCAATTTTATCAATTTCATCCAACATAAAAACTGGATTGGTCGTTCCTGCCTGTTTAATAGATTGGACCATCCGTCCAGGCATTGAACCTACATAAGTTCTTCTGTGTCCACGAATTTCTGCCTCATCACGAATACCACCAAGCGAAACTTTTACAAACTTACGGCCTAAAGCTCGTGCAATAGATTTTCCAATTGAAGTTTTACCCACACCCGGAGGTCCTGCAAAACACAATATTGGACCACGAATTTTTCCTGATAATTTATATACAGCTAAATATTCAAGTACACGTTCTTTTACTTTCTTTAAACCATAATGATCTTCATCCAAAATCTCTTCAGCCTTTTTCATATCAACTTTTAACTTATCAGACTTACTCCAAGGTAAATCAGTTAACCACTCAATATAATTTCTAATATATGCAGCCTCTGGATTATATGAAGACATTTTGGCTAAACGGGATAATTCTTTTGTAGCTTTTTCTCGAACTTCTTTTGGCATTCCAGCTTTACGAATTTTAAGTTCAAATTCACGAATTTCAGTATTTTCTGCATTCTCACCCAATTCTTCTTCAATAGAACGCATTTGCTCACGTAAAATCGCTTCTTTCGTCATTCGTGATACGCGTTCTTGTGTATGTGAAGAAATCTTTTGCGAAATCTCCATTATTCTAATTTCTTTTGCCAAAAGTTCTGAAACACGCTGAAGTCGTTCAGTTGCATTAACTAATTCAAGTATTTGTTGTTTATCTAATGTTTTAAATTCTATTAACTGACAAATTGAATTAGTAAGCGTGTTCGGATCTTCGTTTGCAGACACAAGTGACCAATTAGCTAAACCAGATGGATCAAATAATGCATTTCCACCAAGCTCGAGAAACCGTCGTAATTGTTCTTTAACTGTCCTTATTAACGCTTCTGTTTGTTCATTTCGTTCATAAAGTTCGGGAACCTCTTCAATTTCTGCCTCAAAAAAAGCATCATTCTCCACAAAATTCTTAATAAAAACTCGAACTAATCCTTCTGCAGATAATTGATATTCATTATCAACTTTTACAATACGCTTAATTAAACAAACAGTCCCAACTTGGAATAAATCTTTAGTTTCAGGCTCATCAATCCGCTCATTCTTTTGCGTTACAAACACAATTAATCGATTAGAAGCCCATGCTGCATCAAGTGCGGCCTTAGATTTAGCGCGCGCTGAAACAATCGGTACAGTCTGACCAGGAAAAATAACAGTTCCCCGAAGTGGCGCAACAGGAAGTGTTTTTGATAATTTTAATGGAGTAAGTGGATCTATAGGCATATAATTCGGGATACTGGACAGATTCTATAACAATTTGATAAGAATTCCAAACTGTTGCAAGTTTTGCTTAACCTATCTGTAAGTAATTTCCAATTCCCCTTCAGAATTACTTAAAAAGTTAATGCCATTCTGGCCCAGGCCAGAATCTATAACTAATTTGGATTAGCAGAAATATAACATGAGTGCTAACAGGTGTCAACCCATCAAGTTAAATCTGTTTTTAGAGTATACATACCCAATGTAAGAATAGCATCAGAATGTGCTGAAATTGACATGAATCTTAAGCAACTGGAGAACGCTGCCTAGGCATAGGCCGACTAACATAAATTGATCCTCTCATTTTCCTAGACAAAGCAGGTACAAGAGACAGTTCTGGAAGTTCCTCAACAATTTGAGCCGCAACAGCTGTTTCAACTTGAGCTAATACATCAATTCTAGGAGAAGCCTGTGCTTCAAATTCAAGTTGCAGAGCACGTGCTTTCGAAGTCTCCATTCGCACAGTATGCTTTCTCTTTATTTTTATACTATACGCATCATTTACCCTTAATGTATTAACTACAAGCGGAGATGCCTTGAATTGAGGATTTTTAACAAGATTACGTCTATCAAAACGCAATTCTTCATATTTTGCTGGATCTAAAGTCGTAATTCTTTCTGCCACAAATACTGACAATACTCCCAATAAAAATGAAAAACAATACTGAATTATTACAAAATACTTACATTTTATTTACATTATTTGCAAATGAAGTTTAATAATCAATCGAAGGCTTCGCTAAAATACCTTTTTGAAACGGATGTTTAATTTCCACCATCTCAGTCACCAGATCTGCAAGTGCAATTAACTTCTCAGACGCATGATGCCCAGTTAAAACTAAATCCAACCGCTCAGGCTTATCTTTAATTAATTTCGCCATCTGAGTATGTGTCAAAAGCTTTTGGCCCACAGCTCCCACGATCTCATCCGCCACAACCACATCCCATTTATCTGACATAACTTCCTTATATATAGTGTCATACATATCTGAGAAAGCTTTCTTGTGCTCTGAAAATGGTGTTACATCGTCTAGAATTCCCACAAATGAAATACCACCCTGAATAAATGTAACAAGTGGTTGCAACTTTTCTACAGCTTTCTTCTCACCAGTAAACCACACCTTACCAAATTGCATAATTAATACTTTCTTTCGATATCCAGTTGCACGGAGTGCCAGCCCAAGAGCTGCGGTAGTTTTACCTTTGCCTTCACCTGTATACACAATCACTAACCCTTTAGTCGCCATTTTGACTTCTTTTGTCCCAGCTAAATCAGTAATAGTCGCCATTTTCTTTTTTGCCATAAATTTTGCCATCCTGAGACGGTTCCTACCGTCATCCTGAAAGGAGACGGTTCCTACCGTCATCCTGAAAGGAGACGGTTCCTACCGTCATCCTGAAAGGAGACGGTTCCTACCGTCATCCTGAACGAAGTGAAGGATCTCTCAATTTATTTGAGTTACCAATCTTCAGCTAGGTCCTTAAATTCCGAATTTAATGTTTTTATTAAATCCATCTTTTTCTGCCTCAACCATCCCTTTATTTTCTTTTCTCCATTTATTGCCTCATTCACATCTTCAAATTCTTGAAAGAATAATAATCGATCTACATTATATTTCTCAGTAAAACCTTTTACTAGTTTATTCTTATGTTGATAAACTCTCTCTTTTAAATGACCTGTCACACCAACATACAAAACATTAGATCTACTTCCCATAATATATACATAATATGTAAATTTCGCCATTACTATTATTGTACTTGCATTCGCAAGAGATTCTTCGCTTTGCTCAGAATGACATTCCAGAGTTATGTACTACAATTATAAAAAAAGCCGCTGGAAATTATTCCAAACGGCTCACATTTTCTAATTTGCCCACCGTCCTTAATTCGTTCCCATAGTTAGACTTATCACCATTTCATCTTCCTACGGTAGGCCTTTTATTTAATTGTAAAACTACCTAACACTTACTGTATCCACAGCTATAACATTTCATGCATCCCTCTTCCATTACAAGCGTTGCATTCCCACATTCTGAGCACAAATCCCCACTTTTCCCAGGAGCCATACCATTACCTCTATCAGAAGTTTCTGGCAAATTAAGTGATTCCTGATCAAGGGATGCAAGCTGCAACGGTTCTTGCTCTACAACATCATCAGTACCTTTTGCTGAAGCAGATAATGCAATATCTTCTCCCAATACTTTCCCAACCGCATCTGCAATACTCATCACCCGGTTTTTACCAAATCCAATATGGAATGATCCACCAATTCCAGCAAGGGACTGCGCAATCTTTTTCGCCACTACCAACCGTTTTGATGGATGTGCAGCTTGAAGCGAAATTGATACTAACCGTCCAATCCCTTCAGCATCAGCCATCGTATGCATTCCTGCTTTTCCGATCGTAATAAAGACCTCAAACGGATGATCATTTTGGTCTCTATTGATCGTTACATATCCTTTACCAACAGGCGTTTGAATTTGATACGTGCGTCCGCGCAAAGCTAAAGGTCGAAGTTGTTCCACTTCACTTTCTAATGTTTGTAGAACTTCTTTCTTTTCTTCTTTTTTCTCTTCCTCTTCGTGATATAACACACCTGATCTCGAGCCATCTCTAAAGTAAGTCACTCCTTTACAACCCAAATCATATGCTGCCATATATAACTCTTTTACATCCTCTACTTTATGATCAGATGGGGCATTCGCAGTCTTTGAAATAGAAGAATCAGTATAACCCTGAATCAGTCCCTGCACTTTTACATGATCCATTGGTGTGAGTCCGTTAGCATTTACAAAATATGAAGGAGCAACCACATCATCACCAGGATTTGCGGCTTTCCATGCCCCAAACAATGGATGATAGACTTTATCAGTTCCCATCCGTGATTTAATCGTATAAGAGAAATCAAAGATTGGCTCAATTCCAGATGATGCGCCAGCTAAAAGTGATGTTGTACCAGTTGGTGCTTGAGTTAAGATAACAGCATTTCTGATTCCTTGTTCTGCAATCTTTGCTCGAATCTCTGCAGGTAGCGTCTTGATAAAATGACCCTGTAAATATTTCTCTGCATCAAACTTTGGAAATGCACCTTTTTCTTTAGCCAAATCAGTTGACACATCATATGAAGCATCACGAATTGTTGCATAAATTTTTTCAATCACTGGAAATGATTCGTCAGATCCATAACGCATCTTCATTTTAATCAATGCATCAGCCAGTCCCATTGTGCCAATACCAGTCCGTCGGATATCTTTTGCCTTGATTTCATTTTCTTCAAGGAAATAATAGTTAGCATCAACAACATTATCCATAAACCGCATTGCAGTTCTGATTGTTGTATCAAGTGCTTTGTAATCAAAGACACCATTATCATCCACAAATACTCCAAGATTTACCGCTCCTAAATTACACACAGCCCATTCACCAAGTGGTTGTTCCCCACAAGGATTTGTTGAAATAAGTTTTTCAAAATACCAAGTATTTCCCCATTTATTAGAACGTTCTAAGAAATGAAGCCCAGGTTCTGCAGCTTTCCATGCACCATAACAAATCATGTCCCAAATCTCTTTTGCCTTCATTGTCCAAGCAATCTTAACTGGCTTTCCTAAAGCTTCCCAATCTTCAATGTCTCCGTTCCACAATTCATCATACTCAGGATCCTGGGTATCAGGAAATCTGGTTGTCCAATCATCATCATTTTTAACAGCACTCATGAATTTATCCGAGATACAAATGGATAAATTAGCTCCCGGAATTGATACACCATCCTCCTTTGCTTTGATAAAGTTGATAACATCTGGATGCCAATCATTAAGCATCAGCATTAAAGCTCCACGACGGGAGCCACCTTGTTGAATAACATCATGATTTGCTGAAGAATAAAGTTTTGCCCAATTAACTGGCCCAGAAGACCAACCATTTACTTTTCGAACTCTGGCACCACTTGGACGAAGGGATGAAAGATTAACCCCTACACCACCAGCTCGAGATTGAATTTCTACAGTGTGAGTAATATTTTCCATGATTCCTTGACGTGAATCTTTTGGAGATGGAATAACATAACAATTAAAGAATGTAACTTCATATCCAGTACCTGCTCCAGATAAAATACGTCCAGCTGGTACAAATTTAAAATCAGTCATAATGTCATAGAATTTTTGCGCCCATTCACGTTGTAATGCAGGAGTTTTTTCAATCATTGCGATACCACCTGCAACCCGCTGCCACATTTCTTCAGGATGAGTCTCAAGAGGCGCACCTTCTGCGTCTTTCAGTGAATAACGATCAGAGAATACTTTCAAACGAACATCTTTTAATTCATAATCAAAACTAATATCAGGCACAAGTGCTCGAGCCGCAGCTGTTACAACTTCTGGTTTTAAGGCAGATTTTGCTGGTTTTCGAACCTGTGTCCCCCTAAATGGAGCAACCTGTTGTGCAGTTATTTGTACTTCAGTTTTTTTGTTTTTAATTGCCATATTATTTTTTGTTATCCAAACATGCCTGCCCCGAGTATCGCGAAAGCGTCATGCTCTGCATAGCCTTGACGAAGTGGAGTCATTCTGAGCGAAGTGAAGAATCTAAATTACTACGCAGTCTCCACTTTCAAATGCTTCAATTCCTTTGTAAAGTCTTGGGCATTATTAAAATGCCTATAAACTGAACAAAATCGCAAGTAAGCAACTTCATCCAACTTCTTCAATTCTTGCAAGATAGTTTGACCTAGCACTTTACTTTCAACTTCTTTTGCACCTTTTGAAAAGACTTTTTGTTCAATACTCAAAACAATCTCCTCTAACTTTCCTTCAATTGGACGTTTCTCAACTGCCCGCTCAAGTCCTCTACGAAGTTTAGATACATCATAGACTTCTCGTCTTCCATCTCGTTTAATTACCATCAACTCAATTGCACAAATCCGTTCATATGTTGTGTACCTTCGATGACATTTCAAACACTCTCTCCGCCTCCTGATTTCTCCTGTAGAAGCCACAGTTCGCTTATCTATTACACTGCTTTGAGCACCTCCACAAAATATACACTTCATACAATATGTTGTGCCCTACCTGCTCTTGGTATTCAACATATCTAGGACAAGAACTACAATAGCATACGAGATAGACTATGTGTCAACATACAATATGTTGTGCCGTATTGGATAACTTATAATGTACAAAACCTTCCAAAAAGTCCGTCCTATCAATGATTTTAATTTTGGGTAAATCAATAACCTTGATCTTAGGTCCAGTCCCTTTGACATTTATTGTAATAATTTGGTAAGATACTCCTTAACCCATGAAGATTCGTCTACAAGCTTGGTTATTGATCGCATCATTATTTTTACTAGTCGGATTCTCATTTGTATCTTCAGTGGCAGCAAAATAATTTCAAACTCTTTAAAAAATAAAACAGGAATATAATTTATTGTTCTTGTGTGGTGATAGAAGTAATAGTTACTGGCTGTGTCGGCCTATCTCCTGGCCCAGTCGGTGTTGTAGCAATTGCATCTATAATTTCCAGTCCTTCTGTTACTTGACCAAAAATAGTGTAGTTTGGCGGTAATGCATAGTCAGTATGCATAATAAAAAACTGAGACCCATTCGTATTTGGCCCAGAATTTGCCATCGCCAAAATCCCCTTAGCATATTTTTTAGTTACCTTTTCATCTTCAAATTTATACCCAGGACTTCCAGTACCAGTACCAGTTGGATCTCCACCTTGAATCATAAAGCCTTTTATAATCCGGTGAAAAATAAGTCCATCATAAAACTGATCATTCGCTAAAAAGACAAAATTATTGACCGTCTTTGGAGCATCTTGCGCAAAAAGTTCAACAGTCATTTCACCTTTGTTAGTCACAATTGTGGCAGTATACTTTTTTGCACTAGAAATAGTCATTGGAGGCGCAGACTTATATTTATTATTCTTAGATGTTGCGGCGGATCCTTGATTCATATTTTGTTGACTACCTTGCGAGTCCATCTCGCTTAAACTATTCTCTACACTCTTACTCTCAGGCGTTCGTAAATCGAGCGTACTCACATCAGCTGGTGTTGGACTAGCAGACTTGCCAGGAATTCCTAAGTCTCCTTGTTCAGACGAAGTAAAGAATATGACAAGTCCTATTACTATTAATATTACTACAAATCCAATTCCTATTTGCTTCTGATTCATGTCTCCTTTTTTACCATCTCTTCATAAGAAATACAACCTCTCTATTTCTTTTCGGCATAACAAGAAACTAACTATACCCTATATATAAATGTTTCAAAAGTTTTGGTAGCAATCATATCTACTTGTTTAAACCCAGGCAATTCAAACCCCCGAGAAATAATAAGCGTACCCTCTTTACATTCTTTTTTGATTTTTGCAGACATTTTTTCCATCATCCGCGGAAACAAAAACAAATACACCACATCAGCCTTATGCAGCGAAAAAGTATATAAATCCTGACGTAAAAAAGTTGCACGCTTAAGTTTCAAGAATTTTGCCCATATCCGCGCAAATAAAATAAGTAATGGATTTATCTCCAAACCTATGCCGTATACTCCATATTTTTTAACAGCCGCAATTACTAACCTTCCATCCCCACATCCTAGATCAACAAATTGCATTCCTTTTTTAAGTTTTGCATATAATAAAACAGGTTCTAAATCGCGCGATGATGTTGGAATATAAGACACTGAAAGAAGACCAGTTTTTACAATGTAGTAGAAATAGATAGTCAAAAAAACAAACAATACAATACAGAATATAAGTATCAACCAAAGAATCATTCGATGTATACTCCTAACTGCTGAAATGAATAATCAAGCAATCGCTTCGCGTCATCTCTTCTATTAGTACAACCAAGCAGCACACCCAATACTTCTTTACCATCTCTTCTCGCAAGTGTGACAAGTGTGAGTCCAGCTTCAGGTGTATAGCCTGTTTTAAATCCTACAACTCCCTCATATGTTGTCACTAAATTAATTCCTGAAAATAAGTCAAATGGTCCATGATCATTATTCTCTGAAATATACAAACGAGGCTCTTTTGTTATATCAATTAAAAATGGAAAATTATGAATCGCATAATGTGACATTAGTGACACATCTAAAGCTGAAGAATATTGCGAAACTCCATCTTCCTGTAAACCTGATGGATTGATAAAGCGCGTATTATCCATTCCTAAATGCTTAGCTTTACTATTCATCATCTGCAAAAATTCCTCTCTCCTACCAGTCGTACTTTCAGCTAAAGCTTCTGATGCATCATTTGCAGAAACGAGAAATAATCCCTGTATTAATTCTTTAACAGTTAATTTTTCACCTGCTTTTAAAAACATTTTATCTGGCTCCATCTCAGCTGCTTCCTCTGAAATTCGAATCTCTTTGTCCAGTGGCAATTTCTCCAGTGAAACAATTGCAGTCATAATTTTAGTCAGAGATGCAATCGGCAATCGCTCATGTGCATTTTTTTGATATAACACCTCCCCTGTTCCCGTTTCGACAAAAAATGCAGCTTTAGCGGTAATATCCTCAAGTGATGCCATAGTTGATACACCCTTAACTCCTTCAGCATCTTCCCGTGCCTGTTTCGGTGACCAGACATTATCTGCCATTTTTAGTTGATTGGAGCCAATGAGTGGATTTACCAGAACTTGTGGATTAATTTTTATAGTCCACAATAAATAGCCCGCAATACCCGCTATTACAAAGCTAAAAAGAGTAAAAATGCTAAAAAAAGAAAGTTTCATCAAACGTAATCTATCATACCAGACAATAAAAGATTAGACCTGTGAGTTTATTGGCGAAGCACAATACCTCGCAGCTTGCTGCGAGAATGTAAGCATGGCTTGCGACTTCGTCTAAGCGAGCCAAGAACTTGCCGTCAGGATACCTCGTTGCTTGCAGCGAGGTAGTTCATTCAATAATCCCTCTTGCATGGACAATTACTCTCATGGCACAATAAATAAGTATGCTTCATCGTTTGTTGCCTGTCGTTGTGTTGCTTATTCTCATTACTATTGCCTCTTGGAGCTATACGCCGATAAAACGTGAAATTGCTTACAATCTTGGGATTTCAGGAGACACAACCACTGAGGGAGATTTTGGTTCAGAAGCAGAGATTGCAAATGCTAATGGTAACTTTGATGAAAACGCAGGCATTGCAATGTTTGAAAACCAACTGATAGATTATCCCAAAACATCGTTGGCTCAACAAATCGAATTCTCCAAAGCTACATCTTTAGCAAAAACAGAAGATGGTCCAAACACTCAAGTACTTGGTACCACAAATGCTGCAGGTCAGGAAAAATGGATTGAGGTATCGATTGCCCAACAAATGCTTCGTGCATGGGAAGGAAATAATATCGTTATGGAATTCGCTATCTCTTCCGGAAAATGGTATTCCACACCAAAAGGCACCTACAATATTTGGTACAAAACCCGTTCACAAACAATGAAAGGTGGTTCTAAAGAATTAGGCACTTACTATAACTTACCAAACGTTCCGCACAACATGTTCTTCCACAAAGGATTTGCAGTCCACGGTGCATATTGGCACAGCAACTTCGGTACACCTATGAGCCATGGCTGTGTGAACGCACCACTCGATAAAGTAGGAACTCTTTTTGACTGGACAGGCCCAGTTGTTCCATCTGGTAAAAATGTTGTCAGAGCAGATGCCGGAAATCCCGGCACAAAAGTATTCGTTCATTGAATAAGTCTTGCGACAGAAACAACAGCTAAAATCCCAAAAGCATTTGAAATATAGGACACAATCATAAGCTTAGTTTCAGATATTTTTGTGAGCCCCATAACTCCTAAACCTAACTCATCTGGCAATGGGGAAGCAATAATTAACATACCTAAAATAGGCAATGTCCAGGCAATATACTTTGACTTCAATAACTTTTTAACATGCCCTTCTCCTTCTTGGCCAAAAACTAGCATTAATTCTTGATCAACATTATGTTTCAAAAAACGATACACAATTAAGTCTCCAATCATTGCACCAAAACCACCAATAAGAGCGAGCGCAATAGGGTTCAAATCCTGAGCTAAAATCCCCAATAATACAATAGAAGTAACAGTAGTAAATGTAGATACGAATAAAAACCCAGCAAGCAAGGCACCAACATACCCAAATGACCCAAGATGATGCAGAAACGAATTAATAGCATCATTCTCCGCCACAAAAATCGCAACCATCACACTTATCAAAAAGATCGAAAGTAGCTTATATCGCGCGAGTTTTACTTTAAGTTCCTGCATTAGGCGTCATTGCGAGGAGTGAGAACGACGAAGCAATCTCAAACACCTATCCAAAATTAATAGTCCCATTTGCAATCAAAATCAATAACCATCCAAGTGCTACCATCAGTAATCCAATACCAAGTCGCATAAGTCCCCGAGACTCATGTCTCCATCCTGAAACTTTATTTAACTTTAAGCCCCCTGCCACAAGCAACAAGATTATAATAAGAGGAGCAACGAATATTATGTTATACAAAATAAGTAACATAAGCGCAGTGAAGTCAAAGTTCAAAGATAAAATAGTAATAATTGCTAAATATGGTGCACCAGTACACGGAAGTTCAACTCCAGCCACAAACATACCCATCAAAAACACTCCAGGTACAGTTACATTTTTTGAAAGTTTATGAATTCTATCCATAAACATAGGCGGTATCCCAAGTGAAAAACCTTTCCCATACCAAAAATAATCTTTAATCTCAAAGAATCCAAATATAATAATTAAGAGTCCTACAAATATTGAAAGATACTCAGTAATAAACAGTGGAACTTTTGCCAAGAAATAAAGCAACCCAAACCCAGCTAGTAAATAAGTTAAGAAAATCGCAAAAATATAGAGTCCACCCAAAAACAACATTTTAGCCACAGAATGTTTTTGCCCCATAATTACTGAAATCATCAGAACCAAAACCCCAATTGCACATGGATTTATTGAATCAATAGCAGCTGATCCAACAACTAACCAAAATGTAGGCATATGTAATTCTATTCCACTCATTTAATTAAAAATCCTTTCATTCATCGTTCTGTTATCTTTCCTAATTGTTCTTGCACCATATAACTTTGACACATACGATCAGTTTTATCCTTTATCATTGAATCAAATTCCACAATAATACAATCCCCAGGTGGCACACCACTATCACCTGACAAAATATAATCTTCCGGATTCATAATTTTCTCCTGCCAAAATGTATCTCCTTCAGTTTTGTATACAAAAACCTGGACCATACCTGGTGCCCCATTACAATCATCACCATGCGCACGAGCTATTGTTCCATCAATCGCTGGATAGGTTAATTCATACTGAGTAAGTCTGCCACCAATTACCTTAAAATAATTCCCAAGTGATGCATAATCATCAGTTAGTACAACCCCTTCAACATGTATTCGTTTATCATTATGTTCATGAAGAATCGGCGTGCCGATCTTATTTGACCACCCAACAGGATCAATTAAATCTAATTCCTTTCCACAATCCCACACTTCCATATCTGCATGCCAATGCACAGGACCTTTAGTAATAGACCGCTCATTCTTATATATAGTCGCTCCAGCTAAATAAAGTGTATTTGCAGATATTATCAAAATCATTGAAACAAAAAGTAATATTTTAACAAAATTATTTGGTTTACGAACAACAGCAGAAATAACAGTAAGTATGAGTAACAGTACTGATGCCCAAATAGTATAAGTTATGGAGTTACTCCGAATAATAGCATCAAGTGCAGCTACATTTGATGAATCAAAACTACCAGTAATAAAAAAGTGAATAAAATCCATACCTACAATAACTATAGCATGCTCAAAGAATCATGCAAATACCTTTTCTTTCGAACGAAGTACAAAGCTTCAAATATTTAACACAATTCACATTTTAATCATTTAGACATACAATAAAATATATGGAGTCCTATACTAGCCAGTCCCCAGAAGATACAGTCATAAAATTACAAACTAATATAAAAACTGGACTTACCCTTCAGGAAGTTGAATCGCGCTTAAAACAATATGGTCCCAATGAACTAAAACAAGCAAAAGGCAAAAATCCCTTAATGCTTCTATTTTCTCAATTTACTGATGTTTTAGTACTTATCTTAATATTGGCATCGATAGCCTCCTACTTTTTAGGTGAAGGTATTGATGCACTTATGATTGTAATTATCGTTATTATTAACGCCATAATTGGTTTCATTCAAGAGTATAGAGTTGAAAAAGCTATCGAAAGTCTAAAGAAAATGGTCACCTCAAACCAAACAGTATACCGAGATGGAAAACTTTTCCAAATTCCCTCAGCAGGACTGGTGCCAGGAGATTTAGTTATTCTCGAAGAAGGACAAAAAATTACTTCAGATATTAGACTTACAGAAGTCATAAGTCTTCAAACTATTGAAGCCCCTCTCACCGGTGAATCTACACCAGTTTCTAAAACAATTGAGAATATAGAAGGAACTCTGCCTTTAGGTGATCAAAAAAACATGGCATTTTCTGGAACAATCGTTTCTGCAGGTAAAGGCATGGGCATCGTTGTATCTACAGGAATGAATACCCAAATTGGAAAAATTGCTCACATGGTTTCCGCTCAACACGAAACAGAAACACCAATGCAAATAAAACTCGATAAACTTGGGTCATTAATAGGAAAAATAGTATTAATCATTGCAGTAATTGTGGCAGCAGAAGAAGTGTTCTTAAGCAAAGGTTCAATTCTTGAAGCAATTATTTCCTCAATTGCCCTAGCTGTAGCTGCAATCCCTGAAGGCCTGCCAGCTGTTGTCACCATATCTCTAGCCCTTGGCACAAAACGTTTACTTGCACACAAAGCATTGATTAGAAATCTTCCTGCAGCCGAAACTCTTGGTTCAACTGAAGTAATATGTACAGATAAAACCGGTACATTAACTGAAGGAGTAATGAATGTCAGAAAAATATTCATGAATCAAATTTCTCTAAACATTGAACAAAAAGAAAAGTCTCCAGATAATCTAAAAAAATTATTAGAGATTGGAATTCTCTCAAGCAACGCCAGAAAATCAAACGAAAATTTTGTCGGTGATCCCACAGAAGTAGCACTCATTAAAATCGCAATCGAGAACGGAATCGACCAAGATGCATTGTTACAAAAATATAACCGAGTTGGAGAAATCCCATTCACCTCAGACCGCAAAATGATGAGTACTATTTCAGAATCAGAAGGTCAAAAAATGGTCACAGCCAAAGGTGCAGTTGAGGCAATTCTAAATATATGTACAAATATTGAAATAAACGGCAAAGAAGAAAAATTAACAGAGGAACATAAAAAACAAATTCTTGCACAAAACGAAGAATTAGCAACCCAAGCCCTCCGAGTTCTAGCCTTCGCCTACAGTGTCATCCCGAGTGGAGCCGACGAATCTCATGAAGGAAAAATTAATAATGTCATTTCGAGTGGTAGCGAGAAATCTGCAGATTCTTCACCTTCGGTTCAGAATGACACAGAAAAAGATCTCACCTTTTTAGGACTTCAGGCAATGATGGACCCACCAAAAGAAGGTGTAAAAGAAGCAATCGAAATCTGTCAAAAAGAAGCTGCAATAAAAGTAATTATGATAACAGGCGATCATTTAATAACTGCTAAAGCAATTGCTAAAGAAGTTGGCATAACTGGCATCGCAATAACTGGCGAAGAGTTAGATAAAATTTCAGAAGAAGATTTCAAAACGAGAGTAGCAGAAATTATGATTTATGCTCGGGTAAATCCAGAACATAAATTACGAATTGTAAATGCTCTAAAAGCTAACGGCCTTCAAGTTGCAATGACAGGAGATGGCGTTAACGATGCACCAGCACTAAAAGCTGCAGATATAGGTATAGGAATGGGTGTGACTGGTACAGATGTCGCAAAAGACTCCTCAGATATGATTTTGATGGATGATCATTTTGGCACAATCGTTAAGGCAGTACGAGAAGGGCGTGGTATTTTTGAAAACATTAGAAAATTTGTAGCATATTTACTCTCAGCAAATGCAATGGAGGTAATGATTATTTTCTTTTCACTTTTACTTGGTTGGCCACTTCCTCTTATGCCAATCCATTTATTATGGATTAATTTAGTGACTGATGGATTACCTGCAGTTGCCCTAGGTGTAGATCCAGCCAGGCCAAACATTATGACCTCTCACCCACAAGAATTTAAACAACAAATTGTTAACATTCCATTCTTTAAATTCTTAATGGTGATTAGTGTAATGGCTACAATTGCAATCTTAACTATTATTGGCTTTATGAAAAATGAACCGCTTCATGAACAGACAATGGCATTTACAGCTGTTGTGGTGTTTGAAATGATTATTATCTGGGCAATAAGATCTCAATATAGATTGCCATTTTTCTCAAACAAATATTTAATTGCAGCAGTTTCAACATCCCTTATTCTCCATCTAGGAGTGCTCTATTTACCAATTCAAATTGGCTCTTCAACCCTCCAAGAACTATTTAAGGTTACTCATTTATCACTCACTGATTGGGGCATAATACTAGGAGCGGGAGTTATACTTGCAGGACTTTGGAAAATTATCCTTCCCAGATTTGTCGAAAGCTTTAATCCTGAAATAAAAATAAATGATAAATACGACGAATCAAAACTAAAATGAACTACCTCGCTGCAATCAACGAGGTATCCTGACGGCAAGTTCCTGGCTCGCTTAGACGAAGTCGCAAGCTATGCTTACATTCTCGCAGCAAGCTGCGAGGTATTGTGCTTCGCCAATAAAAACGTCATCCGCAAGGAAACAGTTCCGGTTGTCATTGCGGAGCAGCATGCTTTCCATATTGCGAACGAGACGGTTCATGGCAAAGCATCAAGCTTCGCTTATACCGTCATCCGCGAGACAGTTCTTGCTGTCATTGCGAGGAACGAAGTGACGCGGCAATCTCATTATTCTTTATTTTATATACAGTGTGTCCATTTCTTTTTCTAATCTCTTTACAAAAAAAATCATGTGCTCTACAAACTTTTGGCACTAATCTATTTAAAGCATTCACTACCACAATCCAAAGCTCCCCGTTTTTACCTAACTGTTTAAGTGGAGCAACTATAAATTCCTCCTCAATTGCCTCATCACCAATTTTTGCTGGAACATTAGACACAATCAAATCAAATGTTTGATCCAAAACTTTTTCCATTCCCACACTTCCAATTGTTTTAATATTTTTAACACCATTTTTTTCTGCATTAAAAGCTGCATACCGTACAGCCAATAAATCTCTATCAATCATCATGACTTTAGCAGATGGATATTTATTCGCCAAAATAATTCCGATTGGCCCATACCCACACCCCATATCAAGAATTGTTTTAGGATTTTTAACATCAATAGAACGCACAAATATATCAGTCCCATGATCTAAATCAAAAGTAGAAAAAAGGGTATTTCCGACTACAAATACAAATTCATGTCCCTCAAATGAATAAGCTATATCTTTTTTATAATATACATCCATAACCGATAGTATAACAAATAGCTGAGAATTAAAAAATTAAAGTAGCAAATAGGCAATAGAAAAATAAATAGTCAGACTTATTAAATCCTGCAGTGAAGTAATAAATGGCCCACTTCCTACTGCTGGATCTTTTTTAAACCAACGAAGTGTCAATGGAACAATTACTCCTAGAATTGTTGCCACACTCATTGATGTAAATAATGAAATTAAAATAACTAAACTTATTTGCCATGATCCCGAAATAATAAAACCAAAAAAACTTGTAATGACTCCAATTATCAAACCAATCACCATTCCAATACTTAACTCTTTCAATATATACTTCATTATTGAAAACTTTAAATAGGTTAAAGAACGCACAAAAACTGTTTCAGTTTGTGTTCCAATTGCCCCAGACATAAAAGCTACAATTGGCATAAAGAAAACAAGTGCAATATTCTCACTTAAATGTTCCTCAAATTGAGAAACAATAACCGATGCAAATAATCCAATCCCCAAACCAACAACTAACCAAGGCAATCTACTTTTAACTAAATCAGAAAACCTCGCTGTCATTAAATTCAAAATTTCTGCACCTTTTCCCCGAATACCTGATGAACGCAAAAAGTCTTCTAGATGTTCTTCATGCAGCACATCAATAATTTTATCCGCAGTCACTGCTCCTAAAAACTTACCCTCTTTATCTCGAACAGGTATTGATTTCAAATCATTAGCAATCGCCTCAATCGCAATTCGTTCTTGATGCTCATGTTCGTGCAAAACCACTTTAGGTTTTACCATCAACTCAACAGCCAACATATTTTCTCTAGCAGAGACTAATTTTCCTATTGGAATTTGCCCAATCAACTCCCCCGATGCAGACAATACATAAACCACTGAGATACTATCCCATTCTCGTTTTGCCAACATAGTAAGGATAGTTTTAGCTTCTTGATGAGGAGATACAGAGGGTACATTTTTAGAAATTAGCATACCTGCATACTGATTAAGTTTTAATTTAGTAGTCATACAGAAATATCATACACTGTCATCTCGAGCGAAGTCGAGAACTTTAAAATGTCATCTCGAGCAAGGCCGAGAGATCTCAAGACGAATAAATTAATAATATAAAGAAAAAAAGATTAGCAAAACTCACAAGTCTTTGCCTTTTTCTTGGCAGACTTATTTATTTTGGCAAGAGTGCTTTTACCTTTCGCACCCTTTCCGGTCTTCTTTTTGGTAAGCAGTCCAAAAATACCCATACATTTAGATTATGCAATTTGAATATTTTTGTCAATTTGGAACACTGTCATTCCAGCTTGTCCGGAATCAGTTATGCATAATAGATTCTGTTCTTTACCCCAAGGGTACTTGCTTCTTCGAAGCAGCGCTCCAGAATGACAAACAGCACTTTACCCATAACAACAAATACCTGTATAGTTAATATATGTTCGGCAAAAAAAAATATGATTTTGATTTAATAGTTTTAGGCTCTGGTGCAGGCGGATCGGTCGGTGCTCACAGTGCAGTGAACATGGGTAAAAAGGTTGCAATCTTTGAAGGAGCAGAAGTTGGAGGGGAATGTCCAAACTGGGCATGTATCCCCACAAAAGCTCTTCTTCATGCGGCCGAAATATATAATATTGCCACAACAGGAAAAGATTATGGCACAACAATAAAAGGGGTTGATCTTGATTTAAAACAAGTGAAAGTCTGGCGAGATCTAGTAGTTGAACGAACAGGTGTGGCCCACGGTGCAGAGTCTTTTAAAAGTGAAAAAATTACCTTAATTCCAGAATATGCCAAATTTATCTCTCCTCATGAAGTAGAAGCGGGTGGAAAAACATATTCAGCCCACAACTTTCTGATTGCCACAGGCACAAATGTATTCGTCCCACCAATCGAAGGCTTAAAAGAAACAGGATATATAACATTTAGAGAAATGGGAGCTGTCGAAAATGTTCCTAAATCTTTATTTATATTAGGAGGAAGTGCAGTAGGCTGTGAGTTTGCACAAATATTTAATAAATTCGGCACAAAAGTCACAATTGCAGATTCAGTAGATAAATTATTATTCAGAGAAGATAAAGAAGTATCTGAACTTGTCCAAGGATTATTTGAAAATGATGGCATTAATGTTTTAACTAAAATTGAGGTATTAAGTGTTGAGAAAAAAGGCGATAAAAAAGTGGTTCATTACAAGAAGAGTGGTGAAAAACATTCAATCGAAGTTGAAGAAATTTTAGTTTCTACAGGCAAACGTCCAGTCCTAGATTTTGATCCGGAAAAAGCAGCTATTAAAATCGAAAACGGCAGATTAAATGTAAATGAATATTTGCAAACAAATGTAAAACACATTTATGCAGCAGGCGATATCATTGGCCCATATCAATTTACCCCAACAGGATATTACCAATCTGACATTGCAGCCAATAATATGTTCAAAAACAAAAAAATCAAACCTGATTACCGAGTAGTTCCTCGCGCAGTCTACACAACCCCAGAAGTGTCTTCTGTAGGTGTAACAGAGGCACAACTCAAAGAAAAAGGCATTAAATACAAAGTTGGCATTGCACCAACAGGAATTGTAGGCCGTGCAAATACTTCCGATCAATTCAATGGCTTAGTCAAAGTAATCACCGATCCAAAAGGATATATTCTAGGAGCCGCAATTGTGTGTCCAAATGCAGGAGAAATGATTCATGAATTAGCCTTAGCCATGAAATTAAAAGCCAAAGCAAGTGATATAGCAGATATGATCCACGCCTACCCAACATTCTCAGAAGCCATAAAAATCGCCTGCAGTTCCATAGAATAAACACTAATTCTCATTACTAATATTGTCATTCTGGCTTGGCCAGAATCATTTTTTTCTTCGGGAATACTTGAGAAGATTCAGCTTCCTCAGATGCATTCGAAGAAAAACACATCCACTTGATCCATTAAGCTAAATCATATACGCTAGATAAGATGAATTTAAAAGCTGCCCTTCAAGAAATTATTAAAGGTGATGTGATCGATGACGACAAATCATTAGAAGCCTTTTCAAAAGATGCCTCAATTTTTCTCATTAAACCCCAACTCATAGTTGCCCCAAAAGATAGTGAAGATATTAAAAAACTAGTAAACTTTGTAAACAATCATCAAGAATTAGATCTTTCACTCACACCGCGAGCTGCAGGAACCTGTATGTCAGGTGGTTCACTTACCGAATCAATTGTCATGGATATGACCAAATACTTTAATAAAATTATTAAAATTGGTGATAACGAAGCAATTGTCCAACCCGGCGTTTTTTACCGTGATTTTGAGCCAGAAACATTAAAGAAAAATCTACTACTCCCCTGCTACACATCTTCTAAAATGTTAAACACAGTGGGTGGTATGGTGGGAAATAATTCTGCAGGTGAAAAAACCTTAACATATGGACAAACAGAAAGATGGGTTAAAGAATTAAAAGTAGTATTTGAAGATGGTGAAGAATATGTAGTAAAGCCGATCACCAAAATAGAGCTTGAAAAAAAGATAAAACAAAATGATTTTGAAGGAAAACTTTATAAAAGAATTTATGAATTGGCAATAAGAAATTGGGATGATCTCCAAAAAGCAAAACCAAAAACAAGTAAAAATTCAACAGGATATTATTTATGGAATGTCTGGAATAAAGAAACAGAAATATTTGATTTAACTAAAGTTATAACTGGTTCACAAGGCACACTTGGAATAGTTACTGAAATTACATTTGAACTAATAAAACCAAAACTTGAAACCGCAATGTTAGAAGTTGAACTCCCAAACCTTTCTCAACTTGATGATGTAGTAAATGAAGTATTAAAACACCAGCCTGAATCTTTTGAATGTTTTGATAACCAAACAATCAAATTCGCTCATAAATACATTCCAGATTTCAGCGAAGATTTCAAAAAACATAATTCGGATCCGATGCAATTAAAATTACTTCCCAGCTTCTTAAGAGATTTATTTAAGAGATTACCGGCACTTGTTATGATCGCTGAATTTACCGGTGACACAGAGGAAGAAGTAATGAAACAGGCAAACGGGGCAAAAGCTGCTTTAACTAAATTTACAAAAATTAAAACAAATGTTGTCTCCTCAAAAGATGATGGTAAGTATTGGATTCTAAGAAGAGATTCCTTTAACATATTAAGAAATCATTCAAGCAAAGATTTACGAACTGCCCCATTTATTGATGACATTGTAGTAAAACCAGAAAATCTCCCACTCTTTTTACCAAAACTCCAAAAAACTTTAGCTCCTTATAAGAATAAAATTATTTATACAATTGCAGGTCATATTGGCAACGGAAACTTCCACATTATTCCACTCATGAATATGAACAAACCAGAAATACGAGCGCTAGTTCCAGAAATTTCCGAAAAAGTATTTAGTTTAGTATTTGAATTTGGTGGCTCAATGGCAGCAGAGCACAATGATGGATTAGTAAGGGGGCCATTTCTAAAGAAAATGTACGGCGAAAAAGTCTTCCACATTATGCAAACAGTCAAAAAAATATTCGACCCAAACAGAATCTTTAACCCCCACAAAAAAGTCGATGCAACTTTTGAATATTCATACGCTCATATGTCAGGCGGTGGAATTACAGTTCAAGATTACGCAAAGAAGTAACGCAATTTAATTATAAAAATCGTCATTGCATCAAGACGATTCATTGCAAAGCGTCAAACTTCGCTTATACCGTCATTGCGAGGAATGAGTGCATCCGAATGACGCGGCAATCTCAATCAACTCAAATGATAAAATACAGTTACGTATATATCATGACCAATAAATGGAATACTACATTGTATACTGGTATGACATCAGAATTAGTTGGAAGAACATACAAACACAAAGAAAAAATCTTCAAAGGATTCTCAGCAAAATATAATTTAAATAAATCAGTCTGGTTCAAAGTTTATCAAGATATTAATGAAGCAATAGCAAGGGAAAAACAAATTAAAGCCGGATCAAGAAAAAAGAAAATAGCATTGATTAATGCAATGAACCCTGAATGGAAGGACTTACTCTCGCAGATAGTTTAAAAATTTGGCTTGATTGAGATTGCCGCGGAGGAAGCACCTCGCAATGACGGTATAAGCGAAGCTTGACGCTTTGCAATGAACCATCTTGATGCAATGACGTTTTAAAAACTAATTTCAAGGATTTTTATAAAAGATTCATTACCAACTCTAATTGAAACCTTACCACCAATAGGAAAAGTGATAAAAGGAGTTGTATGTCCAAAATCTACATTTGCAATAACAGGAATATGATTTAATTCTTTTTTCGATTTAATCATTTTCACAATCATCTGATTACTAATCTCACACGCCTTCTCAAACCTCCCCAATACAATTCCTTTTACATGATGGAAACTTTCTAAATGCAAAAGTGATTGTAAATCCCGATCAAAATTCCCACCTTTACTTTCATGATCATCTTCCAAAAATAAAACTGAATCATGCAAATCCGGCATATACTTTGTTCCCTGCAATAAATTCAATGTACACAAATTTGCTCCAAGTAATGTCCCCTCTGCCTCTCCTTCATTAATAACTAACCATCCATCATTATGAATAAAATCCCGATTATTCTGATCCTCAAACCATCTGTCATTACTCCACATTTCAGAAGGTTTTATTTCATATTCTCCAGATTCCATTAAACATTTTTTGAAATATTCTAACGTATAATCGAAACCTTCTTTCTCTGCAAATGATGCAAATCCTGGACCTGAATAAGAAATTACACCAGTTTTTGCAAACATTGCATTCTGCAAAGCAGTTATATCTGAATAACCAATAAATGGTTTTGGATTTTGCTTTAATAATTCCCAATCAATATAATCTAGAAGTTGATTTACATTAAATCCACCAATCACAGTCATCACGGCATCTACTTCAGGATCAGAAAAAGCCCAATGTAAATCTTCAATTCGTGATTCAACAGAAGAAGAACTAAAATCCTCATCCATTTCTTCAATATGTTTCCCAAACTTAATTTTAAATCCAAGTTTTTCTAAACGATTTCTAGCAATCGTTCGATTTTCCGCAGAAACAATTCCATAAGATAAAGCAGGTGCAATAACCGCAATAGTGTCACCAACTTTTAATTTTTTAGGATAAATAGCCATTTAATTAAGTATAGTGAAAAGAAAAACACTTGTCACCCTAAAGGGAACGATTCATAATGTCATCCCGAACTCGTTTCGGGATCTCATACAAAGGAGATACTGAAACAAGTGAATGCACGAAGCCAGCAGCATGACAAGTGAAAAATTAAGAAACTTTACCCGCAGATCCGAATAGCTCAATTTTGTGTTCAACCAAATCTTGAACAGCTTTAATAACTTCAGGATAAACTTTATATAATGCATATTCATCAGGATTTGCGTCTAATACTTTCTTTAAAGTATCCTTAAAAGCAACTCGCATTTCAGTATTTAAATTAACTTTTACCACACCCATTTCAATAGATTTTTTAACTTCTCCTTCATCAATACCTGAAGATCCATGAAGTGATAGGAATGTATTTGGTAAAGCTGCTGTAATTTTTCCAAATACTTCAAAATCTAAATGTGGTTGATGAGGAACAATTCCATGTACATTACCAAAAAGTGTAGCAAGTGTATCAACTCCGGTATCAGCTACAAATTTTGCAGATCGTTCTGGATCTGAAAATGTTTTTCGAATCTCTTCCATTGGAATATCTTCTTTATAAACTTGAGAAGATTTTGTTGCCATTCGATCAATTTCCGCTTCCACCATTTTCCCTGCAGCATGTGCAGCCTCTACAACTTTTTTCGTATTCGCTAAATTCTCCTCAAACTCACCACGAGATCCATCAAAATGAATTAATTCAAAACCAGCTTCAATCGCTTGCAAACAATAATCAGCATCTTCTGCATGATCTAGATTTAAGATAACTGGAATACCATATTCTTCTGAATAGTTTTTGGCAAGAGAAACCATATTTTTAAGACCCATCCATTTAACTTCACCCTCAGAACACTCAATAATAATTGGAGATTTTTTGTTAGCTGCAGCTTGTACAATTGCTTTAAAAGTTTCAAGGTTTCCCACATTAAATGCCCCAATTGCAAACTTTTCATCTTTCGCTTTTTGTAACCATTCTTTTGCTGTCATAATAAATTTAAAACACGGTTCATCACGAAACGAAACGATTCATACCGTCATCACGAAACGTCATACCCCACATATAACTTACTATTTATAGTCTATTTATAGCTCTTTTGCAACAATGTTTTTCTCTTTTTTTAGGACCTCACCTATTTTATTTTTATGTAGTAGTCCTTTTTGTGGACCTACTTCTTCCACAACACCTGCTGAATTGGCCGTCCCCCATCTCATTGCTTCACTCAAGTCTTTACCTTGTAATAATGCAGCAGTAACACCGCTCGCATATGCATCTCCAGCTCCAGTCATCTCAACCAACTTTGCAGGAAAAAGTCCTAATTGATAATATTTTTCTCCATCAAAACCAAATGATCCATCTTTTCCATCAGTAATAATAACTTGTTTTGGACCAAGGTCATGAAGCTCTTGTAATAGTGTTTTCATTTCTTCATGATTGATTGAAAGAAAAATCTTTGCCTCCTCTTTATTCATAACTAATAATTGAGTCATAGATAAAAGCCGAGATTGTTTTTTAATACCTAATTTGATTTGAAATGTACCCGGCTGAAATACTAGTTTTGCACCAGTTCGCTCAAGAAAACGGACTAAATCAGCAAGGAGAGAAGTCTTCACAACCGATTCCGAAAGGGATGTTAAATAGATACATTTACTTTGTTCTAAATCTGGTAACGAATAGTCCCAATTTTGATGATGAGTTAAGATTGTTCGTTCATTATCAAACGTTAAAACAATATTATGATTTGAAGGCAAACTGTCAGTTTCTGCCACATAACGCAAATCAACTTTCTCACTTTTTAATTTACTTTTTATCTGGTCATCAAATTCCTCGTCATCTTTATTTCCAACATGAGTATAGAGTGCAGTTTTAAGGCCTAAACGAGCAATTCCTACCGCAACGTTCGCCCCATTTCCTGCCACAAGTGATATTGCATCACCAACCGGAACTTTATGTCCAAAAGGAAGCGAAATCATTGTTTGCTCACCTTTTTTTGTAACATGAGCCTCAAGCAAAGGAATATAGGTATCAATTACGGTGTCTCCAATAACAGTTACATCAAACATATAATTAGTATATATGAGTTGTCATCCTTGCGAAAGCGAGGATCCGCATTAATGAGATTTTTCAAACAGATTCTCGCTTTCGCAAGAATGACGCTTATTAAGATTATTTAAAGAGAATTTCTATTTAGAGTCCATCACCATTAGATTTTGTATTAGCAAAGATATAGTCATGCATTTTGTAATACGCTTCATCTCCGTCTTGATCTCTCGCACAAGTTGCAGCCAATGCTTCCACAGTTGCATTAGGATTATGCCCAGGAACAGCTACAAAATCTCGAAATACAACTTTTACTTTACCTGTATCAACATATTCTTTCACAATTGATGCATGGACCTGTTTGTAGTGACGCTGACAGAATGGACATTCATAATCAGAAAATTCAATCAAGGTAATAGGTGCGTTTGGATTACCCAAAACAGCATCATCATCAACAGAAGAAGTTGCTTTTTCTAATTGATCACTCGCTCGAGCAGTAATTAAGGCATCAATTGTTGTTCCAGCAGCGAGACCATCAAATACAGCTTTAAAAGTTTCAAATGGGTATGCACCCGAAATTTTAACTCCATCAATAGTTGCAGCACTCTTACCAACCACAAATCCAGGAGTTCCATTAACTGCAGCGGCGGCGGCATCAGCATTATCTTTATCAAATTCCGCTTTAAACTTTTGGTCTGTTACGCAAGATCGAAATTCTTCGCCGTCTAAGCCTTGCTGTTCAGCTGCTGCAACTAATTTATTAATATTTTCTTCAGCCGAAGCGGGAGCAGTTTCACCTGCCGGAGTTGTAGTTGTTGGTGCTGTAGCTGTAGTAGTAGTTGTTGTTCCTGTTTTTGGAGTGACACCTTTAATTTTAATAATTCCACCATGTAACAAAATCGCCAAAGCAATAATAAGTGCTGAAATTATTTGAGCAACAGGTGGTGTTAAGAATTCTCTTCTCGGTTCATGAACTGCAGGTGTAGGTCGTGTGATTTCTTCAGATACTGTAGTAGTAGATTTGCGTGCTGCCATAACTTAAGAGAAGTTACCATATAGTCAAACAATTTGTAAAGCACTTGTCCTATCTCTGCAATTATATAACCTGAATGATTCCAGTCTTTAATCCAGTTGCACAACTAAATTGCATAGTCCCCACTTCACCCGCTACAAATGAAACAACTGTTGTTCCGTCAGGCGGGAGTTGTTGTGAAACATCTTCAGCTGGAATTTTGAATACTGAAGAACAATTATAAACTCCGTGTGTTTTAAGAATAAATTGAACAGATTCACCCATTCCCACACTAATAACATCAGGCGTATATCCTTCAGGATATATATCGATCACAATTTCCCTCACTCCTTCAGAATTTATAACTCCACTAAGTGACCTTTCATTTTCTTCATTCAGCTGTATTGGTGAATATGCATATATTTTTTGCAAGGTAATTGGCGCATTTGCCAAAACAAGTACACCGTTTATAGTCAGAATGCCAAAAACTAGTAAAAAAGCACCCATTAATACATAAAAACTTTTATTAAACTTTGACCTAAAAATAGTACTCAACAATCCAATTCCTAAAAATGCAGGAATTGTACCTATAACAAAAACTCCCATCAACAATGCAGATTGAAAAGGATTTCCAGTCACAAGTGCAGCTGATTCAACTGCCAACATTGCACCACAAGGGATAAACAAAGAAATTATTCCCAAAAGAATAGGACTAAATAATGAATGACTATTTATTATTTTGAATAATACTTCTGAAATCTTTTTCCAAAATAAAGAAAAACCAAAAGGAGACGGAAGCGTTACATTAGCAAAACTAAGTGCAGTAAAAACCATAATGACTCCTGCCAGTAATTGAAAAAATAATTTAATTGGATCAGGAATTAAAAAAGATGTCCCTAAAAATCCGAGTCCCAAACCTAAAAGCATCGCCACCAAAACTCTTGTAATCAAAAAACTGGAAATATCCCAATAGAGTTTTCTAGAAGAAGACCTGGTTGTAACACCACTTGAAAAAAGCCCTATTTGAATAAGAGAACAAGATAGTCCTCCCAATGTAAGCCCAGCTAAAAACACAATCCCAAAATCCATAGTATAAATTGTACAATACCACGTATATTGAAACCTGAGAAATAATAAAAAACCAGATCCTCCGTTCAATCACTCTCCGGCGAGATGAAATAACTAATTGGGATACCCATCCATTCTCTGTACCTGTTATTAAATCACTCTCAGAAGTTATTATTCACTCAAATGTAGTCTTTTTTATCGGCGAGAATGGTTCAGGAAAGTCCACATTGCTTGAGGCGATTGCAAAAAACTTTGGCTTCTCAAAAGAAGGCGGCATCAGAAATACACAATTTGAAACAAATGAAGAAGATTATATTACCAAACTTTCAGATAAAATAAGGTTATCATGGAGTGAAAAATTATTAACTGGCTATTTTTTACGTGCAGAAAGTTTCTTTAATTTCGCGTCCCACATTGATAAAGTACAAAAAATAGATGGCAAAGCATATGGTGCATATGGAGGAGTTTCACTACATCAACAATCACACGGACAATCCTTTATGGCACTTTTTCAAAATCATTTCTACAAAAAGGGATTTTTTCTCCTTGATGAACCTGAAGCAGCTTTATCTGTTCAAAAACAATTAACATTTCTGGCAATTTTAAACGATATAGTCAAAAAATATCCAAAAGCTCAATTTATTATCGCCACCCATTCACCAATCTTACTCGCCTTCCCTACTGCTCAAATTCTAGAATTCAAAAACGGAGAAATTAGAGAAACAACCTATGAAAATACTGAAGTATATGCAGTAACTAAAAACTTTTTAAATAACAAACAAAAAATATTTGATCAGATTTTCTCTGAATAATTAAGCAGCCATATTCTCAAGTTCAGCTTTGCGAGCTTCAGCATTTGCTTCGGCCGCATCTTCAACCTCTGATTTAGCTGTTTCGAGTTCTGTGTCTAAGTTTTCTCGAGCTGTTTCAACTTGCGATTCTGCATATTGAAGCTGAGATTGTAGATCCTCTACAGTCCCAACTGCCTCATCTACTTGCTGTTTTGCATATTGTACATCTGCCATATATCTTATAGTATATCATATTTTATGAGAATTTACACCAATAAAACGTATGAAAAAAGTGAGAATTACAATATCCTCATGTTCTTCCACTTTTTGTTACTCTTCGACCGAAGTGGAGAAGCACCCTATTAAAACGTAAAATTCCTTATTAGAATCTCTTCTTTTTTTCTTTCTACTCCACCCTTTAATCTGTTGCTCTCGCTCTCTAGCAACTTCAAAATCCTCATGTTCTTCCAAATAAACCAACTTTTTAACACCGTGTTCTCCAGTATACTTTCCACCAAAACCAGATAAATGTTGTTCAAAACGAATTCCTGGATCCCAAGTCATACCAGTATAGTAAGTATTATCCAAGCATTGAATTATATAAATGAACCATGTCCAATGTTTCTGATACTTTTTGAATTGATAACTTTTGTACATAAAAACCAAAGAAGTTCTCCACAAGGTCGAACAATAAAGAATGAAATAGTTCTTTTTGCTACTCTTCGACCGAAGTGGAGAAGTACAATATATTACTTATTTTTTCTTCGTAATACTTCTAACACACCTTTTTTAATATTATCCTCAGTCAATCCAAACTTTTTCATTAACTCCGTAGGTTTCCCAGATTCCCCAAAAGAATCCTCAACACCAATAATTTTAATCGGCACCGGATATGATTGAGACACAACTTCAGCAACTGCACTTCCTAACCCTCCATTTACTTGATGTTCCTCAACCGTCACAATCGCCCCAGTTTCTTCAGCAGCCTGCAAAATAGTTTTGCTATCTATCGGTTTTATAGTATGACAGTTAATAACCCGTACCAAAATATTCTCTTTTTCCAATTCCTTTGCCACCTTTAAAGCCAAATACACAAGCTGACCACAAGCTACTATAGAAACATCTGCATCCTTGTGTGATCCATCTGCAGGATCAAAATACACTTCAGCCTTCCCAATCTCAAACGGCGTTTCTTCTGTAGTAATGGTTGGTACTTTATCCCTGGATAATCGTAAATAAGAAGGCTTACCATTTCCAGCAATCGCTAGTGTAGCTTTTCGAGCTTCAATACTATCTACAGGCACAATCACCACCATATTAGGAAGTGCCCGCATAATAGCTACATCTTCTAACGCCTGATGTGTTGCACCATCTGGACCAACAGAAAGTCCTGCATGCCCACCAATAATTTTAACGGGCACATCGTTATAACAAATAGTAGTTCGAATCTGCTCCCAATTTCTCCCCGGAGAAAAAGTAGCATAAGATGCAGTAAAAGGAATCTTTCCCACAGCAGCTAACCCAGCTGCCACTGTAACCAAATTCTGCTCAGCCACCCCAACCTCAATAAACCGCTCAGGATATTTACCCTTAAACCCCTGCATCCTTACCGACTCAGTCAAATCTGCACACAAAGCCACAACTTTATCATCCTGATCCCCAGCCAAAACCAATCCCTCCCCAAATCCATTCCTTGTAGG
>Ga0163150_10001968_pt1 | contig 33110 bp, 17 predicted proteins | sample OliLakLV19P2IB_FD_148628 | JGI IMG/M metagenome (GOLD analysis project Ga0163150, IMG submission 148628) | Freshwater microbial mat bacterial communities from Lake Vanda, McMurdo Dry Valleys, Antarctica - Oligotrophic Lake LV.19.P2.IB | ecosystem: Environmental > Aquatic > Freshwater > Lake >...
TGCTTACCCAAAAAATTGCTATGGTTTGGATGGTGCAATGAGTTTGGCGGATGGATTTACAAGGGATGGCTCCGATGTCCAAAGGCGCTCGGCAACCCGCCGGACTGATCGTCTGGTGGGTTGTTTTTCTTCAACTTTGGACATCGGAGTGATGCCTCAAAAATCCAATGCGAAACGGGTGTCCGGTGAAACTTCGGTTTTCTATTCGTAACGATAAATAGTCAATTTTGACCCACAGATTCTGCGGAAGAGCCGCAATTCTAAAGTCAAGAAAATTTCTAAAAGAATCTTTGAAGCCGACAAAAGGATACTGCGATTAAGCGCAGAGCTTTAACGAATTCTAGCTTACCATTTGTCGCGTCGAAGACTCGCGATAGTCGGCTAGTTCATAGCCCTCTTCTGTTCGGAAAGGTCGACTTTGACTCGGATTTGATATGCTTTAGCCGCCTGAAGGCGGAACTACGAACGAATGTTATACGCTCGATACCAGTGCTGAGCCGAGGGTGATGCCGGGGGCTGGCAAAGTGCTATCGCCGGTTAAGTAGGTGTCGATGGCGCGTGCGGCTCCGCGTCCTTCGTTGATGGCCCATACCACCAACGACTGACCGCGGCGACAATCGCCGGCAGCAAACAAGCCCGGTATGTTGGTCTCGAACTTTCCGTGCTCGGCTTTATAGTTGCTTCGCGGATCGAGTTCGACTTGCATCAGCTCGCTTACGTAGCTCTCTGGGCCAAGAAAACCCATCGCCAGCAATACTAAATCGGCTTCGATGATTTGTTCGGAGCCAGGGATTTCTTGCATCGAAATGCGACCGGCTTCTTTAACCCAGCGGACACGAATTGTTTTGATGCCGCGAACGTTTCCTGCTCCGTCGTCGAGAAACTCTTTGCTCAAAATAGAAAACTCGCGAGGATCGATTCCGAATTTTTCAGCCGCTTCTTCGTGGCCATACTCAATGCGGAAAATCTTCGGCCATTGCGGCCATGGATTGTCTTCGGCGCGATCTTCTGGCGGTCGATCAAGAAGTTCAAAATTGACGAGTTGGGTGCAACCGTGACGCATGCTTGTGCCGATACAATCGCAGCCCGTATCGCCACCGCCGATCACGACGACTTTTTTGCCCTTGGCTGAAATATAGTTTCCATCGGCATGTTGGCTGTCGAGCAAACTGGCCGTATTCTTGGTGAGGAACTCCATCGCAAAGTGAACACCGTTGAGACTTCGGCCAGGAATCGGAAGGTCGCGCGGCTTCGTTGCACCAGTGGCTAGCAAGACCGCATCGTTTTCTGCCATCAGTTTTTTCGGATCGACGTTCACTCCGACATCAGCGCCGGTGACGTATTTGACGCCTTCGGCGGCCATCAAATCGAGCCGTCGCTGAACGATGCCTTTGTCTAACTTCATATTCGGAATTCCGTACATAAGAAGTCCGCCAATGCGATCGGCTCGTTCATAAACAGTGACACTGTGACCGGCTTTATTGAGTTGGTCAGCCGCAGCCAGACCCGCCGGTCCCGAGCCGATGATAGCAACGCTCTTGCCGCTGCGTTGCTCGGGCGGCATTGCGACGACCCAGTCCTCTTGGAATCCGCGATCGACGATCGCGCACTCGATATTCTTAATGGTTACCGGTGGATTGGTGATGCCCAGTACACAAGCACCTTCACAAGGTGCCGGGCAGACTCGACCGGTGAACTCCGGAAAGTTATTGGTCTTGTGCAATCGATCGAGCGCATCTCGCCATCGTCCGTTGTAGACCAAGTCGTTCCATTCCGGAATCAAGTTGTCGATCGGACAACCGCTTCCCGATTGGCAAAAGGGAACGCCGCAATCCATGCATCGAGCACCTTGCGTCCGAAGATCGGCGTCGATCGGCTCGGTATAGATTTCGTCGAAGTCGTTAAGACGCACGATCGGCAAACGCCAGGCAACTTTTTTGCGATCGAACTCTTTAAATCCTGTTGGCTTACCCATCGATATCGCTCTCTACTCTTTAAACTTTTAAATGACGGTTATGTTTTTGGTCGAACAAGCTATGGCTTGTCGAAGCACAAGCGGGACGCTTGGGCTGCGTTGGGTTGCTGGCGGTCTTTACGTTTTAGCCATAGCAGCTTGCGGCTTGGTGGCTTGGTTTTTCAATTCTTCAAGCACACGCTTGTAATCGGTCGGCATGACTTTGACGAATTTGGGAAGGTATTGATCCCATGAGTTTAAGACGCGCTGCGCGACGGTCGATCGAGTGAACTGCAGATGTCGTTCGATGAGTCCCTTGAGTTCACTGACGTCTTCGTCACTTTCGACTTTTTCCAATTCAACCGATCCGAAGTTGCATCGAATTTGGAATTGACCTTCTTCGTCGAGGACATACGCAATCCCGCCACTCATACCGGCCGCGAAGTTGCGTCCGGTTGGACCGAGGATAACCACACGCCCGCCGGTCATATATTCGCAACCATGATCGCCAACGCCTTCGATCACGGTATAGGCACCGCTATTGCGGACGGCAAATCGTTCGGCGGCCTGACCGCGGAAGAACGCTTCACCCATCGTCGCACCGTACAAGCAAACGTTTCCAACAAGAATGTTATCTTCAGGTGCAAAGGTCGCATCGCGAGACGGATAAACAATAATTCGCCCGCCCGACAAACCTTTGCCGACGTAATCGTTCGAATCTCCTTCTAGTTCCAGCGTCACGCCGTGGGCTAAGAAAGCACCAAAACTTTGACCGGCTGATCCGGTGAAATTGATGTGAATGGTATCGGTTGGAAGTCCTTTTTGACCATGTACCTTCGCAATCTCGTGGCTGAGGATCGTGCCGACAGTACGATTGATGTTGATAATCGGCAGCTCGAATTGGATCGGCTTTTTCGAGGTGATTGTTTCGCGGCATCGCGGAACGATTTCGGTGACATCCAACGATTTTTCGAGTCCGTGATCTTGACCGATCAAGCACGTTACTCCGACGCCAGCGTGCGGTCGATTGGCTGGTTGAAGGATCGGTGTCAAATCGAGTCCATCGGACTTCCAATGATGGATTGCGGCATCGACTCCTAAACACTCGGTGTGACCTACCATCTCATCGATGGTGGTAAAGCCGAGTTTGGCCATGATTTCACGCGCATCTTCGGCAACCATGAAGAGATAGTTAACGACATGCTCGGGCTTGCCAGCAAACTTTGCCCGCAGTTCGGGGTCTTGCGTTGCTATGCCAACCGGGCAGGTATTCAGATGGCACTTCCTCATCATAATGCAGCCGAGAGTTATCAACGGCGCGGTCGCAAAGCCAAACTCTTCGGCCCCGAGCAAAGCTGCGATGACGACATCGCGACCGGTTTTCAAGCCGCCGTCGGTTTGCAATGTCACTCGCGAACGCAAGTCGTTGAGCACCAATGTCTGGTGAGCTTCGGCGATCCCAAGTTCCCACGGCAAGCCCGCGTGTTTGATACTCGTCAACGGCGAAGCTCCGGTACCGCCTGTGTCGCCACTGATCAAAATATGATCAGCATGAGCTTTCGCAACGCCTGATGCGACGACACCGACACCGACTTCGCTAACCAACTTCACGCTGACTCGAGCGCTCGGGTTGGCGTTCTTTAAATCGTAGATCAACTGTGCGAGATCTTCGATTGAATAGATATCGTGGTGCGGTGGTGGGCTGATCAGACCTACCCCCGGCGTGCTGTACCGAATTCTCGCGATGTACTTGTCGACCTTCTTGCCAGGAAGCTCGCCGCCTTCGCCCGGTTTCGCACCTTGAGAAATCTTGATCTGTAACTCGACGGCATTCGCCAGATACTCGATCGTGACTCCAAAGCGTCCCGAAGCGACTTGTTTGATAGCCGACTTTTTCGAATCGCCGTTGGGCAACGGTTGGAATCGAACTGGATCTTCACCACCTTCACCGGTGTTGCTTTTGCCGCCCAAGCGATTCATGGCGATCGCAAGCGTTTCGTGAGCGTCAGCGCTGATAGAACCTAGGCTCATCGCACCGGTGCAAAATCGCTTGACGATCTCGGCGGCGGACTGCACTTTTTCGATCGGTACTGATGGTCCGAAAGCACCTTCTTTGAGTTCGAAGAGGCCGCGAAGCGCGTACCGCATCTTGGCATCTTTATTGATGTGATCGGCAAAGCGGCGATAAGCGTTCTTATCACCTTGTCGAGCAGCGACTTGAATATCGGCGATCGCGGATGGGTCCCAACCGTGGCGTTCGCCTTCGGCTCGCCAGTGGAATTCTCCTAGGTTAGGCAGCATCGTCAAAGCATCGGCTTTGTTCGCGGGGAATCCCAAGCGATGGCGGCGAAGTGATTCTTCGGCCAGGACATCGAAACTGCATCCTTGGATACGACTGTTCGTACCGGCAAAGCATCGATCGATGACTTCGGTTTTGAGTCCAAGGGCTTCAAAAATCTGAGCGCCTTTGTAGCTGGCAAGGGTGCTGATGCCCATCTTTGCCATGACCTTGAGCATCCCTTTGGCAACGGCTTTGCGATAAGCAGCAACGATCTTGTCGTCATCACCTTCGTTCAGCAGTCCGTCGCGACTAGCTTGCCATAGCGTTTCAAATGCCAAGTACGGATTAATCGCATCGGCACCGTAGCCGACTAGCAAACAGAAATGATGGACTTCGCGAGCTTCGGCGGTCTCGATCACAATCCCGATTTGCGTGCGCATCGAATTGCGAACCAAATGATGATGGACGGCTCCGCAAGCCAACAAGGTACTGACAGGAATTCGATCGGGACCGGTCTGGCGGTCGCTCAGTACAATCAAGGTATCTCGATCCTTGATCGCTTCGGACGCTTCCTGACAAATACGATCCAACGTCTGCGTTAAACCGGCTTTACCAAGTGACCGATCGTACGTAATGTCGATCGTTCGTGTTTTCCAGCCACGTCGCGACATGTGTTTGATGGCCGCAAGCTCTTCATTGGTTAGAATCGGATGCGGGATCAGTAGTCGATGCGCATGTTCCGGTGTTTGCGCCAGCAAATTTTGCTCCGGACCAATGTAGCATTCGAGCGACATAATCACGTCTTCGCGAATACTATCGATGGCTGGGTTAGTCACTTGAGCAAACAACTGCTTAAAGTAGTCGTAGATCATCCGAGGTTGATCGGATAAACACGCGATGGCAGCGTCATTGCCCATCGAACCGATGGGGTCTTGAAGGCTCTGAATCATCGGCAACAGCATGAACTGCAAAGTTTCCGAGGTATAACCAAAGGCTTGCATGCGCGCGAGCAGCGTTTCGGGGTTGAACCCGTGCGGCTCTTCATTCGGCTTGAGTTCATCGAGCGTAATCCGCTGATCTTTGACCCATTGCTTGTAAGGACGTTTGACGGCCATCGAATTCTTGATTTCGGCGTCGGGGATCAATCGGCCTTCTTGGAAATCGACCAAGAACATTCGCCCCGGCTGAAGGCGGCCTTTTTCCTTGACAATCTTTGGATCGACCGGCAACACGCCAACTTCGCTGGCCATGATGACGCGATCGTCTGTCGTTAGGTAATATCGACTTGGTCGCAAGCCGTTCCGATCGAGTGTTGCACCGATGTAGTGGCCGTCGGTGAAGACGATCGACGCAGGACCATCCCAGGGCTCCATCATCGAGCTAAAGTATTCGTACATGCCGCGTTTGTCTTCCGACATGGTCTCGTGCTTTTGCCACGCTTCGGGAACCATCATCATGACGGCTTCTTGAAGCGTTCGACCATTCATGAGCAAGAATTCGAGACAGTTGTCGAACGTACCCGAATCGCTGCAATGCGGTTCGACGACGGGAAATAGCCCTGGGAGCTGATCGCCATACACTTCGCTAGCGGCATTTCCTTCGCGAGCTTTCATCCAATTGCTGTTGCCGCGCAGCGTATTGATTTCACCGTTATGGCTCATGAACCGCAAAGGCTGCGCCCGATCCCAACTTGGAAAGGTGTTCGTCGAAAAGCGACTGTGGACCATCGCCAAATGTGTTTCAAAATCGTTGTCTACCAAATCCAAATAGTACGGCATCAATTGAGCCGGCGTCAGCATTCCTTTGTAGATAATGACTTTGGTCGACAGCGAGCAAACGTAAAACAACAAGGCTTCATTGAGTTTCGCATCGCCGCGCAGCGCATGGCTGGCCTGCTTGCGAATCAAGTAGAGTTGTCGTTCAAAAGCATCGTTGTCTAACCCGTCCGCTGCACCGACGAAAAGCTGTTCGATGTTCGGTTCACCAGCTCGAGCTGTCGGACCAATGTCCGCGCCGTTCGGATCGACCGGGACTTGTCGCCAGCCGATCAGCTTCTGGCCATGCTTTGCGATCAAGGCATTGACCGTCTTCTTGCAGTGTTCGCGCTCCTTGGCGTCCTTGGGCAAGAAAATAATACCGGCTGCAAACTGTCCGGCAGCGGGCAGCTCTGTTTTGAGATCGCGCTTCGCCACCTTGCGCAGAAATTTATGCGGAAGGCCAGTCAAAATACCGGCACCATCACCGGTGTTCGCTTCGCAGCCACAAGCGCCACGATGATCCATATTACGTAGGATCTCATCGGCATCTAAAACAATTTGGTGACTCGGTTTTCCCTTTACATGGGCGACAAAACCGACGCCACACGAATCTTTTTCTAGACTAGGATCGTACAACCCTTGGGCAATAGGCAGACCATGTGGTTTATTCATTTCTTCGATCACTCACAGACTAACAGGATTGATATTTCAAGACGGTCGATCGGTCGCAGATTACTTAGGCGACCGTACCGACTTGAGTTTTTGAGAGGCCGCAGAATCAGGGAGCATTACTTGGTCCCCGTCTGGAAGCTGGACGTCAGCGAATTCATGTTTTGAATGGCGGTCCGATTGTGCATCTTGCAACAACATATCCAACATCCCTCGAGCCGCTCGACTCAAGGGGAGATCGCGCCGCTGGATGATCGCCAACGGTCGTGTCATTTTCAGTTCATCGCATTGAATGGCTTGCAGCGAACCAGCCGACAATTCATTTTGAACGGTTGGTTCGGGAAGGAAGGCAACGCCACTATTGACGATCGCAGCGTGCTTTACCGAATCAATGTTGTCCAACTCGACAACGACTCGCATTGAAACCCCCATCGATCTCAATTTTTTGTCGATCGCCATTCGGATCGGGAGATTCGGTGCAAACGCGACTAAGCCAACTTCGTTCAGTGCGCTCGCTGAAATTGCGCCCGTCATCGCAAGACGATGTCTGGGCGACCCGACCAAGATCATCGGCTCATCGCGCCATTCGATCGACGAAATGTATCGAGAGGGGGTCGGATAACTGATGACTCCGAAATCAACGACCCCTTGCTCGACCATGCGATAGACTTCGTGAGGATGCGCCATTTTGGTCTCGCAAGCTGCACTTGGATACTTGCTGCGAAACCGATCTTGAATCGACGGTAAATAGCTGAGTCCAATCGAGTAGATCGCCCCCACGGTCGCTTGACCTGAAACGTCGGCATCTCCGCCCTGTGTTTCTTCGACCAGCGTATCGAATTGCCGAAGCAAACTGGCTACCCCGTCGTAAAACTTCTCCCCTTCAGCAGTCAGCACCAGCGGACGCTTTTTTCGATCGATCAATTGAACGGATAAATAGTCTTCGAGATGCTGCACCGCTTGACTAGCTGCACCTTGCGTCAAACCGTGATCCTGAGCCGCCTGCGAAAAGCTCCGCCGACGCACGACATCGCAAAAAACACGAAGTGAACGAAGTTGCACCGAAGTATTTTGACGACGTGTATCCAAGCGATCCTCATTAAATTTATTAATACTCATTTCCCCTGTATTAAAAACATCGATGGTTATGGTACTCGTCTTAGCAGCTCTAGTCAACCGTTAAATCGATCTTCGAGTTCTACCACCCGAATGGTTGGGTTACTGATAGCATTGCCTGCTTTTAATGGCCTATTTCATTAAGTAGTGGAGGTTGTTTAACCTTCCTTTAGAGGCGATCTTTGACAAGATCCACTACGTTGGCCAGGGGTCTCCGCCACTGCCATCCGCCAGAAGCCAAACGAAAACAGCCCTCGGAGTTTGCCGAGGGCTGTTTGAAAAATCAACAAAATACGTCGGGGCCGTAAGCGCCCGACTCAAATCCTATGGTTATTTGGGAACGCTTTGGATCGTTTTGAGGACTCGAGAGACAATACGATAGGGATTGCCTTGCGAGTTCGGACGGCGATCTTCCAAGTAACCTTTATAGTTGTCATTCATGAAACTATGAGGGACGCGAACGGATGCACCCCGGTTGGCTACACCCCAGTTGAACTTGTCGATCGACTGAGTTTCGTGAAGGCCGGTTAAGCGAAGGTGGTTGTCTGGACCATAAGCCGCAATATGCTCGTCCTTATACTTATCAAAGGCCGACATAAGCTTCTCGAAGTATTCTTTCCCACCGGTTTCTCGGAGGAACTTCGTCGAGAAATTGCAATGCATTCCCGAGCCGTTCCAGTCGCCGCGAATCGGCTTGCAATGGAGTTCGATGTCCAAGCCGTACTTTTCGCATAGTCGGATCAGGATGTAGCGAGCGATCCACATATCGTCGCCGATTTTCTTGGAGCCCTTGGCAAAGACCTGGAACTCCCATTGACCTTTCGCGACTTCGGCATTGATTCCTTCGAGGTTGATACCGGCATCCAAGCAAATATCGATATGCTCTTCGACAACTTGTCGGGCGATATCGCCGACAAATTTGTAGCCGATACTCGTATAGTAAGGGCCTTGTGGAGCAGGAAAACCACCTTCCGGGAATCCTAACGGACGACCGTTCTCCATAAAGAAATATTCTTGCTCCAGTCCGATCCATAAATCGGCATCGTCATCGACTGATGCGCGATGGTTCGATGGATGGGGATTCATGTCGGGCAACATGACTTCGCACATCACAAGGAAAGCATTCTTGCGCGTGCTATCGGGATAAAGCGCGACAGGTTTCAACACGCAGTCTGAGCTATGCCCTTCGGCTTGTTGAGTCGAGCTTCCATCGAAACCCCAGTTGGCCAAATCGGCAACGGATTTCGGGGCGACATCGACAATTTTCGTCTTGCTTCTTAGATTTGGCTCGGGTGTATAGCCGTCAAGCCAGACATACTCTAGTTTGAATTTCTTTTCGGACGACATTTAATTCTCTTCGTGACACAGGGATAAAAAACGATCAAAAAGCCAACGAAATGAAGTTTCGGTGATCCGTAGATCCAAGCAATCCAAACTCCGAGAACATTCCGCGTAGCCGCATTACACTCGGACTACTCGAATTCACGTCCAACTGTGACGGTTTCTAAAATCAGTCTGCTCCACCCGAAAAGCACTCAACCGATATTCCAAACGCGTCCGCCATGGATTGGACCATGTTTTCGACAGCTAACGACTCCATAGCGTATCGGTACGGCAAATTGCGAGCAAGTTCTTATGGGCTGTAATTCCAACATTTTTCTAAGACCGGGCTTTGGCGCACAGCCACAACTTTGCGACGTTTGCCAAACCCTTGACGCCGAGTTTGGATTACGATTACGCCTATCGCCGTTCTGAAAAGCTATGCATCCCATGAGATTTTTATTGAAGTTGCGTTGGGTAGGGCGATGAACTGAGGTCGGGAAGTTGGTTTGGACGCAGTGTAAGGAACAAGACTTGTGAACGATACTAGAGGCAGTTGCGATGGGTTAATGTCCAAAACTTTAGACGCGTATTGTTCGCGCGGCACGCAGAGGAAAGAGAAGCAGTCTCAGCGGTATTTGCCAGTCTCGTTAGCGGTTCGTCGAGAGCGTCGAAGACGACTATCGATAGAAATCCTAGAAGACCGACGTTTGCTCGCATCGCTCTTTTATTGGGCCAACGACGAGCAGATCGAACTGGTAGAGCAAACCGATACGTATGCGATCAAACTTGCTAATTCACAAACGCAACCGATTCTTTCGGATTTGACCAGCGGTGACGGAGCGCTCGCGGACTATCATTTCGTCGAGAGCATTGCAACCGATACTTGGCGAATAGAAAAGTCGTCGCCGATCGGACCGTTCATCGCGCCTTCGGTCGATCCAAAATCCTTTCAATCGCCGGGGGTCGAATGGCTTACCAGCAGTTTCAAAACAACCGAAGGCGATCATCGCATCATCGTTGTCGACGAATTGATCGTCGGACTTCGTGACGGTATCGATCCTGACAGCTATTTTAGTTCGTTGCATGATATAGCCGGCGATTTTGAAGTCAGGCCATTGCTGGGGACACCCGATCAATTTGTTTTAACGCTCGCGGGGCGAACGGGTACGGCCACGATCGAACTTGCGAATCAACTTCATGAAGAGAGTCGCCTGTCGTACGCCGCTCCCAATACTTATCAAAACTTTAAACGTTACTTCGTACCCAACGACACGCTTTTTGGAACGCAGTGGCATTTGAACAACACCGGTCAAGTCACCGATGCGATCGCAGGGGCTGATGTTAAAGCCGTCGGTGCGTGGGATGTCAGTACGGGTGTTGGCGTTACGATCGCCGTCATCGACGATGGGATCGAGCGAACGCATCCCGATTTGGCAGCCAACATCTTCGTCAATGCGGGTGAGATACCGAGTAACTTTATCGACGACGATGGAAATGGATATATCGACGATGTCAGCGGTTGGAGTTTTACGGCGAACAGTCCCAATCCCACCGTCGGGAGTTTAGACAAACACGGCACGTCGGTCGCTGGGGTCGCTGCAGGCGTTGGAAACAATAACCTAGGTGTCACCGGGGTGGCCTTCAACGCTAAGATCTTGCCGGTCCAGATTTTCAATGGTTCGACCTATGTTGGCGATGCCGGGGCTGCTTCGGCAGTCTACTATGCCGCCGGTAGAACGGCGAATGGTTTGGGGACATGGAACGCGGCTCAGGTTATCAATTGCAGTTGGGGAGGCGGTTCGACTTCAACGACTTTGACCAACGCGTTTACCTGGGCCAGCAATACCGCTCGCAGTGGCAAAGGTGTCGCGACCTTTATCTCATCAGGCAATGATTACTCGGGCAGCGTTTCCTATCCGGCCAGACTATCATCGACGCTCGGCGGAGTCATGGCGGTCGGTGCCAGCAACCATCGCGATACGCGATCGGAATATAGTAACTATGGCGTGGCCCTCGACTTCGTCGCTTCGAGTGGTGATATCGATTTGCTGTATACTGTTGGCATCACGACAACCGACCGAACCGGTTCGGCGGGCTACAGCACCGGCAACTATACAAATAACACGACAGCAAACGGTTTCGGCGGCACTTCGTCTGCATCGCCGTTGGCCGCTGGCGTCGGGGCATTGCTTCTGTCGATAAGTCCGAACTTAAAGGCGTCCGATGTCAAATCGATTCTCAGGACTACTGCCGACAAAGTCGGAAGTGTATTCTACGGTTCGAGTGGTTTCGATCTTGAATATGGATATGGGCGCATTAACGCAACTGCCGCCCTTCAAATGAACGTGATGAGTGTCTCACCAACAACAGGGAGCACTTTCTCGACGATTCCTAATCCAACGGGCGGCTACCTTGCGAATTTTAGTCTTCCGTATGATCCGAACCCGGCCAGTGTCGATTTAAGTAAAGTCACGGTCAACGGAATTTCTCCAATCGGTTTTAGGTTCATCGACGGTGATACATTGCAGTTCGATTTCGCATCGAGTCCAGTAACGGCCGAGGGTATTCAGACATTCTTTATCGCTGGAGGGGCTGTAAAACGGCTGATCGACGGAGTCCAAGTCAGCAGTTTTGGGAGTACGTTCCGATACGATGCCGTCGCGTTGCAGGTCTTGTCGATTGCTCCGCCTACCAACGAAACTCTGGCACTGCCCAGTCCATTTAATCTCGATATCGTCTTTAACGAATCAATAGCTCCAGGAACGATCGGTACGGATGACCTCTCGTTAAGTGTAGGTACCGTGACTTCCGCTGTCCCCATTAATGCGAATACGGCGAGATACATCATAGACGGACTGACAAAAGAAGGGGCACTGTCGGTTTCACTCTTTGCCGGTCGAGTCACCGATGTCCATGGCACACCGAGTCTCAATTCGTTTTTTGCCGATTACACCACTGATTTTGGTACCGTAGCGTTTCCCACTCCGCTTACCGCCGAGGTTCCCGCCGGAGCTTTGATCCACGAAGGTTCTGTCACAGGCCAAATCGGCACAACGATTGACGCTGACAACTTTACACTTTCCGTCGATGCCGGCCAATCGATTTCGGTTTTAATTTCGCCGACCACAAGCCTCTTGCAATCGAGAATTGAACTTTTTGATCCGGCGAATCAATCCATCAGCTTTTCAAACGCTCCTGCAGCGAATCAGTCCGCGTTGATTCAAACTGTTTTCGCACCATCAAATGGAACGTATCGAATCAGCGTCTCAAGTTTGGCGAGTTCGACGGGTTCGTATTCACTGAACGTTAAACTCAATGCTGCGTATGAGTTGGAAGGACCTGTCGTTGGAAGTGCTAATAACACAAACACAACCGCTCAAAATATCGATAGCTCGTTTGTCGGCCTCAACACCTCGTTTGCCCATTCATCGAGGGGAGCCGTCTCTGGAAATACAAATGTTGTACCCGGTGCCTATACCCCGACTGCACTTACCCCGATCTTTACGAATATCAGCGTAACCGGAAACAGAAGCACAACCGCTGTTGGAAGTCTAGCGTTTGATACACTTACTCCCGAACAATTAAACGGATTTGCCTTTCCGTTTTACGGGAATACTTATAACTCGCTCTCATTCAGCGTTAGCGGTCTCATCACGTTTAATGGCGGCGACAGCACTGCGTCGAATGATGACTTAACTAACGGCACTTCTAAAGCAGCCATTGCAGTCCTGTGGGACTCCTTTTTCATCGAAGGCATTGGCGAAGGCACTGCAAGCAAGGCAATTTTCTGGAAAATTGTCGGCTCAGGCGCAAGCCAGCAATTGATTGTTCAATGGAATAACGTACGGCAGTTTAGCGGCACGACTTATTTTACGTTCCAAGCCGTGCTGTCTCTCGATGGAACGATTCAACTCAATTATTCGTCGAGCGTCGTATCGATTGTATTGGTGAGCGCAACGGTTGGCATCAAAGCAGTAGGAACTGGCAACCCAGCGCGTTTGCTCATACAGCAAAACCAAGCGAACGGACCCTTTGTCGGTCCGAACATGAGCACACGTCTGACTCCAGCCCTCGCGACGGGCGATACGAACGACTACTACCAATTCGACCTAACGGCTGGAAGTCGCGTTAGTCTGGCATTGTCTAGCCAGACGTACGGGAAATTCGACGTGAAGCTTATCGGGACGGACGGGGCAACCGTTTTGGCAAACGGAATCGCGGGTACGACTGTATACAACGTAGGAATTCAGAATGTTTCGATCGTCAACAACGGAACATACTTTGCCAGAGTAACCGCTAATACGAGCGACACGTATAATTTGGTCGTTGCTAAAGATGCCGTGTTCGATTTCGAGAAGAATAATACGTTTGCCACCGCCCAGTCGATCCAGGGCAATCAAGGTGCGGTCGGTTCGCTCAATACCGCTCAAATTGCACCCAAGCTTAATGCGACTGACACCGGTTGGGTCCGATCCGACGGAAACCATCTTTCCACGTCGCGCGAGTATGCGGTTGGCTTGCGTTTGAGTGGTTCATTGCCTTATTACTTTCGCAACTATGCTACCTTTGCAATCCCGGCAACTACACCGTCCTTCGATACCGCTGAACTTCGTTTACTCAACCCAAGTACTGGTTACAACAGCGTCGACCCGACCGAAACCTACTCGCTTTTCGATGTTTCTACTTCTATCGCCAATCTCGACACGACTCGCAGTCCCGGCAACACGACGGGAATCGCGATTTACAACGATCTGGGCTCTGGTGTGGTTTTTGGAGCGCGTGATTTATCGTTGAACGACAACGGAAAGACCGTAGCAATTGAATTAAGCACTAATGCCGTAACAGCCTTGAATGCACGTCGTGGCACCTCGTTTTCAATCGGTGGTACCCTAACCACAATTGTGGGAAGCACGCCACAATCGGCCTTTGAAGGCTCCATAGTTGGAGCGGTCACCGATGCCCAACTCGTTTTCTTAAACCAAGATTCCGATTGGTACTCATTCAACATTGCCAACGCGGGCGACCAACTTCGATTCGAAACTCGAACTCCGGCCGATGGGAGCGGTGAGCCGTTCAACAATATCAATCCGCGTATCGAACTCTACCGCCCCGACGGTACTTTGCTCGCATCTGGGCTTCCCTTATCCGATGGTCGCAATGAGTTTATTCAAATCATCGACGCGCCCGTTTCAGGAACGTACCGAGTCCGTGTGAATGGCGAAGCAGGCACACAAGGCGAATATTTCCTCGCCATGAATGTCGGTAATACCCCGCCGACAGCGTCGAATAACCTCGCTTCTCAAAATACGCAATACAGCGACTCGATCGCTCCGGTCACGATTTCCTCGACCGATGCTATCAGTGACGTTACTACTGCGTCGACTACGTTCAGTGTCGACGGCGGTTCTTCGCAAGCCGGATTGCCGTCAGGCTTGAACCTTGTTGCCAATGGTATTCTCAATTCAGCCGGAGGCTACGATACGCGTACTTGGACACTCGATGGTTTTGTAAATGTGGCTCCAGGTTCCTACGTGATTGTTATTGCGATCACCGACAGTGAAGGAAGCTCTTCTTCCACCAATGTAACAATCGTTGTTAGTCAAGAACACGCCAACGCTTCTTACTCGGGTCCGTTGTTCATCTCGACGCCTTCGATTCAAATCAATACGGTCAACATTCCACTTCTGGCGACGATTCGCGATATCTCAGCAGTCGAGAACGATCCCAATTTCGATAATTCTTCTGGAATAATCTCCAACGCCAAAGCGACGTTCAAGATTTACGATAGCAGCAATGCACTTGTCGCGACGCTTGCGAACGCCGATGTGAGTCTCGACAATCCTTTAAATCCGACAATCGGCACCGCCCATGCTAATTGGGAAGCGAATCTCGGGAACGGTGACGGCGAAACCTATCGCGTCGAAGTGCTCACTTCAGGCTACTATTCCAACGGCATTCAATCTGATCAAGCAAACACGGCGCTCGTTACTGTGGCGCGGTTACAACCGAAGTTCATCACCGGTGGCGGCAAACTTCTGTCTACCAATTCCATCGGCACCTATGCCGCCGAACTTGGCACCAAGATTCATTTCGGCTTCAATATTAAATTCGATGATCAAGGACTGAATCTGCTTGGCGAAACGGAAATTCTATGGGTTCACGGTAGCGCATTGTATGCTTTTACGAGCACCTCTTTACAGTCGTTGGTGATCAATCCTTTGCCAGGAAAGAGGGAAGTCATCGCGGCAGGTAGCCTTGCGGATGTGACCAATCCTCTTTCGCCGACGAGCATCGCCAATAATCTTACGCTGCATCTAGTCATCAGCGACAACGATGAAACGGGGGCATCAGATACGCTGGGGATCTCCCTGAGAAACAGTTCGAATGCGATCCTCTTCGACAGCCATTGGGATGGAAGCAATTCGATCGAGCAAACGTTGGCCGGTGGTAACGTCAAAATCCAAACGCAAGGCTCGATGGTCGTCAATCGACAGGTGTTTTACAATCGGTCAAACAGTTCCATATTTGGTGACGGGTCAGGAAATCCCATCAACGCCACCGATGCGACCAAGATCGCTTTGCTTCCCGGTCAAGTCGCTGGATTCGCGAACTATACGAATTACGTAAACGGACTCAACGGTTTGATCGTCGACGTGGCAGATTTACCGACAGGTCTTTCAAGTTCCGATTTTACCTTCGCAACCTGGAATGGAATCGACGCCCTAGGATTCACTGCAAGCTCGGTTACGCCGATTATCACGACGATTATTGCAGGCGGCCAACGCGGGACGGACCGCGTTAAAATCGAATTCGATAATCGAGCGATCAGCAATCAGTGGTTGCAAATCACCCTCCTTTCGAATGCCAACACCGGCTTGTTGACCAAGGATGTCTTCTATTTTGGAAACGCAATCGCTGATACGAACACAGGTAACTTCGGTTCGCCGGTTACCGTAGAAACCGACGACTTCGATCTGCAAGTCATCCGACAGAATCAATTGGCAGCCAGCAATTCGGTCGATATCGCCAACGTTTTCGATGTCAACAAAGATGGTCAAGTCAATCCGTTGGATATGTCGATGGTCCAGCAAAACAAGCACCGACGCATCTTTCGTTTGTTGACTGCCCCGCTATACTCCAATCTTTTGCTGTCGTCGCTTTCAGCCAGTGAACCGATTACCATTGCGTTAAAGAATAGTCCTAATGCCGAAGCATCGTTAAACACGAACGATCCTTTATCGGTTCCAATGGCGGATAGTACCGATCGCTTTTTCGCGGAGCTATCGCGCTCGATTGACGGTTCGGATGTCGATTGAATGCGACTTACCTTTCCCTTTAAGATGTTACCGAAAGTAGCTGTCTTGTTATGAACGCAATGCCATTGATGCTAGGGGTCTTGGCGACACTCGCTATTGCCTATCGTTATTATAGTGCTTTTTTAGCGGCCTACGTTGTGGCGTTCGACGACACTCGGGTTACTCCGGCTCATACTTTCAACGATGGTCAAAACTACGACCCGACGAACAAATGGGTTTTATTCGGTCATCATTTCGCGGCCATCTCGGGCGCAGGGCCGTTGATCGGTCCGGTCCTGGCCATCCAGTTCGGCTATATGCCTGGTTTGATCTGGTTGGTTATCGGAGTGTGCTTGGCTGGCGCTGTTCAGGACATGCTGGTCCTCTGGGCTAGTGTTCGGACGGGCGGAAAATCGCTAGCCGAGATCGCGCGCAGTTGTCTCGGACCTGTCGCGGGAACGGCGGCTTCGATATCGATTCTGTTTATCGTCATCATCGCTTTGTCGGGACTTGGAATCATCGTCGTCAAAGCTTTGGGGGGTGAAGAAGTCAAACTGCCTGCCTACACGCAGATCGTCGCCAATGAGTCGATCGTGTATAGCCAAGTCGGCGAAAACCAACTTGCTAAAATCCCGGCTGGCTCGAAAGTCCTTTATCCAAACGGCAGCGAGTATGTGCGAAGCGAAGGTTTTTCTGTTAAGTACAAAACACCTGCTGAAGACGTACCATCCGTCGACAGCAAATTAACACTTCCGCTCGGAACCGTTGAACAGATTAAAGGGAGTTCGTGGGGCACGTTTACGATTTTTTGCACAATCCCGATCGCCTTGGCCGTCGGTTGGTATACCTATCGCATTCGCAAGGGGCGTGTTATAGAAGCGTCTTTGTTGGGGGCGGTGGCTGTTTTAGCAGCAACGGTCGCAGGCAATTGGATTCCCGGTTCGTTTTTAGAACCTTATTTTTTGCTCACTCGCGATGAAACGATTTTCGCAATCTGCTTCTATGGATTCGTCGCGTCGGTATTGCCAGTCTGGCTGCTGTTGGTACCACGCGATTACTTGTCGAGCTTTCTCAAAATTGGAACGATTGCCATTTTGGTCTTGGGCGTTCTGATTGCCAATCCCAGACTAGAAGCGCCAGCGATCAATACCTATTTCGCGGGCGGCGGTGGCCCTTATTTTCCAGGTCCGATATTTCCGTTCGTTTTCATCTGCATCATGTGCGGTGCTATATCCGGCTTTCATGCCTTGGTCGCTTCGGGAACAACTCCGAAAATGGTTTCCAAAGAAAGCGACATACGCATGATCGGCTACGGCGCCATGCTGATGGAAGGCTTGGTCGCTGTGACGGCGCTCATGGCAGCCGCGACTTTACCACAAGGCGACTATTGGGCCATCAACATCGATATCACCAAGCTTGATCAGTACGCCGAGACGCTCGCCAAAATGGACGCCAACGTCGATCATCTGGCTGATATCGAAAAGCAAGTTGGCGGCGAAACGCTGCGAGGTCGAACGGGCGGTGCGGTGACGCTTGCCGTCGGGATGGCTCACGTGATGACACAAGCTGTCCAGCGAGTAACAGGAGGTGTTTCGATGGATGGGATCGTCAAGTACTGGTATCACTTCGCGATCATGTTCGAAGCCTTGTTCATTTTAACGACTATCGATACTGGAACGCGCATCGCTCGATTTCTCGTTCAAGAAATCATGGGTAGGATCTATCAGCCCTTTGGCGTCGTCGATTGGTTGCCGGGTGTTTTAATCAGCAGCTTTCTGGTATCGATTGCTTGGGGCGGTTTGATATGGAGCGGTTCCATCGATACCATATGGCCGATGTTCGGTATCGCCAATCAACTGCTCGCCGGAATCGCGCTGAGTGTCGTAACAACCCTCTTGGTTCAAAACGGAAAACGTCGTTACATCTGGGTAACGATCCTACCAATGCTGTTTGTCCTCACAACAACGCTTACCGCCAGCGCTCAAATGATTTGGACAAAATTTTCCGTTGATGCTTACGACGGTTGGATGAAGGGCGACGTTGCGATGTGTACTCGCGGCAGTCTCTGTACGGCCGCGATCTTGTTCTTAATTGCCAGCTTTTTGATCATCGTTGTCCGAGCCATCACCGAATGGGTCCAACCGCAAAGACAAGCTCGGTGAAGCAAAGTACGATCGACCGAGGCTTGTCCCGAATATCGCATGGCTAAGGTAGCGGAACGGCGCGAGCCGTCCGATAAAGCGTCGAAAACATAAAGTAGTACGGGGCGACTCGGGCCGCACCGCTACATTTTTGGGTTTATCCTAGTTCGACTGTCCTAAGTTCGACCCCCATGGCCTTGAGCCATGGGTGAAGGAGCTTAGCAGCTAAAACAAAAGCCACGCCGCTCCCCCCATTCCCCGCATCCTGCCTCCGGCGGCGGCGGGATGCGGGGAATGGGGGAGGTACTTTCGCCTACGCTCGTTTAGCTACTAATCTTATTCACCAACCAGACAAGCTGGTTGGGGTCAAATAACCGAACTTAGGACAGTCGAACTAGTGCCAATGGGGGGCTATCGCGGATCACTCCATCATTCCGGTGACTTCGCCACCGTAAAACAAAGCACATCAATCGGCGGCAGGATACCGCCGATATGACATACGGCGGGCTTTAGGAAAATTAGGCAATTTCCCTCGACGATCCATGTTGTCGTGCTGCCACAATTTTCCTATGGTTCGGCTATATGAACCGAGATCGAAACTCCATCGCTTTTTTTGCGGCCTGCCTGAGCCTCGTTGCATGCTGCATCGGTTGCGGTACGACGAAATCATATACCGCCACCGAACAACTGCTGATGTCGGATGCGGTCGATTCGACGATTTCAAAAATCGATTTTCGACCGTTGCGCGGTCAAAAGATTTTTCTCGATACGACGTATGCTGCGGCGGCTGGCAAAAGTATTCCAGGTGTGCCGACACAAGCCAATCTGGTAACGTCGGATTACGTCATCAGCGGTCTCCGGCAGCAGATGGTCGCGGCCGGTTGTCTGTTAGTCGAAAAACGCGAAGACGCGGACATTGTCTGCGAAGCGCGTTGTGGAGCCCTAGGAACCGATGGTCATAGCGTCATCTACGGGATACCCGCAAGCAACGGTTTCGGAGCAGCGAGCAGTTTGATCGCGGGAGTACCATCGATACCGGCAATCCCTGAAATATCGCTGGCCAAACGCGATCTCAAATCGGCCGCCAGCAAGGTTGCCATCTTTGCGTATACGCGCGATACTCACGAACCGGTGTGGCAATCTGGAATCGCTCAGGCCGGCAGCAGTGCTCGCGATACTTGGTTTATGGGAATCGGACCATGGCAATACGGGACGATCTACCGTGGAACTCGCTTTGCCGGAAAACGTATTAAGGGCTCCGAGAACATCGAGATGAATTCTCAATATGCCGAAGCCGAGATCAATGGCGTCAATTATCGCGAAGGTTTTATCTTCGCCGATCTGCCCGACGCAAGATCCAACATTGCCGCCGAATCGGCACGTCCCGCGTATCCCAATGCTCCTATCATGCCAGCCGGCCCAACGGTGCGCTCGTCCGAATTGGGAAACAATCCAATGCAGAGCCGCTAACTAGGCAGGTTTGAGAATCGATTTCACAACTTCGCCCTTGTGCATCTTTTCGAAAGCTTCATGCCAAGAAGCGATCGGCCAAACGCCGCCAATGATTGGCGTAACATTCATTTGGCCACCGGCAAGCAATGCGATCACGCGTTCCCAGATTGGCCAGTTGTGACTGAAGCTTCCTTGGAGCGTTATATTTTTTTGTACGAGCGGATCGATATTGAATCCGAGTGGTTGTGGTCCCCAGCCAACTTTGCTAATCCAACCGGCCGGTCGAACGATATCCAGCGCGATCTTCAGTGTGATGCTCGCACCAGCCGCATCGATCACACCATCGCAACCCAGTCCATCTCGATCGAGCGCCCAAGGCTTCGCATCGCCAATAATAACTTCACAACCATACTGTTTGGCGATTTCTAATCGATGCCGGTCGGCTTCAAGACCCACCAAGGCGACCTCGGCACCGCAGAGTCGAGCCATGGCGGCGCAGAGAATTCCGATCGTACCGGGCCCGAGAACCACAACGCGATCGCCCGGTTCGATGCGCGCATTTTTTACCACGGCATTGAAAGCCACGCAGCAAGGTTCTGTCAAACAAGCATGCTCGAAAGGCAATGAATCGGGAATCGCATGAAGGATACGCGATGGTACTCGAACATACTTGGTCATCGCACCGTCGACGCCGTAACCAAAGCCTTTGCGACTGGAATCCAGATTATAAAGCCCGCGCCGCGACATCGGATTGCGAGGATCGATAATAGCAGCCGTTTCACTGACAACGCGATCATCCTTTTTCCACCCTTCGACAGCCGCCCCTAATTCAACGATGCGTCCCGCAAATTCATGGCCCAGTACCACTGGGTAATTTACCGGCCAAGAATGTTCGGCTGTCCATTGATGCAAGTCGCTGCCACATACTCCAACGTTGGCGACCTCTAACAAAACATCCTCGGGACCGATCGACGGCGTTTCGATATCGCGAACTTCGACCGAACCCTTCGTGGGAGCATAATTCACAACGGCGGCAGATTTCATCGTCTCACTTACTTTCCAATTACTTCTTGGCTATGGATCGCATCGCAAATTAACCGCAAAGACGACTCAAGGTTTCCATCGGCAGTCCTAAAAGAATCGGCATCGATCGTCAACGGAGCACCGAGCACCACCATCGGAGCCCCATAGGCCGGACATTGAATCGCTTGTTCGAGCGAGAGACCACCGACGGCTTGGACGGGGACGCTAACCGCTTGAACGACCTCTCGAAGTTGATCGAGAGGGCTAGGCATGCGTTGGCCCCGCGCCGCGATTCCTCGTCGCTGGTCGAAGCCAATATGATGGATGATGTAATCGCAACCTAAGTCTTCCAACCATTTTGCACCCGCAACCATATCGGGACAGACCATATTGTCACCCATCACCTTAACACCAAAATCGCGACCCGCTTTGACAACACAGCGGATCGTCTCTTCATGAGCCCTGGCCATGACGACGACATGCGTAGCTCCGGCGCCGGCCATCATCTCCGCTTCGAGATAGCCACCGTCCATCGTCTTCAAATCGGCTACAATCGGCGTGTCAGGAAATTCCTTCCGTAAAGCTCGAATGCCGTGCAAGCCTTCCGCCAGGATCAGCGGCGTGCCCGCTTCCAGCCAATCCACGCCCGCTCGGAGGGCCAGTCGAGCGGTATCGAGCGCCTCGGCAATGTTGGTCAAATCAAGCGAAATCTGAACGATCGGTTTCATAGTCTAGTTCGTTGTCAAACCTAAAAAGTGCGGTAAGCTTCCAGCTTGCCAATTCGTATTCAACGCAAGCTGGAAGCTTACGCCGCATTGAGTTTCAAGCAAGATTGTACCGCATAGCCGCCTTGTCAAAATTTCAATTTCGATTCAAAAATGAACTTTCCTAATCGAATAAACGAATATGCAAAAGAATAAGCAAAAAAGGTTACCAAGATGAGCGTCGATATACAAGGAATCAAAGAGCAAGTCCTCAAGCATTCCGACAAGTTGGACCGGGTCCGGTCCGAGGTTCGCAAGGTGCTCGTGGGGCAAGATGCCATGCTGTCTCGATTGCTGATCGCCATGCTGACCGGTGGGCATGTACTGCTCGAAGGATTGCCAGGACTCGCCAAGACAACGGCCATCAAAGCCTTAGCCAATGCCATTAAATGCAAGTTCAATCGCATCCAGTTTACACCCGACTTGCTTCCAGCGGATTTGATCGGAACGATGATCTACAACCCGCGTGAAGGTACCTTTGGGACTCGAAAAGGCCCTATCTTTGCCAATCTGATTCTGGCCGATGAAATCAATCGAGCACCGTCGAAAGTCCAGTCGGCATTGCTTGAAGCGATGCAAGAGCATCAGGTCACCATCGGTGACCAAACCTATCCGCTCGAAGAACCGTTTCTTGTTTTAGCAACGCAAAATCCAATCGAACAAGAAGGAACCTATCCGCTGCCCGAAGCTCAAGTCGACCGATTCATGTTGAAGATCGTTGTCGACTACCCGAGCAAGGCTGACGAGCGCAAAGTCGTCGATAGTGTGCTCGACGAAATCCGCCGCGAAGTCCAACCGGTCCTCGAACCTTCGGAACTGGTCGCGATGAAGCGAACTACGTCTTCGATTTACATGGATGACAAAGTCAAGGACTATGCGCTCGATGTGGTGGCGGCGACGCGACGACCGGAAGAGTTTCGATTGAAGGAACTCAAACCGCTGATTGAATATGGCGCCTCGCCGCGAGCCTCGATCAACCTTTGTTTGGCTGCTCGAGCCAATGCCTTTCTCGCCGGTCGCGGCTATGTTACACCACAGGATATCAAAGACGTGGCTCATGACGTGATGCGACATCGAATCATCATTACCTACGAAGCTGAAGCTGAAGAGATGACAACTAGCGATATCGTCAGCAAAGTACTCGAATCGGTCCCTGTTCCGTAAACCAATATGGCTACACGCGATTTAGAGTCTGTTCTCAAAGAAGTTCGCCGCATTCAGATTGTTGCTCGACGGCAAGTCAACGATCTGCTGGCCGGTGAATACTTGAGCGTCTTCAAAGGACGCGGCATGGAATTCGACGCGGTACGAGAATATGTTCCAGGCGATGAAATACGAAGCATCGACTGGAATGTCACCGCCCGAACCGGAACACCCTACATTAAGACTTTTTGCGAAGAACGCGAATTGACCGTGCTCTTAGCAGTCGATATTTCCGCATCCGGTTCCTTCGGCTCGCAACGACTAAGCAAAATGGAAACCGCCGTCGAAGTTGCAGCCGTACTGATGTTTACGGCCCTGAGGAATAACGACAAGGTAGGGCTGCTGTTTTTTGCCGACGATGTCGTCAAGTACATTCCGCCTCGTAAAGGACGAGCGAATGTGCTGCGATTGATCCGTGAGCTGCTGGCAACCGAACCGATTAAAGCCGCTACCGATATCTCTAAGGCTCTCGAATTCCTCGGTCATGTCCAACGTCGTCGTTGCGTCGTTTTTTTAATGAGCGATTTTTTAGGGCCCGATTGCTCGCGAGCACTTGCTATAGCGAATCAACGCCATGATTGCATTGCTGTCACCCTTGCCGATCCACGCGAACTTGACCTGCCCGACGTAGGTTTTTTAACGCTTCGCGATGCTGAAACAGATGAGCTTCTCGAATTGGATACGCGACATCCCAAAGTTCGAGCACTTTTTGCCAAAGCCGCCCAAGAACGCGAGCAGACGATCACCAATTGGTTCCGGCAAGCTAGTGTCGATCGCTTGTCGATTCGAACCGACGAATCCTACGCAAAAGGTCTGCAAAAGTTCTTTCGCATGCGGGAACGTCAACGATGATATTCCGAATGCAAAACACGAAAGCTGCACGCCACTTTCGCGGAGCGAATGGCGACTATATTCGATCTGTTTTGTTTTTCATTCTGTGCCTAACCATCGGCTGTACTACCAATACACGCAAAAACATTCAGGACTCGGAAACGTCGATCGAACGAACCACCGAAAAAGGCCCAGTGCAATTGACGGTGCAAATATCGCCGTCCGCCCCTCGGCTTTCAGATATCGTCGAGATGGCGATCATCGTAGCTACGGAATCCGACGTCGAAATCAAGCCGCCGTCATTCGGACAAGCTGTCGGTGACTTTTTAATCCGCGACTACTCGGAGGTATCCGACACGATTGAAGAATCAGACCGAGCCACGCGCCCGATCGTGCGAAAATTTCGCTATCGATTGGAGCCAGTACATGCCGGAAAGCATCTTATTCGAGCCATCGCGATCGAGTTCATCGATAGTCGCCCAGCGTCGGAAAATCGGGGAAAAACGGCGACGATCGAATCGGAGCCAATCGAAGTCGAAATAACGTCCGAACTCGGCGATAAAATCCCGAACCTCGCCGACCTCGCACCGATGGAAGCTCCCCAGTCGCTCGCGCGTTCGACAGCTTCGAATTGGCTTTGGCTTGCGGTTCCGATCGCGTTGCTGGCACTATCGTTGGCTTGGTTTTTGAGACGACGAACGGCAGCGGTCGTCGAGACGATCGTGTTTTCGCCGTCGGAAATCGCCCATACTGCGCTAGCTGCACTGCTGGCCGAGGACCTACCCAGTAAGAATCGCTTTCAAGAATTCTACTTGCGATTAACCGGGATCGTTCGAAACTACATCGAAGGTACAACCGGTGTGCGAGCCCCCGAGCAAACGACGGAAGAGTTTTTGCGAGCTATGCGTTTACGCAATCTTTTTCAAGCCGAGCAATCCAATCGCCTTAAGGAATTCCTAGAGGCGGCCGACATGGTTAAGTTCGCTGGACAACAACCCGGTTCCGAACAAATTGAATTGTCGATTGGAAGAGCCCGGGAGTTCGTCGACATGCAGACGCCCGTTTTTTTGCCATCGAGCCCGATCGGAGCAAACTGAGTCATGGAAGCATTTCGATTTTACTCCTGGCTATGGTTGCTGTGCATTCCGTTGGTGATCGCAGTCGTCGGTTGGCGATCGCGAAGGACTCGACGTCCGTCAGCCGTATTTTCGAGTATCGCGGATTTAAAAGGTCTACCTGTAACTTTCTTTCAACGCATTCATCGACTCTTGCCGTACTTGTACGGAGTGGGATTATGTTTGCTAGTAGCCGCATTAGCTCGGCCTCAGTCTGGTAAATCCGAGTCAAGGGTTACCGGCGAAGGGATCGCGATCGAATTGGTGATGGACGTATCGGGATCGATGGAAGCAATCGATTTCCAACTCGCCGGAGAGGACGTCAATCGCATCACGGCAGTGAAGTATGTCCTTGGCGAATTTATCCTCGGCTCGCGAACCAGCGATCTTGCCGGGCGTAAAGATGATTTAATTGGGATTGTAGCATTTGGTGGGTTCGCCGATAGCAAGTGCCCGTTGACGCTCGACCATGGTGCACTGGTACAGATCATAAAAGAATTAGCTGTTCCAAAACCGGTTCGCGATGGTCGCGGAAGAGTCATCAATGAAAAAATGCTTCAAGAAGAACTATCGACGGCGATCGGCGACGGCATCGCGTTAGGCGTCGATCGACTTCGAAACTCGAATGCCAAAAGCAAGGTGCTCGTCTTGCTCACCGATGGCGACAACAATGCCGGAGCCGTCGATCCACGCGAAGCTGCCTCGATTGCCAAGGAGCTTGGCATTAAAATCTATACGATTGGAATTGGCCGCAATGGCGTCGTTCCGATTCCGCAAGAAGACGAATTTGGACGGCGAGTTTTGGTCGGTGCGCAGTTTCGAATCGATGAAGATCTCTTGCGCGATATCGCAAAAACGGCCGACGGAGAGTATTTCCATGCCTCCGATTCGGCCAGTTTGTCAAAAGTCTATGCACAGATCGATCAACTTGAAAAGTCAAATTTCGAAGAGACAAAGTATTCCGAATATACAGAGCTATTTCGCTGGTTAGCTGGCCCTGGACTATTGTTGCTTATGCTCGTAGGTGTATTAAAGGAGACGCGTTTTCGTACATTACCGTAGTATTTCGTTCGTAGTTCCGCCTTTAGGCGGCTGACTGTTAAACGCAATACCAACAAGCGCCGACGGCTCACAAAGATGAAACTTTACGCAACATAGTTCTACGAACAATTAAAAACGATCAAAAAACAACCATGGAATGGAACAATCCACAATCGCTTTACCTTATCCTGCCAATCGCCTTGGCCTGGTTGATGCTGGCCGTTTATTCCGATCGAAGGCGACGACGGGCGCGTGAAGCTTTCGTTGCACAAGCCATGTGGAGTCGAATTTTGCCAGAGGACTCGCAAGTCCGATTTTGGTTTAAGCAGTTACTGCGCTTGGTCGCGATTGTTGCCAGCCTAACAGCCCTCGCTGGTCCCCGCTTCGGATCGGAAATCGAAAAAATAGTCCCACGTGGCAGCGACCTTTATGTGCTGATCGATGTATCGCGATCGATGCTCGCCCAGGACGTCCCGCCATCACGACTGGGACGCGCCAAAGCCGATGTCGCAGCCTTGGTCAATCGACTCGAAGGCGAACGAGTCGGTTTGATTGCATTCGCTGGTCAAGCCGTTGTCAAATGTCCGTTGACAGTTGACTACGATTCGTTTCGACGCGCTCTCGATGAACTCGATCCGTCCAGTGCACCGCGCGGTGGGACTGCGATCGGCGACGCGATTCGCAAGGCCTTGGACGTTTTTCAAGGCAAGGTCGATCGCGACCAAGCGATGCTCTTGATCACTGACGGGGATGACCAGCAGTCGTATCCTTTAGAAGCCGCCGACGTTGCCGCAGAACATCACGTAACGATCTTTGCGATCGGGCTAGGCGATTCCGATCAAGGCGCTCGAATACCTGGCAAGGACGACTCGACGGGGTTTGTCGAATATCAAGGAGAACAAGTGTGGAGCAAACTCGATGGAACGCTTCTCAGCGAGATCGCTCTTAAAACCTCTGGCGTTTACGTTCCAGCGGGCACGAAATCTTACGATCTTGGCGAACTCTACGCCGATCATTTGCGGAATCGACATGCAAAAAATGCTGCGACTCAAGAACGCTCGCGACGTTCAGAACAATTCCAGATTTTCCTGGCAGTCGCATTCTTCGCACTGCTGATCGAACTTTGTATTTCACCATATCGAAGGACCGCTATAACTAGAGAAGTTAGGACACCTGCATTACAGTCGGTTCCGAGGCAGAGCCTCGGAACCACATGGTGGCGTTCGATAGCGATCGCTTTTTTATGCGTAGGGTTCGCTGGAGCCGTCGAAAATCGCATGACGATTGCTGCCGAACCATACGCGGCCATACGCGAAGGGTTACAATTCTACAAACAAGAGAAATACGATACAGCGATTGAAAAATTCCAAGCCGCCGCCGAAGAACTCGACAAGCAGAAATCGAACCAAGCCGCGATCGCTGCTTTCGACGAAGCGTGTGCGCTGCATCGAAAAGGCGATATCGAAAAAGCTCGTGAGAGTTACTTGCGAGCTGGCCTGAGTCAGGATCGTAAACTTGCGATCATAGCTCATTTCAATCTCGGTACTCTATCCGCCGAGCAGGCTCGACAAGAAGCTGGCGAGCAACCCGAGTTGGTCGAGCCCGAGAAGCGACCTAAAATTCTCGAACACTTGATGCAAGCCACCGCCGCCTATCGCCATTGCCTTGAACTGCAACCCGAATATGTCCTGGCTCGGAGCAACCTAGAATTGGTACGACAGTGGATCAAATACTACTCCGACAAATGGCGAGAACTCGATCGCCAGAAGCAACGCGATGAGTCGAACTTGTTGGTGTTTTTGCAATTTATGATCGATGCTCAAGAAGCACTGAAAGAGACAATCAAGAACCTGGCAAAAAATGCGTCGGCAGATACCTTTGTCGAACTCAAGCAGACTCAATCGGAACTCGGCGAAGAGATCCCGACGCTCAAGGATAAAATTGAGAAAGAACTGCGTCCCTCGACATCGCCTAGCCCCAACAATACCGTTGCCCCGAACCCCTCTCCTGACGAATCGAAGGAACTTGAAGAGGGAATTCGGATGTTGCAAAGCTGGGCCGACGCGGCGAGCATTCAAATGACCGACGCATCGAGATCGCTCGTAAAGAAAGCAACCGCTGAAGCGATCGAGCATCAAGACGGAGCGATTCTAGAGTTAGACAAAATCTGGGACGCAGTCGTTCCTTTTCATCCATTGCTCACTCGAGAGCTCGCCGAGCAAACCACCATTGCGACAACGTTGAATCCCAACCCACCTTCAAACTCAAACGACAAGCGAGAAGAAGATAAGCCGACCGACACGCGGGATGATCTGAAGGCCAAATCGACAGGTACTGTCGCAGACAACACCAACGATGCTCAGGCTAAACCTGACCAGCTTTTGGTTATCGCCGAAAACGACTTGAAGCTGCTTGTCGAAAAGCAAGGGCGAACGCTTCGTAAATCGCGTTTGCTGCTACCTAAAGCTGAGATGGAACTCAAACAGCTTGAGAATAGTCCGCCGCCCACCGCTTCTCCAACCCAGACCGAGCCCGATCCAGACGCCCCAAGCGAACCATCGAAAGAGATCGACCCGGAAGAAATAAAGGAAGGATATCGCAAAGCCATCGAGCTAGCCCCGCAAGCGGTCGAGCAAATGGAATCTGCAATCCAGTTCCTAAAACAGAAAGAGACCCTCAAGGCTGCCGAAGGTGCAGAAGAGGCTCGAAGAATTCTCGAAGAGATTCAAAAAGCTCAACCGAAGAAAAAGCAAGATCCAAATCAAGATCAGAAACAAGATCAGAAACAAGACCAGCAAGACCAAAACAAGAACGACGAAGACAAAAAAGACGACGAGAATAAAAAGGAACAAGAGAACAAAGATCAACAGAAATCCGAATCGGACAAACAAGATCAGAATAAACCCGACGAAAAGAAAGACGAAAACAAAGATCCCAAAAAAGAAGAACAACCGCCGAGAATCTCGCCTGATCGAATGGAAGAAGCTTTGAGAAAAGTACGAGAGCGACAAGAAGAAAAGCGAGAGCGAGACCGCGAATTGCAAGCAAAGATTCTTGGACGCATCCCCGTCGAGAAGGATTGGTGATGAGTCCACTTCGCATATCGCAACCAATTCGACGCATCGAGAATGTTGGACTTTACTTTCGAGAGTGGTGCGTCGTAATCGCCAGCGTTTTCCTGCTGTCAATCGCCGCTAGCTCGGCATGTGCATTGCAAGAAATTCAACTGCGAGCGACCGCGAGTGCCGAAGAAATTTTCGTTGGAGAGATCATCAACTATCAAGTTGAGATTCTTAATTCAAAAAGCCCTTCTTCGCCGGATCTTACTGCGATTGAAGAGCTGTTCGATGTCGTCGAACTAGGCAATGAATCGCGGAACCAATCGCAGGTGACGTTTATCAATGGTCGCGTAACGCAAAGTAGTACGTTGAGTCACGTCTACCAATTTCGTTTGACGCCAAAGCATACGGGCGACCTAAAAATTCCGGCTGCCACGGCGACGCTGAATGGTCAGGTGTTGAACAGCAACGAGATTGCTGTGCGAGTCCAACCGCCTGAAGAACAAGATGTTGTGCTGGTTGAAATCAAGATGGATCAGAACAAAATCTATCCGACACAGCCGTTTGTTGTGACGCTCGCCATTTGGGTTCAATCGCTTCCTGGAAAAGACGCGCGGACCGACCCGCTGAGGCTTCTGCGTCGAAATCCACCGCACATCAATATCAATTGGATCGAATTGCCACCGGGGCTTTCCGCCAATAAACAAGCCGAATGGCTGCAGCCGATTCTTGCGCAAGATGGAATCGGATTCGGCTTGAATGACATCAGCACAAGAACCGGCTCGATATTTGGTGGAACGCAGGCCGCTGCTTTTGATTTACTCAAAGGGCGAGAGACGCGAGACGGATTGGATGGAACGCCGATCGAGTATTTCAAATACGAATTAACTCGCACCTTTACGGCCGAGAAATCCGAAACGTATACTTTTGGACCTGCCGTCGTGAAAGGGACCTTTGTTGCGGGGGTTGTTCGAAGTGAGTATCAGCCAAAGCGAATCATCGCGATTGCACCTGCTCAGTCGGTCGAGGTTCGCGACGTACCGTCACCGAGACCGGTTTCGTTTTGCGGCGGCATCGGCGATTACCGATGGGTGTCGTCGGCGAGTCCGACTAAACTTCGCGTCGGAGACCCACTGACATTGACCTTGGAAGTCGAACGAGATGCATTTAGCGGATCACTCGATCTGATCTCAGCTCCCGATCTGTCGGCGATTCCCGAGATTATGGATAGTTTTGATCTGATCGACAAGAATCCGACAGGGCGGATCGAAGGTACTACTAAACGTTTTTCATATGCAATGCGGCCAAAACGATCGAACGTTCGTCTCCCCGCAGTTCCCATCACGACCTTCGATCCGCGAACCGAGCAATTTGTCGACGTAACTACGAACGCCATAGCGCTGGAGGTCAGCGAAGCAAACCGTGTGCAAAGCGGCGATCTGGTAGGGTCGATCCCTATGACGAATTCCAGTGAGATCAAGCTGCGTTCGGAAGGGATCTTTCAAAACATTTCGGACTTATCCCAGTTGCAAGACGAGCGAATTGACCTTAGTTGGTTGGGCTGGATCGTTGCCGGAACGTGGTTCGCCGCTGGTTCCTTGATGATACTTTTAACGATCTATCGACGAAAGACTTCCGACTTAAAATGGACACGACGACAACAAGCCCGACGCGCGGCGAAACGTCGATTCGATGAAGCTCGACAGGCCCTCAAAGCTACTGACACGAAAGAAGCTTTGAAACATGTTCGAGCGGCCCTTCTTGGCTTCTTTGCCGATACCCAAGACTGTGTCCTCGAAGGCTTAACGACGACTGACGTAAGCGATATCTTGTCAAACACTTCCGTTTCAGAGATCGATCAAAAAGCCGTTGTGAAACTGTTGGAGTCGATTGAATCCGCCGAGTATGGAGCAGGCTTAACCGACGATCCGTCAGCGATGATTGATTCTGCAGCGATCCTCGTCGCTCGAATGGCCCCGATTTTGGAACGAGGCAAATGAGCCATGCTGAGAGCTGCCTTGATTTGGATAGTTTTGATTGTCAATTCGTCATTCGTCGCATTTGCGATGGAACCTGGAGAACGAGAGCGATCTTTTGTAAAAGCACTCGAACTTTTCGACGCCGCGAAATCGCCAGATGACTATCGCGATTCCGCCAAGATTCTTGAAGCCATCTTAGCCAGTGGCTATCGCAACGGAACGATCTATTACAATCTCGGCAACGCCTATTTTCGAACCGGTGAGTATGGACGCGCCATTCTAAACTATCGAAATAGCCAACCGTATCGTCCTCGCGATCCCTATCTCAAAGCTAATCTTCAACAAGCGATTGCTGCCGCTCCGGGGCGATTGAATGAGCGGCCCACGCCGTGGTGGAATCATGTTCTGTTCTGGACAGATTGGCTCGCATTTCCTACTAAGGCAAAAACTTGCGTTGGCGGATTCTGTTTGGTCGCGATCCTTGCCTTGGCCGCGAACTATTTCCGTAGTTCGATATTGTATTGGAGCTCGGCAACGATCCTCGCCGTCATCATTGCCATCGGTATCGACTTTGGAATTCAATACAAACATGTCGTCACAACACCTCGCGGCGTCATCACGGGCGAGACCATTGCTCGAAAAGGGACTGGGAACACTTACGAAGCTGCCTTTGATCAACCGCTGCGCGATGGTGCCGAGTTTCAAGTATTAAGCGAGACAACCGACTGGACCTTCGGTCATTTCGAAGGAATTGGCGACGGCTGGGTTCGCAATGAATTCGTTGCAAGATAAGCTTGAATTCCCCAATCGAGAAAAATAGCCTTGATGACGCGTGCGAATGATTTGATCGACCATGATGGGTACTCGCTATGCCTTTCTTCCGAGGATGCGATCCAAGGAATCCGATGTTTGCCAAACGAGAGCTTCTGGATAATGGAGATAAGGATGAAAATACTCGAACGTCAAAAAACCATCGTAACCAATCTTATCGAGCTCTTCGGTAACAGCCGGCCAATTCGTAGTGCCGTCGAGCAATGGTCGAAAAGTTTCGAGTGAATAGTCGGTCCCTTTTTTTGTAAACTCTTTGAGATGCACATTCTTAATGCGTTTGCCCAAGATGCTCACCCAGTGCTCGGCATGTTGGAACATCGAAATGTTACCGGTATCAAAGTGAACGCGAACGGCGGGACTTGCAAAGCTATCGACAAAATCGTTCATTTCCATTGGCGTCATCAGAAAGCCATTGAAGAAAATATTCTCGATATTGAGACAGATCTTTGATTTCTCGGCTTGACGAACGAGCTGGCCAATCGCCTCTTTAGCGCGCTTTTCGCAGAGGTCGTTTGGAACCGGCGTATGATCATCTCGCCATGGAATATGGACTGCGCCAGGGACCACCAGCACGTTTTCGACACCCATGTCGTGGGCTGCTTGACCAATCATACCGGCCAATTCCAAACCACGCTTTCGCTTTTCCAGATCGTTGGACGTCAGGGGATACGGCCAAAACAAGAACGAGCAGAGGCCACTAATCGCGATTCCGATTTCGTCAGCCATTTTGCGAATGGCGACATAGTCTTTCGTCGATGCGTTTGGCGACAAGTCGTTGTCGAGATCGTAATTCAGTTCAATCCCATCAAAGCCGGCATCTTTGGCCAATTGAAGGCACTCGCGCAGATTCATCCGCTGCGGATAAGGAAAGGCCCAAAGATTGATCGACTTCTTCATCGAATAACGCTTAAGCGATCCACGCCGCTCATCGAGTTCTCGAACGACGTTGGCGTGGCTCGGTTCAAAAGCTAGGGCTGAGATTCCAAGCCCTGCAACCGTCGCTCGCAACGCATCGCGACGTGAGTGTTCGGCAGGCGTCTGTTGGTTCGTCATTTTTGAAACTTTCTTTCTGTCCAGCAACTTCATTGACTGTATGGTTATGCTTTCGACATTCGCTATGATTCAGGTCCAGGGCAACGCATTTGTTTTTTGGCTCTTCCGCAGAATCTGTGGGTCAAAATTGACTATTTATCGTTACGAATAGAAAACCGAAGTTTCACCGGACACCCGTTTCGCATTGGATTTTTTAGGCATCACTCCGATGTCCAAAGTTGAA
>Ga0163150_10001969_pt1 | contig 33094 bp, 19 predicted proteins | sample OliLakLV19P2IB_FD_148628 | JGI IMG/M metagenome (GOLD analysis project Ga0163150, IMG submission 148628) | Freshwater microbial mat bacterial communities from Lake Vanda, McMurdo Dry Valleys, Antarctica - Oligotrophic Lake LV.19.P2.IB | ecosystem: Environmental > Aquatic > Freshwater > Lake >...
CGTTCCGAGCCATCGCGCGTCTCCTTGCCGCACGCGACGCAACCTGACGAACTGCTTCGTCCACACGGTTCCACCGCAGGACCGTAGTTATCGCAGATTACCCAGCATGGCGCAATCGCCCTGGTTGCGCCGCTGGCGTCCAATTCGCGGATATCAAATTGATATCGAAGATGTTGACGATTCCATCCTTGTTGGCGTCGCCCGCGGGGCCTGGGCCATTCCAGTTGGATGAAACGAGGTTGATGTCGAAAATATTGACGACGCCATCCATGTTCACGTCGGGCATTAACAGCGATAACGGGCTATTGAAGTCGACATACGCAAAGTAGATGTCGGAATCCTGCAGGTTTGCACCAGGCAAATCGTAGGTTTCGACAAGAAACCCGCCCAATTCAGTGTTGTATTCATAGACCAGGATATTGTCGTCGGCGCCGAAATTCCCCCCCGACGCGGCAAATTTTGATATGCCCACCATCAGCACGCCTGTCGTGTCATCCTTGCCGGGAATCTGAATCAGAAACCGACCGACGTCGGTCACTGTGTCGGGCCCGCCATCGGGAAATTCCGGAACTCCAGCTGGCGGTATGATGCTCGAGTTGGCGGCTGAATTCCCAATGTCGACTCGACTGGCCGTGAATGTGCCCACGCTGCTCAGCACCGTTATGGTCGTGCCGCCGGTTAGCGAAAGCTGACCGGCCGCCACCAAATTCTGCGCCGTGTATGGAACGTATACAAAACTCCAGGGACCCTGCTCTGTCGCAGGAAATTGCACGCCCTGGTCGTTGATGCGGATATCCCAGCCGGATCCGTCGGGCAATACTCCGGCCTGCCAGGCATTTCCGCTGGTGTCGTTCTGATCGGACACTCCAAACAACATGCCATCGGTCAACGAATTGATGCCGGCAATCGACAACTGGTAGTGCCCGTCGCCAAATGCGGCAACCGGCAACATCGGCAGATGTGTGACCGTCACTCCGGTGGTATTTCCAGTCAACAGCGCGCCGCCGCTATCGACGTGCCCTGCGGTCCAGCCGTCGGAAAACGGAAACTGCACCAGACTCAAGCGGAAATTTGCTTCCGCCCCGCCCCCCGCAACACTGGTCGTCGAAAGCCACATCCCCGCTGGAAAGCCAGTGGGTGTGGCGCCCGTAACTTCGCCAGGTAATTCGACAATGTTGCGGTTGCTGACCGATGCGTACTGGAACTGATTGGGATTGGCGATGATAACGCCGCCTGCTTGCGTCATTGGCAAACCACCCACCAGCAAACTTAGATCCCCTCGATTCAATCCAGGCATCGTGGAGACTTCCAGGGTTGCGCCTGCCGACTGGTGCAGGACCGTTGCTACTGTGGTTGCGTTGTCGACGCCGGAAACGTCGACCTGCGCGGCAAAAGTGGCGGCGCGCAACTCGGTTGTGCTAACCAGTACTACAAAAATGCTGGTGGCAAGACTAATTGGCATCTTGGCATCATGAATCGCATCTGTGGTCTCCCTTTTCGCGCTGGCCGTTCAATAAGCGTCTGCCGACTCGAAGTGATTTGATTGAGAGTCCCAACAACTCCCCCATCAGCGGACTCATCGTATTGCACGTCTGCAAAAAAACCAAGCGATTTCATGGCCATCCAGAAACGCTGCCCACATCTCCGGGAGACCAATTACTCGAGCAAGTCGCGAACGTCGCCCCTAGGTCGGGCTCCCACCCACCAGCGGAGTGCATGAGATCAGTGCGAGCAGAGCGTTTGATTTCAAGTCATGTGCAACGATCTCATCACGCAAACTCGCGCGACTGCAAGCACATTTAATCCTTACTATTCCGATACGGTTAGGAGTCGATGTGGTTGCTATTTTCGCTGCAAGGGAATTACCTCCAGATGACGAGATTATGCGGGATATTTCCGGGATTTCCGAAAAAAGTGGTTGCGAAGCTCGCATCGTGTATCCACAATAGCGACGCTGCTCGTTTCCACCTACCGCGTTGCCGTCGAACATACCCCACCAATGACTGGCAATCCCTTTGAGCTGAGTAGCATTTCCACGGTGCCGTTGCCGCGACGATGATTCGATTCTCACAGGAGAGACTACAGATGCGATTTTCATGGCAAGCGTTGACACTGAGTGCAGTCGTTGCTTTGGCGACTTTTGGAATTGCGTCGCCCCGCGCCGCGCACGGTCAGACGTTTACGTGGAACAACACGACCGGCAACTGGAGTGATCCTACCAAGTGGGTGGGAGGAGTGGCTCCGGTCACGGGATTGAATCAGGTTGCGATCCCGGCAACGCTCATCGCAAATCCCTTCATCACGTCCTATCAAGGTTGGATCGATCCGCTTCCGGTTCGGAACGGTCAGTGGCGCATCAATCCGGCCAACGGCACGTTGATGGAGGTGTCGAATTTGGTTCCGAATACCACCACAGGTTTGGAAACGGGGACGTTCGATCCCACCGTGCTGCTGCAAGACGGATTCACAACACCCGGCACGTACGAATTAAACGCCACGATGATTGCCAACGACGATGACGGACTTGGAGTCGTCTTCGGCTGGCAACCTAATGGCGACTACTTTCGCGCCAGTCTGCGGCAACAGACGGCCAGCAATACGGGGCACACCTCGGGGCTCTCCGTACAAAAAGTGATTAATGGAATCGCAACCCAGCTCAATCCGGCATCGGGCGTTCCTGGCCCCCTGGCGATTACGCAGTCGCAGATCGACAATCGCACTCCCTTTAATCTCAAAGTGGCGGTGACCGGCAACAATTACGAGGTGTTTTTCGACGGTGTTTCATTGGCCACCGGCAGCGATCCCCTACTCCAGGCGGGAAAGGTCGGGGTCTACTCGTGGGCGCAGATTCAGGATACCGGCGCTTCCAGGCCCTGGGGAACGGAAGTTCAGTCGGTTTCGGTTTCGGACGGCGGTGGCACTCTTTACAGCGGCACGTTCACCAATGCGTCACTGCCGGTGAGTTTTCGCAATGTTGTTATGACTAATTCCAGCGGCGTGAGCACGACGTCGACCGTAGTAGTCACACCCGCGGCAGGAGGCGATGACACCGGCAATTTAGGACTGGATTTCCGCAATGGCTGGGTGCAAGACAACACCAACGGATTCGAGAATGCGACGGTTGTGGCTCCTAATACGGACTTTATCGGTCCGGCCATGGCTGTCGACTCGCCCGGCGCTACGGCTCTGGGTGACTACGAAATGCGAGTCCGTCTGGGCAGCAACGACAACGACGGTCAGGGCGTGTTGGTCCGCGTGTTGGATGACAATAATTTCTACCGAATCAATTTCAATAACGAGGCTCAGGGGACTGCTGAAACTCGACCCGCGCGGGGGTTGTCGGTGCAAAAGGTCCGCGATGGTGTCTGGTCGGAGCTGTTCCGCGACGATCAGGCGAATCCGCAGTTCCTTCCTAATTTCGGTCCCGGCACTCCGGAAACCGGAATGCCGATGTTCGATCTGAGCGTGCGGGTGCAAGGCGACAAGATTTTGGTTCGCGTGACGAATGACTCGGGAATCTTCGACTATCCGATGATCGTCGACTCGGTCGATCCTATCTTGAACGGCAGCGTTGGCTTCACGCAGTGGGGAGACAGCGGAACCTATTGGATGCCTTACGGTGGCGTCCCCGGGCCGTTGGTCGTCGAATATTCGGCACCCGCGGCGGCCCCACCGCAAACCATTTTCGGCGCGGATACGATCAGCTTCGGCGGCGCGGGCCCCGCGTACACGGCTACCAATGACGGGTTCGATAATTCGAGTGCCGCCTTTTTCATGATCAACAAGCTGAACCTCAATAACAACGGCGCCGCCTCGACAATCGACAAGTCGTTCGGCTTCCCAGGCACCGAGAAGCTCGGCTTCGCCGGTCCCAATGCAGAGATCAATATGACGGGTACGAGCGACGTAACGGTCGCCGTGCCGATCATGGCCTTCGGCAACCTGACCGTCAACGTCGCCGCAGGGGCGGGTAAGCTCCGCTTGGGCCCCAACCCCGCCTCCGACGGGATTTTCTATCAGAGTCTCGACAAGGTCACGATCAACAACCTGTCCGCGAATCCGGTGGAATTGACTGGATCCAGCGACTTCCCCGGAACGCTAGATATCACGGCCGGCCAGGTCAATCTGCTCGTAACGGCGGGCACCGTGCCCAGCACGCTGACCGTGAACATTGCCGCGGGCGCCACGCTCCATTTCGGAGGCAACGTCGGAACCATTGGTGCTTTGACCGGCGCGGGTACGCTCAACCTCGGCACCGGCGCGATCGCGATGACGCAGTTGTTCGACCAGGATTGGTCGGGAAGCATCACCGGGGGCGCAAATTCGCACGGAACGGCCTCGCCATTTACGCCGAGCGTCGCGCAGCTTTTCACAAATGGCCGAGATACCAACTGGACTTGGCGCGGAAACAACTCGTACATCGGTGAGACCGACTTCCGCGGCGGCGGTACGGTGCGACTCGTCGACGGCGGCCGCATTAGTGGAACCACTGACAGCACCGATGCCGGCAGCACTGCCATCACGATCATGCGGACCGAGTTGATCTTGGACAACACGGGAACGGCGAACGACAACGATCGTGTACGGAACGCGGCAGCGATTAACTTGCTCGGCGGCTTGACGCTACTGGGCCGCGACGGCACGGCTACCACCGAGACCGTCGGGGCGATCCGCATGGAGACCGCGCCAATTATTGGATTTCAGACCGCCATTGTTCAGCCACCGCGAGCCGCGACGATCAAGGTCGTCAACGGCGTCGGTGGTACGGCTGTGCTTACCATGACCAGTCTGACCCGCGACGTGACCGTGGGCAGCAACATTGATTTTGCCGGTGACGGAACCGTGATCATCACCACCGCGCCGACGCTGACCAATGGCATCATCGGAGGTTGGGCCACCAAGGGGAACGAGTGGGCCACGATGTCGGGTCCAACCGTGGTGCCGCTGGCTGCTTATCAGACCAATGCCGATCCGGCCACGTGGGCCGCGACCGACAATGTGAAGATCACCGGCGCTCCGTCGGCCAGCGTCGACCTTACTGCCGGCGACAAGGCCATTAACTCGTTGAACGTTGCCTCGAATCAAACACTGACATTGAACGGCTTTAGCACTTTGGTGTTAAGCAGTGGGGGGCTACTTGCCTCGACCAGCGGAACGATCACAGGCGCTAATCTGACGGCCACGGCCCAACAGTCGAATGCCGCCGAATTGAGAGCGCGAGTTACTGGCGCCTCCAATACGCTGACAGTCGATTCCATAATCACCGATAGCATTGACGGCGCCGTAACGCTCAGTAAGACCGGTGACGGAACGCTCAAGTTGACGGGCATCAACAGCTTCAGCGGCGGCGTCTTGATCGACGGCGGCGTGGTCGAGATAAGCGATGTAGCAAACCTCGGTTCGCTGGCGAGCAATATCATCTGGTCCGACGCCACGTTGCGGATCACGCAGGACGTCAATCTGTCCCGCACCGGACTGACGCGAGGCCAGGGCAACATGATTTTCGATACGCAGGCGTTCACACTCCAAACCAGCGCGATCGGCGGGTATGGAAGTGTCATCAAAAAGGGCTCTGGCACCTTAATCCTCAGTGACGCGAACTCTTTCGACGGCGATATTACGATCCTTGAGGGAACGGCCATGTCGCAAGCAGGAACTGGTGGATTGTTCGATAATACGACGATCCTGCACGTCGCCGCTGGCGCCACGTTCGACTTTAACGACAACCCCGAGGACTTTGGCGCCCTGGAAGGCGACGGCACGGTGTTGACGGGCGTTTTGGACACCACGTTGCTGAGGATTCTCGCGACTGAATCGCGAAGCCCCGTTGAAGTCTTCAACGGATCGATTCAGGGGGCCGGCAGTATCACCATCGTCTCGTATCCCTTCAAGCAGTCATTCGGTGGCCAGAGCACGTATACCGGCACGACCGCGGTCACCACCGGCGGCCTGATCGTGACGGCCAATGTTCTGCCCAATCAAAACGGTCCCCTGGGCAACGCCAGCACGCCAATCCAACTTGGAGATGGCGCCGGATTGACCAACGTATCGTTTGAAATTGGCGCGGCTGGTGTGACTGTCGGTCGCGATGTTGTGGTGAACGGTGGAGACCTGGTGTCGATGGGTGGCATCCACGCCACGGGGACGTCTACTTTCTCGGGCGGGCTGGCCTTGTCGCACACACTCTATGTCACTGCGGCTGGCACCAGCACTGTTCAATTCAGCGGTAATGTTGTCGACAACGGTGGGGGCGCCAATGCTGGGGGACTCATCAAGATCGGCCCCGGAACCGTAGCCCTCAGCGGTGCTAACACGTATACCGGGGACACCTACGTCGCCGACGGTAAGCTGTTGGTCAACGGTACGAACTCTGGCACGGGCCGGTTCACCGTTGCCACCGACGGCACCCTGGGCGGAACCGGCACGATCGCCGCTCCCGTCACCGTGTATGGCACGCTGGCCCCCGGTGCTTCGGTCGGCACGCTCAATGTCACCAACAATGTCGTCCTCAACGGCACGCTGGCCACCGAGGTCAGCGGCGTCGCGATCGACAAGTTGGCCATCGCAGGCAGCCTAACGCTGGGCGCCGCCAGCGTCCTCGACATCCAGGGCGACCTGGCGACCGCCCTCACGCACGTGATCGCCACCTACAACGCCGGTACGCTCGTGGGCATGTTTGCCGACGCCCTGGACGCAACCTCTAAGGGCTACAACGTCGTTTACGGCGCTACGCAGATTACCCTCGACGAATTGGACGGCGACGCCAATCACGACGGCATCGTCAACATCTTCGACATCAACCTCGTTTCGTCGAACTGGAATCCGACGGGGCCCGTAGGCGCCTTCGCCCCGGGCAACATCAACCATGACGGCGTTGTGAACATCTTCGATATCAACCAGATTTCGGCCAACTGGAACCATGTGGCGACCAATGGCGGAGTCGCGCATGGCCAGGCCGTGCCCGAGCCTTCGACCATCCTCATTGCTCTGATCGGCCTGGTGGGTCTCGTAAGCGTTCGCGGTTTCCGCGGACGTCGCAAGGCGTCGTAGAACCGCGACATGCGGACGAGTCGCCACGTTGTCGATAAATTCCGTTCGGGGCCATTCGCTCGCGGGTGGCCCCGAACCGTTTAGCCGTGCCGCGTGCTTTGACATGGAAACTGCTTGAGTCGTTTTCTGTGCGGAATGAGCGACTCTGAAACGGATCGTCGTCGTGAAAAACTCAAGTATGTTGATCGACTTTATGCCTTAGAGCCCCTAACTCTACGACTCGGACGTCATTCCCGCGCAGGCGGGAATCCACAGACTCGGGGAGGGTGGTTGCGAATGAGACCTATGTTCGGCGGTTGTAAATCTTGTGGTGCATGGCCGCCTTGCGATGCACTGGATTCCCGCCTGCGCGGGAATGACGGCGTGCTGGAAGGTTGAGTTAGGGCCCCTTAACTGTCGCTTCAATTTCGCGACCGAAGAGGATTGTCCGAGCATGGGGCAGTCGAGTATCTTTAGGCATGCAGTCGCACGGACGCAGTCAGACACGGATGTAACCGAGCTTCGTCAGGTGGTGATCATGAGTTTGTCAAGTCGTCGCGGATGTGTTGAGCTGGTTCGCCCCCTCACACGCGTGTGGCTGTTGTCGAGCGGAAAGTCATGTGCGTGGATGCTGTTGTTCGCCACGCTGCCAATGGCGGTGGGCTGCACTTCTGCCTCCCACAGCGAGCCGATTTCGCTCAATCCCGTGCGCGGCCAGATATTGGTCAACGGCAAGCCCGCCGTCGGCGCCATCGTGAATTTCTATGCGACGAGCGGCGACGCCGTGAATGTCCAACCGCACGCCGTCGCGGGCGCCGATGGCTCATTCGTGCTCTCGACCTACAAGCCAGACGATGGCGCCCCCGTGGGCGACTACCAGGTCTCCGTTCTCTGGAGGGTCAATCCAGACGGCACGCCGGTCCCACCACACGACGATGAGTCGCAGGTGCCCGACCTTCTGAAGGATCGTTATTCCGACCCTACCAAATCGGGTTTGACGGCCAAGGTTGTCGCCGGCGAAAACACGCTCACGCCCTACAATCTGAAATAGTCGCGGTTTTACGTACAAATATCGACCAGCGTTCGCCACATGCGCATCGTCTCGCCCAGGAACAGGTGCGGCCTTATTTCTATTTCCTATGTGGAAAATCCAACCGAGGGTTAAAGTGATGTTCAACAAGCGTGCGCGAAGTGCCTTTACCTTGGTCGAATTACTCGTCGTAATTGCCATCATTGGCATTCTTATCGGGCTTTTGCTGCCTGCCGTACAAGCGGCACGCGAAAGCGCCCGGCGGACTCAATGCTTGAACAATATGAAGCAGCTTGGCCTGGCGTTGCACGGGCACATCGATTCGCGGCAGACGCTGCCGCCCATGTTCACGCAGAACGATCCCTACTACGCCGAGACCGAGGTTGGGTACAAGACAAAGCCAAAGTACCACGAGCAACTTCCTATCCAGACAAACCACAATTTCTTGGCGTTTATCCTGCCCTACATGGAGCAGACCAATTTGCACACGATCTATCGGTTCGACCGGCATTTTAGCGACACGCTCAACAAGCCGGCTTACTCGACGCAAATCCCCTTTCTCCTCTGTCCAACCGCGCCGGCGCCAGAGACGCGTCCCACGTCCACCTCGGCCCCGTGGGCCGCATTTCCGTCAGATTATGCCGTCCACTTCCGTTTTGAGCCCGGCTGGCGGACGCATTTCATCAACTCCAGGGCCATCAGCAACCGTGGCGCTTATCTTTGGTTCGGACCTTGGAAGCAGAACGAAGATACGATCATCAGCCGGATTACCGACGGCCTCTCGAACACGATCTTACTCATCGAATGCGGCGGGCGTCCTGGAGGTTATGACGTAACCGGCGCAAACGGTGAAGATTTTGTCAGCGGGGCAGGCTGGACCGACCGAGACGCATGGTTCGACACCGGCGCTTGGTGCGACGGAAAAGTCCTGAAAGTGGGTGGAAACCAGGCGTTCAATTGCAGCAACAACAATGAAATCTGGAGCTTCCACAACGGCGGTTGCAATTTCCTCATGGGAGATGGATCCGTGCGATTCCTCGCGCAGACCGTCGATCTCGAGGCCTTCGTATCGCTGACCACGGCCTACGGCGGCGATATTGCCGACGCGAACAAGTACTAGTATTAGATCGCGCTGCGGCTCGCATTGACGTCACCCAATCAATTCATTGCCACCAAGCGAGCAAGCGATTGTCGATTGCACCTTCGATCCTGAGGGCCCGCCACTCAAGCGCGTTGGTGGGCGTGCAATAAGAATCGCCACACTTGTTGTTGGATTCAGTTATCGCGCTAGCGCCAATGCTAGGCAATCGTCCAACACTTGCGCCACGCGGCGTATGGCCGGCTCTTGGAACATCGCCAAATGGCTGCCCGGCGTCTCGTACACGTCGACGCCCTCTAGCGCCCACGGCCCCCACCCCAACAGCGGATCGGCGTGCATGGGCGTGGCCTGCTGTTCGGCGCGCAGCAGCGTCAGACGGCTCTTGAGGACTCCCGGGCGATACTCGGCCGCGGCTTTCATGTTGGCCTGAAACACGTCGTAGATCCGCTGGGCCTGCGTCGAGCTTGCTCCGGCCACGAGCAATTGGGCCGCTTCCGCGCGCTGTCGAAAATCCTCGAGTTGCCGCTCGATGCTCAATTCGCGAAGCTCCTCCCACCGCTGTGCGTCTTCGCCGGGGAAGAGCAGCGCCAAGAGCGGCACGATGTCTCCCTCGCCAAACGCCTCGCCCGGCTTGGAGATGGCCGAGTCGCACAGGGCCACGAGCGCCACCTCGTCGCCCAGGGCTTCGAGCTGCCGGCCCATCTCGAAGGCAATGATGCCGCCGGTCGACCAACCGCAAACGTGGTACGGCCCGCTGGGCTGCACCGACTTCATCGCCCGAATGTAATGCTCGGCCATCGCCGCGATCGTATCGTGCGGAGGGAGCTCGCCATCGATGCCTTGCGCCTGCAGCCCATACAGCGGCACATCGCTATTCAGATGCTTAGCCAGCTCCAAATAGCAAAACACGGTGCCACCGGCCGGATGGATGCAAAACAACGGCGCCAGCGCACCCTGTGTGCGGATGGGAACCAGCGAGATCTCCTCCGCGGTGCCGGCTTCGCGGCGCAGCAGTTCGGCAAGATGCGCCACGGTAGGTTCCTGGAACAGCGACACCAGCGGCAGCTTGCGGCCGAACTCTTCTTCCAGTCGCGCCAACAGCGTGACGGCCAGGCTCGAATAGCCGCCCAATTCGAGAAAGCTATCCGTCACGCCCACGGGTTCAACGCCCAGCACCTCCGACCAAATCGTGGCCAGGCGAGCTTCTTGCGCGTCGCGCGGGGCAACGTACGGATTGGGTCCCTCGCCGCGCGGGCGGACCGCCTCGGGCAATTGCGACACGTCCACACGGCCGGAGGCGTCAAGGGGCAACTCTTCGATCGAGCGCCAGGCGCGCGGAACCATCGGCTCGGGCAGACGCTCCTCGGCGAACTTGCGCAACTGTCCGAGGAGCAAACCTTGCTGGCCCGATTCGAGCGCGGTAACCGATCTCCGCGAGGGCACGACAAAGGCCGCCAGTCGCACCTCTCCGTGGCGATCCGCGCGGGCCACGACCGCGACCGCTTCCACCAACGGGTGCAACGACAAGACAGCCGTTACTTCCTTGGGGTTGAATCCGTAGTTGCCCACGCGTGCCGGTGAATCCAACTTGCCCAAGCATTCGATCGATCCGTCTTCCGTAAGCACCGCGCGATAGCCAGTCTTGCGCAACGCTCGATTTGGGTCGCAAGCTCGGGCGACCGCTGCCGGACCGATGGAATTGCCCGCGGTGTGGCCATTGGATCGCGCTGACATGGAAGCCGCGGTGCGCGCCGCCAACTTGTCGCCGGTCCACAGTTCGCCCGGCAGACCAATGGGCGCCGGCCGGCCTGCGGTATCCAGCACGACCTCGCGTGCGGAATTCTCCGGCGGTGCTGCGGGCGATTGCAGCTCGCGCAGATTCTTGGCATCCGATAGCGACAGCTCACCGACGCGTGCCTCGGGCTGCTCGCTCATCGCGCGCAACAGCGTGGCGACTTGCCCCAGCATGCGCTCGATGGCCGGTTTCTCGAAGCGCCGACGATCGAAAAGCAGCCTGAGCGCCAGCGTCTCGCCCGGGATGGCCACCAGGGCCAGTGCATGGTGGCTGGTCGCCGTGCCGTGGATATCGTGGATGGTCAACTCGCCGGCCCGTGCGTTCCCCGCGTCACCCAGGGGATAGTTCTCGAACACCACCAGGGTGTCGAACAGCCGGCGTCCGCTGGGCAGATCCGCGGCGCGAACGATTTGCTCCAAAGGGCAATGCTCGAACGCATGCGCGTCGGCCTGTCGACGATGAAGGCGCGCGAGCAAGTCGGCCACGGGCTCGTCGGCCGCCACGTTCGCCCGCAGTGGAATGTTGTTCAGGAATGGCCCAACCGTGGCTTCCACGCCTGGCAATTGCGGTGGCCGACCCGAGACGGCGACGCCAAAAACGACGTCGTCCTGCTCGGCATATCGTCCCAGCAACACGGCCCAAGCGGCCTGAACGACCGTATTCAAACTCACATGTTGCGCCGCGGCACACCGGGCCAACGCCTGCGACTGGTCCGCCGACATCGACAGCTCAGCGGCATCGCGGCCGCGCTCACGTTGGACTTGGGTCTGCGGCGGCAATTCGATGCACACGCGGAGCGGAACACGGCAATCGGCCAGATCGTCGCGCCAGAACGCGTCGGCCTGCGCCGCGTCTTGTCGAGCCAGCCAAGCCAGATAGGCCGAGAATCGTCCGGCGGCCGGAAGCGAGGGCGAACCTCCGCGGACCGCGTGGTCGTAGTACGCGAACAACTCGCGGAGCACCAGGCTTGCGCTCCAACCGTCGATCACCAGGTGATGGCAGGTCCAAACCAACAGCCAGGTGTCGTCTTCGATCCGTACAAGCTGCAACCGTGCGAGTGGCGCCTTGGTAAGGTCAAAGCCGTCCCGCCGGTCTTCTTCCAGAAATGCAGCGGTGCGACGCTCGCGACCCTCTTCGTTCGTCCCGCGCCAGTCCATTTCGGCCCACGACAACTCGACGCGCTCGCGAACGATCTGCACCGGCTTCTTCAAACCTTCCCAAGCGAAGCACGATCGCAAGAGTGGATGGCGAGCCACGACGGTTTCCCAGGCTGCACGCAGCAAGGACGCGTCGAGCTTGCCCTTCAGAGTGCAGGTGAACTGTTCCACCAGCCCCGATGATTCGCGTCCGGCCAGCGCATGCACCAGCATCAATTGCTGCAGCGGGGCGAGCGCGTAGATGTCGGCAACGTTCTTCATGCTCGATCTCATTTTGGCGGATCGTCGCCGCCCCTGGGGTCCGAATCGCCCAGTAACGCTGCCAGCCGGTCCATGTCGCCCTGGTCGATGCCCGCCAGCGGAAAGTCCGCGGGCGTGGCGCCGCCGGCGTCGGGCGACACACAATGGTCGACCAACCGGCGCAGGCCGGCAAGATACTCGTTTGCCAGCCGCTCGATCGTTTCGCGTCGGTGCAGGTTGCCCGAGAAACGCCACTCCACGTGCAACTGGCCGTCGCGCACGTGCGCAATGATTTCCCACACATGCGGTCGGATTCCACGCGGGCTGCGATCGGGACCCGTGCCTTCCGGGGCCAGCGCAAAGGGTCCACCGCCCGGCAGCACACGGTCGAACTGTCCAAGATAGTTGAAGCTGACGGCCGGCCGCGCCCCAGTCGCTAACTGCTGGCGAATATTCTCGTCACTGGCCAGCCAACGCAGCGCGCCATAGCCGATGCCGCCTTTCGGCACCGAGCGGAGCTGCTCCTTGACCGACTTAATCCAATCGCCGGGTTGCGATGCAGCGGGCCGCTGTAACGCGATCGGGTAGAGCGACGTAAACCATCCGACGGTGCGCGAGAGATCGACGTCGTCGCAGATGTCTTCGCGCCCGTGTCCTTCCAATTCGATACCGACGACGTCGGCCTGCAAATGATCGCACAGCACCTCGGCCAGGGCGGTCAGCAGTAGCTCGTGCGGGCGTGTCCTGTAAGCCACCTGTGAATCAAACAGCCATAGTCGGCTGGCCTCGGCTTCCAGGCTCAGGCAAACCGTTTCGGTGGACGCGACGACATTGTCGCCCATATGGCAGTCGCCCATATGACAATCGAGTGGAACCGCCGTTTGTGGCGCGGCCGCTAACGCGGGCGAAGTCCAATAGTCGAGATCGCGACGCAAATTCGACGAATCGGCGAGCGATGCCAGCCGCCGGCTCCACTCGGCGAACGAAGTCGTCTTCGGCGAGAGCGAGGGTTCCTCGCCGCGGACGATCTGCTCGCAGGCGGTGCTCAAATCCTCCAGCAGAATCGGCCAGGATACGGCGTCGACCACGAGATGGTGGATAACAATCAGCAATCGCGCCGGGAGATCGCCTCCGAGATCAAAATAGGCGATCCGCACCAGCGGACCAGTGTCGAGCCTGAGCCCAGCTTGGGCTTTCGCGGCCGCTTGCTCAATGGCCGCGACCTGACGCGCGGACACCGATTGCGCTGCATCCAGGTCGCGCAGCGACGAGAGATCGACGCGCTCGACAACCCGTCCGGCTTCTGAAGTCAAGCCATCGTGTCCAATCGCGTCCGGCGGCATGCCCTCTTGCCGCCACGCGCCGTCGGCCGCGCGAACGTAGCGCATCCGTAAAGCGTCGTGATGGTCGAGCAACCGCTGCGCGGCCGCGTCGACGATCTCCAGCGTCACTCCTGGTCGCACGGTCAGCATGACCGATTGGTTGAAGTGCTGCGGATCGGTGAGATTGAGCGCGAAAAACTCGTGTTGAATCGGCGACAAAGGCGCCGGACCTAGGACAGGTCCTTGTTCGGCCCGCACGCGGTCGGCCGTGTCGACGACCAATGCCAGCTCGGCAATCGTTTGATGTTGAAAAAGCTGCTTGGGCGTGAACCGCATGCCCGCCGCGCCGGCGCGGGCGATCATTTGGATGCCGCGGATCGAATCGCCTCCCACCTCGAAGAAGTTGTCGCACACACCGACACGATCGCCGCCCAACACACCGGCCCAGATCTCCGCCAACTGTGCCTCGATGTCATTGCGGGGGGCGACATAGTCGCGTTCGGGCTGCCCCCGAGTCCAACGCGGCGGCGGCAACGATCGCAGGTCGATTTTCTCATTCGGCAACCGGGGCAACCGATCCAAAACCATCATCGAGGCCGGCAACATGTGTCGCGGCAATCGCTCAGAGAGGAATGACCGTAGATCGCCCTCGCTGACAGTAGCGACTTGGTCGCATGCGACGTAGGCGGCCAATCGATGCTCGCCCGAGTTATCGGATTGGGACACGACGACGGCTTCGCGAACCTGCGGATGTTGTCGTAGCGCCGCCTCGATCTCGCCTGGTTCGATTCGGTAGCCGTTGACCTTGACCTGTTGATCGACGCGCCCAAGAAACTCGAGATTGCCGTCCTGCAAGTATCGCACCAGGTCGCCCGTCCGATACATTCGTCGATCGAGTCGGTCGGGCACGTTCTCGAAATGCGGCTCGAAGTGCGGATCGGCGACAAACCTCTCGCTCGTCAAAGTGGGCCGGTCCCGATAACCGCGAGCCACGCCGATGCCACCAACATACAACTCGCCGGGCACGCCCATGGGGACGGGCCGCAAGAAGTCGTCCAACACATACAAGCACGTGTTGGCGATCGGCCGCCCAATGGGCAAGCGGCCGGAAGGCGTGACGGCGAGCGGTGCGTCGACTTCGTACAGGGTCGACGTGATCGTCGCCTCAGTAACTCCGTAAGCCATTAAGAACTTCGTCTTCCCGCCCGTCAGCGTTTGCCACCGCGCGACATCGTCGAGTCGTACATTGTCGCCACCGGTCATCACAGCTTTGAGATGCTGAGCCGATTGGCTTGATTGAGTTGGATGAATTGCTAGTTCTTCCAATAGCGATAGCCAAACGGGCGGGGGAACGTGCAACACGTTGACCTGCCGCGCACGAGACCAATCGAGCAGTACCCGGCCCGAGAGCTCGCTTGGCGTCGGATGCAGGTGCAGCGCCGCGCCGCTGATCAGAGTCGGAAACACTTCTTCCGCGGCCGCGTCGAAACTGAGTGAAAGGTACTGTAGCACGCGGTCGCCGGGCACGAGACCAAGGCGCCGGGCAATTTCCAGGGCATGGTTCACCAGGCCGCGATGCTCGATCTCGGCGCCCTTGGGTTCACCCGTCGAGCCGGACGTGAAGATGATGTACGCCAGGTGGTCCGCATTTACGGCGGTAACGGCCGTTTGTGGCTGCCGCTGGTCCGTCAACTCGGAATCGACATCCAATCGTAAGACTTGGCAATTGTGGGGCGGTAACCGGCCGGCGATGCTGGTGGTGGTAAGAATCAACCGCAGGCCCGCATCGCGAATCATCGTTTCGAGCCGCGCCTGGGGATAGAACGGATCGAGGGGCACGTAGGCGCCGCCGGCCTTGAGGATACCGAGGATGCCGACGATCATGTTTGGCGATCGATCGATGCAAATCCCGACAGGCACGTCGGGTCCGATGCCCTGGCGAGTGAGCGTCTGCGCCAGCCGATCGCCCTGTTCATCCAGTTGGCGATAGCTGAGGGACTCGCCCTCGCAAAGCACGGCAGGAGCGTCAGGTGTTCTTCGGGCCTGCTCCGCAATAAGCGTATGAACGCACTGTTCCGCGGGGAAAGGACTATGCGTATCGTTCCACTCGACGAGTTGCCGCCGTCGCTGATCGGCCGGCAGTACGGAAACTTCGAGCACGCGCCGATCGCGGTCGGCGACGAACTCGCGCAGCAGCACCTCGTACGATTCGAGCAATCGGTCGATCGTCGCCGGCAAAAACAAATCCGTGTTGAAGACCAGCGACAGATCCAGCCGCTGCGGTTGTTCATCGACGTTTAGCGTCAGGTCGAACGTCGAAACCGGCGCATGGTCGAAGCTTACTTCGGCAACCGTCAGCCCGGCAATCTCCTGAGCTCGTAAGGGAATGTTCTGCAGGACAAACATTACCTGAAAGAGGGGCGTGCGGCTTACGTCGCGCGGCGGTTGCAAGTGTTCGACCAAGCGCTCGAAGGGCAAATCTTGATGCGCGTAAGCGTCCAGCGTCGTGCGTCGTACTTGGGCCAAGAGCTGACGCAACGTGGGGTTGGCCGATACGTCGCCGCGGAGCACGAGCGTGTTGGCGAAAAAGCCCACCAGAAGTTCCAGCTCCTGGCGGCTGCGATTGGCAATCGGCGTGCCGATGCAAACGTCGCGTTGCCCGCCGTAGCGTGCCAGCAGCACTTGGAACGCCGCCATGAGGACCATGAACAGCGTCACGTCTTCGTCCGACGCGAGCCGACGCAGGTCGGCTTGAAGCTGCGCGTCGATCTGGCGGCGGCGGACGTCGCCTCGAAAGGTCTGTTCGGCCGGGCGGCGAAAATCTAGCGGCAATTCGAGGGGCCCTGGGAGATTGGCCAACTGCTGCGACCAATAGTCTTGCAGGCGTTCTACCGTGTCTCCGCTAAGTTGCTCGCGCTGCCACGCGGCGAAGTCGGCGTATTGGATCGGTAGACTTGGCAGTCTCACGGTTCGCCCTTGCAACAGGGCCGTGTAATTCTGCGCGATCTCCTGCCGCAAGACGCCCATTGACCAACCGTCGCAGACGATGTGGTGCATCGTGAGCAGCAGGACATGGTCTCGCTCGGCGATACGCACGAGAGTACCGCGCAGGAGCGGTCCGTTGATCAAATCGAAGGGGCGGAGCGCCTCTTCTTCGGCCAATCGGTGCAGTTCTTGGTCGCCGTCGTCCACATCAGCCGCTGGCAACTCAATGCGGGCCAGTTTCCAGTCGATGCGGGAATGTACGACCTGCTCGGGCTGGCCATCCGTCGCACGAAAGGTCGTCCGCAGGGCGTCGTGCCGGGCGATCGAGGCTCGCAGGGCCTGCTCCAGAACATCGGCGTCCAGTTGGCCGGTCATCCGCACGGCGGCCGCGACGTTGTAGAAGGGGTTATTGGGCTCGAGCTGGTCGAGAAACCACAGTCGCTGCTGGGCGAATGACAGCGGCGCGACGTTTCCGGCATTGCGCTGGGGGATCAGCGCGGCGGCCGACTCCGGCGCGGCATGCACCTTCCGCCATTGCTCGAGCAGCGCGCGTTTCGCCGGCGACAACTGCGCAATCCGCTGATCGTGGGCTTGCGTTGACAAGGATTCCATCCTCAAGCGGAGGTTCACGTTCCATCTCGTCGACCGCAACTCGTCGAGCTCATATTGCTGACGGAGTAGTCGATCGGCGCCGGCGTGGACGGGCCCTTTGAAGTCGTTCGCGTTGGCGACGACGCGCACTCGTTGCCACCGAGCAGGGCCTGAGCTTCCGACTCCGACATCGTTTCCAGGGCGTCGAGCATGTCACGATCGGCAATTCTCTCCGCAATGCGCTGGCGATCGATACGTTCATCGATCAACTCGGCCAGTTCGGCCACGGTGGGCCGCTCAAACAGATCCTCGAGAGGAATGCTCACTCGCAGCCGGGGCGAAAGCCGGTTGACCAATTGCGTGGCCAACAGGCTATGGCCGCCGAGTTCGAAAAAATTGTCGAACGCCCCCACTCGGTCCACACCCAAGACTTCGGCCCAGGCCTCGGCCAGCAACGATTCGGTCGCCGTGCGTGGCGCGACATACGACTCGGGACAGGGTCGCCACGGGGCCGCTGTACGTGGCGCCTGCCAGGCGTGCAGGACTTGCAACTCGCCTTTTAGGAACTGCTGCCGGCAAGCGTTGCGTTGGATCTTGCCGCTCGTGGTCTTCGAGATCGTGCCCTGCTTGATCAACATGACGTCGTCGACCAAGACGTCATGTGCCTCGAGGACCGCGTAACGCACGATACGGGCCACGTCGTCGAGGTCGAACCGCTTGGGCCGTGCGACCTCGTGGACAATGACGACGCGCTCCTGGCCTTCGTGGTCGTACGAGAAGGCAGCTCCGCCGTAGGCCTTGAGCGCTTCGTGGCACGCTTCGACGGTCTGTTCGATGTCTTGCGGGTAATGGTTGCGGCCATGAACGATAATCACGTCCTTAAGTCGCCCACTGATGTACAAGTTGCCCTCGTGAAAGAAACCCAAATCGCCGGTCCGCAGGAAAGGGCCGTCTCCGGCCGCGGTGTGCGCGCCGAAGGTAGCGGCGGACTCATCGGGCCGGTTCCAATAGCCGGCGGCGACATTCTGGCCAGCGACCCAGATTTCGCCCACGCGTCCGTTGGGCAGCTTTTGTTTCGAGTGCGGATCGACCACCGCAATTCGCTGTCGCGGCACGCCACGGCCACTGGAGACAAGCGTGCGCGTCATGGAGCCAGGAGCGGCATCGTTCGCAAGGTCGGACTTGCGATCGACGGCAACGGCTTCGTTTTGTTCCAGGCGATCGGCGTCAAAGGAGCGCACCACGGGCGCGGACAGCTTCGGCGAGCAGGCGACCATAAGAGTCGCTTCGGCCAACCCGAACGAGGGGCAAAAGATCTCGCGGCGCACGCCACAGGGGGCGAAGGCTTCGACAAAGCGCTCGATCGTTTGAGAGCGGACCGGCTCGGCCCCCGAGAGAGCCAGCCGCCAGCAGCTCAAATCCAAGTCGCGGCGTTCCTCGGGCTTGATCTTCCGAACGCACAGATCGTAGCCGAAATCCGGCGCGCCGGTCGTGGTCACACGGTATCGTGAGATCGCCTCGAGCCACCGTAGCGGCCTCTGGAAGAATGCGACGGGCGAAAGCAGCACATTGTGGCGACCGCTGTACCAGCATTGCAAGATGCTGCCGATCAGGCCCATGTCGTGATACGCGGGCAGCCACATGCAGGCCACGGCGTCTTCGACGTCGATCACCTCTTCCATCTGCCCGAGATTGTGCAGCACGTTGCCGTGCTGAATCATCACGCCCTTCGGTTCGCCTGTCGAACCTGAAGTGTATTGCAAAAAGGCCAGCGTATCGCGATCGATGCGCGGGGCCGTCCATCGTTCGGCCAGCGATAGTTCGATTTCATCCGTTGCCACCAATGCTTCCAGGCAGGGCAGATTCTCGAGCATCGCGCCGGCCCAGGCCAAATCGGACGAGGTGCCCAGCAACAACGTCGCTTGGGCGTCGCGAACGATACCCTCTAGGCGCGGAAGTGTACGGGTCGCCCGCATCGGGTCGGGTGGATAAGCGGGGACGGCGACCATGCCGGCATACAGGCAACCGGCCAATGCGGCCAGGTATTCGAGCCCCGCGTCGTACATCAGTAGCGCCCGGCTACCGGGCTCGCTCAATCGCTGCAAATGCGCGGCAATCGCCCGGGCTTTGCCGTCGAGCTCACCGTACGTCGCTTGCCGTGTCTGTAGTTCTCCATCGCTTAGGAATGTGAACGCCACGCGATCGGGCGACGCGGCCGCGCGGCCGCGCATGACGTCGACCATGCTCGCGGCTCGCAGTCCTACCTCGCCGGCGCCCTGGGCTGGAAAACGCGCGTCAAACGGCATCGGTTCTCGTTCCTCGCTGCGGAAGTTGCTCATGGAAGTGGGAAAGAATCAGATCATCCTTCGTTTCGTAGGGCCACGGTCGGCAGCAATCGGGCGGCACGGTAAGCCGGGTACAGGGCCCCCAGAAGGCCAATCAACAAGGCAATCAGCACGCCCTGCGCGATCACCTGCGGTGCAATTCGCGCGCCCACCATGCCGCTGGCAGCCGGGACGCGACTTAACCCGTAGGTAAGCAACAAGGCAAGCCCCGTGCCAAACACCGCGCCAGCGATGCTCAACAGCCCCGATTCCATCAGAATCATGCGAACGATTCGGCTCTTGCGCCAGCCAATGGCCCGCAGAATGCCAATCTCGCTGGTCCGCTCGAAGACCGAAACGATCATGGTGTTAAGCATGCCAATTGCGCCAATGACCAGAGCGATGGCTGAGGTGCTCCAGGCCATGGCGGTGACCCCCTGGATCTTGGCGTCGGTGGCCACGTACTCGTCGGTCGCCATCGCCGAAACTCCCAGTCCCAGCCCCTCGATGGCGTTGACAACTTTCTTGATCGTCGACGCGTCCTTGGGCGCGCGCACCATCACGTTAAAGGCCGTGACCTGCCCCTTCTGACCCAGCAGGTCTTGCAACTGGTTGAGCGGAACGATCATGGCACCGTTCTCAAAGATATTGTGCCGGTCGTAGATCCCTACGACATCGAAATACTCACCCTGGTAGATCTCGACTCGGTCGCCCGCGTGCTTGTCGAGGTTCCTGGCGAGAATCTGCCCAAGCATGACCGTCCGCCCGTCTCCAGGTTCAAACGCACGCCCTTCGACCAGCGATTGCTCCCGCACAAAACTGTTGTCGGGTTCGAGTCCTTGGACCACCACGCCATACAAGCCTGAGTCTTCCAGCGAAATCGCGTCCAACAGCACCGGCTCGACGGTTTCAACCCCGGCGATCGCGGCGATCCGCGCGCCGATCGACTGATCGAGATCGCTGCTCATGCGGTCGGCGACTCGCGCCCGGACGACAACGACGTCAACGCCGTGGCCTTGATACAAGTCCAGGAACGAACTTTGAAAGCCATCGGCAATGCCTACCAAGGCCACGACGGCCGCCACGGCCACGGCCATGCCGCTGATCGTCAGGGCCGAACGAATGCGGCGGCGGCTGATGTTTTTGTAGACGAGTGTGATTAGTCGCATGGCATTGCAGGGTCGGTTTGGTACGCCGACTCACGCGCGGTTCATGTCAGGTGTCGCCCAAACTCAGCGGGCCCGAACTACTACATCCAGCACAAACTGCACCACCCACGATTGACAGGGGGTCCGGTCAGTAGGCCCATTGTGCGCAGACCTCCCACTCCGTCAACTCTCAACTTCGGACGCGGTAGGCCGCCTGCCTGTATGAATCCGGCCCGATCTGCTGTGATCGCAGCCGACGCTGATTGACCGTGCCGTTGGTACGAGTTTCAGCGACCGAACGGACGGCGCGGTCGGCCGTCGCATTCGGCAGAATTGATGCATTCTACACTTGCCAGGCTGGGCGTGGCCAATCCCGCAAGGCGTTGCGGGATTTGGACCCGCAGGGCGCGAGGCACCCGGTTTCGACGTTCTGAGGATCGCATTCCGAGAATCTGACGCATTTTGAGACGAAGGACAGTCCGGCGAGATTCTTCGATGAAGCTCGAAGCTAAGTGGTCGGCGCTTTCTGAGGCACGAAACAACCAGATTCGAAAACGTCCAGCCTGATCGCGAGCACTCGACTAACGGACGATCTGGCCTCAGTCGCCTACCGCCCGCCCATCCGCTCCAGCGTTGGATCGGGCTGCCAGAGATAGAGAAAGGTGGGCAGGCGTGAGCGTTCCAAGCCTGGAACGCTCAAGGGCAGGAAACTGCTCTGAATGGGCACGTTGGGCGTGACATCGTAGGGTGACCGTGCCCGGTCGTGGCAACGGTGCAGCGCCACCAGCGGCGCACCTGCCGCCCCACCCATTTCACCCGCCATCGCCACGGCATCATCGAGGTAGCCAATCGAGTCAACCATATGCAGAGCGAGCGCCTGCCGAGCGGTGAAAACGCGGCCGTCGAAGACGTCTGCCGCAGCACCCTTCAACTGGGGTCGTCCTTCGACCACTACCTCGCGGAACCGGGCATGAAACTCGTCGGCCATCTGCTGCAAGATGTGCCGCGACGCTTCGCTTTGCACGGCGATCGGGGTGCCCAGATCGATATGCTCGCCCGATTTGACCGGCGTTCCCACGATATTGAACTGGGCCATCGCGTCTTCAAGATTATAGAGATTCAGAATGACGCCGATGCCTCCGGTGACCGTGGTGGGATGGGCGATGATGTGATCGGCTGCCGTGGCCAGGTAGTACGCGCCGCCCGTCCCGACATCCAAAAAACATGCGACGACCGGCAAACGCGTGCGGGCCTTGAATGATCGCAGATCGTGCCACAAAATATCCGAGGCCGTCACGCCACCGCCGGGACTGTTGATCCGCAACACAACGGCCGAGTAGCATGGATCGCGAGCGATGGTGTCGAGCTTTTCGCGGAACAGCGCGACGGGGTTCTCGCCGTCGCTGTACAGGCCCGACATATCCTGGTTGAGCAGCAGGCCGTCGACATCGACCAGCGCGATTTTTCTTTGCGTCGGCGATGCCGTGGGAACGATGGGCAGCGGCACCAGCGGGCCTAAGCTTTGGGGCGAAGGTCCGATGACGTTGACGCGGCTGTCGGTCTCCACGCGCATCGGTTGCCGGCAACCCGCGATGAGCAGGAGCAAGAGGATTTGCCACCAGGCCGGGCGCCAGCGCATGCTTTCGCTTCCTTGCCGTCCGCGTGCGCGTGGGGATCCGTTCCCTCGCGATAGTTCATGGCGTGTCGCACGACCGCTACTGTCGATATCGGTATACGTGGGGGCCAGCAACAACAAAGGCGGCATCGCGTTTGCCAAGCCGGTGAACTTCAGCCGCTCGCGAAAAGTTTAACGACTGCGTCGCCCTTGCCCCCTATGCCGAACGTGCCGCTTGCATTGCGAAATTGACCGATGAATGCCGACGCATTTCGTGCTCCGCCCTGCGATCTGGCAATGAAGCCGGGCGAGATCCATATTTGGCAAGCCCGAATCTCCGAGCGGACCGATTTGGACACGCTCGAAGGCACGCTTTCGACCGACGAACGGCGCCGTGCGAACCGATTTCACTTTGAAGCCGATCGGCACCGTTCCATCGCGTCACGCGGCATCTTGCGGCGGATCTTGGGGTACTACCTGCACGTCGAGCCCAATGTCATTGCCTTTCAGTACGGGCCGCAGGGGAAGCCCGAGCTGGACGAGTCCACGATGGAAATCACGAGCCTATCGTTCAACCTGGCCCATTCCGGTGAACTGGCGATGTACGCCTTTGCTTGGGATCGCAAGCTAGGCATCGACATCGAGCGGCTACGCGACGTGCCCGAAGCCCTGATCATTGCGCGAAATCACTTTACGCCGTCCGAATCGAGGCAGTTGCAGTCATCCGGCGCGAGCTTGCAAGCCGCATTCTTTCGACTCTGGACGCGCAAGGAGGCGGTGATCAAGGCCGTAGGGACGGGCGTATCGACTCCGCTCCACGAGTTTGACGTATCGAGCGACGCACCGAGCGACGCGAGTTGGCAGCGCGTGAGGGTACCGTCGCAGCCTCGGCCTGAGTGGTACGTTCGCGATCTGCCCGCGGCAGCCGACTATCGCGCAGCCCTAGCGATCGAAGTGCTATCAACCGAGGCCGTGCTGCCAATGGCAGGCTCGCTCGACGAATCCGCGCGGCTGTGTTTTTGGCGTGAAGGAGTTTGAGACTACCCGGGCGGACCTTCGTATTGACACCCTAGAGTCTCCTCCTATTCTTCATGGGCAGCCAGTGAGTACTGCCAGGTCAAACACGGCGGTAGCTAGCTGCCGCGGTTCGGCTAACTTGGAACAGAAATGACAGCTCCACCGCCCGCGCCAACCACGGCCGGGACCAATTCAGAGTTCGCTGACGAGATCCTGCGAACCGATCGTGTCGGTAAGATCTATACCGACGGCAGCGTCGCGGCCCTGGTGGACGTAAGCCTGACGGTTCGTCGCGGCGAGTACGTAGCCATCGTCGGACCCAGCGGCAGCGGAAAGTCGACGCTGCTCAATCTGCTGGGCCTGCTCGATGAGCCTAGCTCCGGCTGCGTGTACTTCGAGGGCCAGGCGGTGTCGGGTCAGCGGGGATGCGATCGCATTCGCAGCCAAAAGATCGGCTTTGTCTTTCAGTCGTTCCACCTGCTGCCGATGCTTACGGCGCTCGAGAATGTGCAGGTGCCGATGTTCGAGGGCCCGCTCTCGCCCGGGCAGCGCGCCGAAAAGGCGACTCGATTGCTCGAGCAGGTTGGCATGGCGCAGCGTGCCGCTCACTTGCCGCTACGACTCTCGGTCGGAGAGCGGCAGCGCGTAGCCATTGCCCGCGCGCTAGCCAACGACCCCGTCTTGCTTTTGGCTGACGAACCGACGGGCAATCTGGATACCCGCACGGGCCAGGAAGTCTTGGCCCTCTTCGCGCGATTGAGGAAAGAAACAAATCAGACATTGATCGTCATCACACACGACCGCGAAGTGGCCGCACAAGCCGAACGAGTAGTCAGCATGCGCGACGGCCGAATCGAGTCGGACGAGCGACGGGTATAATTCTGCATGATCACTGGAAGACGAATAGCGATTGCCGCGGCGACAATTCTAGTCCTGGCCGCTGCGCTGTGGACGACGCGCAGCCTGTGGCTGAGTCGATCGCCGGAACTACTCATCCGAACCGATGTCGCGGATGCGGAATCGGCCGACAGCATTTTAGGAAGTGGCGATTCGGTCGGCGACGAACTAGGTGATGACATTGCGCCGACTTCTATCGACGTCAATCCCTGCCCGATGCCGCGGATCGAGGCCAAGACGGTGATTGGCAACGAGCCACCGCCTGGTTGGTCTCACCTGGTATTGCACGCCGTGCCGCGGATGGCGGAAGGCGATGTCGACCAGGTGTCCTCGACCGTCTCCAAGCTGGCTTCGTCGTTCCACCTGACGATTTTGGCACAGGTCGATCAGCGGCCCAGCGTGACACCTCCGCGGTACAAGCTGGGCAACGTGGCAATCGGCCTCGCGATGAACATCGGTGACAAGGAAATGATCGTCACCAAAGCCACGCAGAAAGCTTTGGGGGTGGGCGAGCGTTTCATGGATCGCCGCGCCCTGGCCGAAAACGAAGCTTCGCTCGACAAAGCGCGGCAAGTGGCCCGCACGCCTACGATGCTCGTCTTCGACGCCGCCGCGGTGATGTGGCTCGACGGCGATCACCGTCCCGCCGTTCATCGGCACGCCATGCTGGTGTCGTCCAAAGACGGTCGGCTGGCGACGCTCGTGTGGCTGCTCGAGCCGACGACGGAAGGCGAATACCGATTGAGCGGCGATTCGCTCCAGTGGCTGCCCGACGGCCTGCACGAGGACCGCGCCCTGCACGTCGACGCCGACAAGTTTGTCCTCGGCGTTCCCACAAAAGAGGCATTTGCGCTGGTACGCTTACCCCAGGGAAAGGACGTTCCGTTGACTCCGTCCCTACGGCAGCTTGGGCCAAGTCGATTTCAGTCGCCGCAGGACGTGACATCGCTCGAAGCAGGGCTGCGCGAGGCGATTGGTTGGTAAGGGGAGGATCGTCGAAGTAATGGGCCGTAAGGGCTCGCGCAGAAATAACTTGTGCCGTTTTTTTAGCCACGGATCAAACGCAGACGAAACACGGATGAATTCGGTCAGGAAAATTGGACAACTCAACGGGTTAGCCGCCCCGCTTGCGGGGCGCTTCGCGGTACACATTCGTCGCCCGGCCCATCGGAGTCGTTGTAACACTAACTGCGACGGCGGAGCGCCTCGCAAGCGAGGCGGCTAACGGCGTGCCACCCGTAGATCAAACTTGGACTCTTGTCTCAACATCGATAAGGCTTCGACGCATGCTCCGTTACATTGCGTGTTTGACGATTGTCCTCGTGGTTCCTGGGATTGTGCATGCCCAAGCGAGCTCGCCCACCGACAATCCACTCCTGCGCGAGCTGATCGACCGCGGCGTGCGGTTGCAGTCGGGCCAGTTCGTGCGGCTGCCGGCGCCACTTGTGCCAGATGGCCTCGACGCGACGCAGCAAGAACCGCTCGTCCGCAAGGCGGCCGGCAAGCATCCGGTGGATCGCTTTGTGCGGAATTCCGTGGTGGCGCCCTTCAGTTTGGAGATCGAGTCCGTCGACGATGCCACCGGAAAGCGCACTGGGCAGCGGGCCGACTTCTACTTCGTAGCCTACGGCACGTTGGGCGACCTGGTCGACGATAACCTGCTGGGCGACCTGGCCGGCGCACAAGAATCTCGCGGCGACTCGGGCGGCACCATCAAAGTGCGTTCGCTCACCGACGAAGAACTGAGCGCGCGCAAATTGACGCCCAATAAGGACGGCGGTCAGACCGAATCGTACACGGCGATCAATGTGCCGATTCTCGATCGCGTGCAACTCAGCGGAGTGGGCGTGGGCGTCCGCCAGAAAACCGACGACTCCATCCTGGGCGTCTGGAAACTGGATGACCGCTTTGCCGACGACAAGACGCTGCCGAATCGTTGGCAGCCAATCCTGCGTGATCAGGTCGGCAAGACCACCTTGGGCCCGGCCAAACCCTACTCGGGACTAGGCGGATTCATCAAGGTAACGCGGTTGCACGAGCCCGCTGGCGCCTTGCTAGTGGAGTGCCACATTGCGTTCGACGAACCGCAGGGCTGGTTCGACGGCAAGAACCTGCTCCGCTCGAAGCTGCCCCTGGTCGTGCAAGAAAATGTGCGCACGTTCCGCCGCAAAGTGGCGAAGGCCAGCGGGCAGTAGGTTGCCGTTTTCGGGCGGCGACTGACAACCGCGGGAAACTCGATGCCGCGATATGGTGCCCAAGGCGCAATAGAGTGCGGTACTGCCGTCGCTTAATCTTCAGTTGGCTTGTGATGCCTTTCGGTCCAATTCTTCGGCTGGCGCATCATCATCATCCGCATGCAAATTGCCGTCGAGGTCGCAAACATAGACGTGGCGAAGGATTCGCAACGTCCTTATGGCTTGAAGCGCCTCGGGATCCAGATCGTCGCGATTCTTCGTGCGAATCGTTAGATTGCAAAGGAATGGTAGTCGATGGAGACCTCTTATGCTTTTGGCGAGCGACGGAGAATTCCACAAGTCGACGGAGTATACGGAGATTGAGCCAAACAGATGGTTGAAAACCGCCGCAATGCCGTCTGAATCGTAAAACGCAGGGTATAGGAGCATTAGCACGTCGGTCGGCCCAAGACGATGTGGGCAGTAACAGAGGAGATGCACGAGGTCGCAAACACACTGAAGGCGACTAGACTCGGTGGGAAATTCGCAGTCGAGGGCTTCCGCGGCCAAAAAGAAAATCAACTGACATGGCCGCAACTCTGGAGTGTTAAAGTAACTCGCATAGCAATACGTGCTCACGAGATGCGTGAGATTCAGGAGTGGAGTTAAATCGATTCGGAGCTCATCGTCGAGGATCTGAGCCGCAACGATCTGGATAAACTCACACCGAGATTCGTCGTGGCAGGAAACTTTGACAGGACCTATCGTCCGGATCGCGCGGAAGACGGCTTCCCGCTCCTCATCGGTGATTGTGCGAAACCATCCGGCGTGGCGTATGACCCCACAATTCGTGTTCGCCGCAACGTCAGCTGTCGAAACGCTCGATGCGTCCTGCTGGTCCGGCCCGACGGCAGTGCTCGGATGCGCACCGAGCAGAATGATCGCTGGCACAATACATGTCAGGGTGCGGTGCATCGCGTTTCTCCGCTGATTGAACCGAAGCCGGAATAAGCCGGGGACATGAACGGCGGAGACTAGCAAACGCCGGCACACAGGGCAAGGTGTTCTTCTGTGTCGAAGTCACTTGAATGAGCGCGTCGCAGGGGCAGAAACCGCTCGTTGCCGCGAGATTTGAAAGGGCTCCCGCGCCATTTAAGAATCCGCCGCGACTCGCATCGCTTGCCGTTGCGGGCCAAAATGTTAGGATCAATGGACACGCGTGTAACTGGCCAACCAACGGAGGAAAAAATCATGACCGTCGAACTCAAGCACGACGACCAGCACAAGTATCTGACCGTACGCGTCAGCGGCAAGCTCAGCAAGGAAGACTACCAGACGTTCGTGCCGGAGGCCGAGAAGCTGATCGAGGAGCACGGCAAGGTCCGCATCCTCTTTCAGATGCACGATTTTCACGGCTGGCAGGCCGGCGCGCTGTGGGAGGACATCAAATTCGACGTCAAGCACTTCAAGGATATCGAGCGGCTGGCGATGATCGGCGACAAGAAGTGGGAAGCCGGCATGGCCGCTTTCTGCAAGCCATTCACTACGGCTAAAATCAAGTACTTCGACGAGACGCAACTGGCCGACGCCGAAAAGTGGATCGCAGAGTGACGACGCTCGTCGACACACTCGACGACTGCCGCGGGCGGGAATCGACGCGACGATTGCAACTGTTGCAACTGTCGTAAGCACCGCTCGTCGGCCCATGAGCATCCGCGCAGCCAAGTCTGGGCAATAAGCCGCGCGTCGACCGTGACCTGATTATCAACAGCCCAGGCGGACGTGCGTTGGGCATTTTTTTACGCGGTGCCGACGCGATTGCGCCTGATGAACAGGGCTTCTACTTCGTGCGCAAACAAGCGGTCGGAGAGGAACGCACGCACGCCATCGCCCCGTTGGAGTCGTTGAAACGGTCGCGATGGATTCGCAAGTAACGCCACAGCGGCATCTTCCGTGGGGGCATCGGGCAGGCGACTGAAATACACTTCAGAGTACTACCTTTCGGCCAGGCCGGCCGACCATCGCCGCGGGGTAGATACGTCAGCGACAGCGGCCAACCTACGTGGGTGATCGAGCCCACAAACCCGGCGTGTTGAGTCTACTTCTTCTTGCTCCCTCGAAACAACCATCGGTGAACATGATCCGTCACGCCGCGCAGGCGACCGTCCTTGATGCGCTCACGGCACGCGCATACCCTGTCGTCGCATGCGTGGCCCATGATGTGATCGACGGCAACTTGGTCCCTCGTATCGCCGCCAATCGTTCTATTCGTAATCCTTTGCGACTGGGCCGCTTGAATATGGGGCCGAAGCGGACGGCGCGATCGATCAGCCCGGCATCGACGTCGTAGTTGAAGACGACCCGGACACGCTGCATCTCGTTGCCTTGCGCGACGGAGCCGCGCGACGTTGCCAAGTACCTGAGAAGGTGTTCGAAGTCCTTGCTTGCCAGATCGACAACGAGGCGAGTCTTATCGAAGACGTCGACCAAAATGGCGCACGTTTTGTAATCGTCCGCGTACGAGCGTTGGGTCAGCTTGCCGAGGTCCCGCTGCCACTACCTTGGCGGTCAGGAACCGATTCACTAGTTCGTGGATACTGACACCTTCTCCTGACGCCCGCAGGGTACGGCCGGCGAGCAGGTCATCCTTTTGGACGAGCCACCGATTGAGCGCGCCGTCTGGGTCATTCCAAGAACCGAACTAGGCCAATCGGCCGCGAATCTTTTTCGCCCATCGGTTCGTCGCGTGGGCAAAAAGCGGGAAGTCCTTATGCGGCTTCGCTGGCTTAGAATCCGGCTTGCGGACCGCCGTTGACCGGGTAGGCTTTGACTTGGGTATTGTTGACAGGTCCCCAGGTAGTCGGGTGTGCTATCGGGTGTGCTATCGGGTGTCATCGGTAGGATAGCAATACGCTGCAAACTGTCGATCATCCGCATACTTACCGTGTAAAATAGCGTTTTGCGCCCGTAGCTCAATTGGATAGAGCAGCGGACTTCTAATCCGCAGGTTGCTGGTTCGATTCCAGCCGGGCGTATTTGCTATCAAAGGACTTACGACAATGACAGCCGTCGTACTATCTTCGATAACAGCCATTTAACAGACACTCCATTCCGGGGTTGTACGACGCACCACGATTCGAACGATTCAGCCGAACGATTCAGCCACTCGACTTGGTCTTCAGGAATTCGGGCACGTAGACCTTCTCGCTCGCCGCCTTCATCTTGTCGGCCAGGCCGATGTACCGCAGAGTCGTCGTAAACGACTTGTGACGCATCTTGCGCTGCAGCGTGCTGGCGGCCATGCTATCGACGTTCAGCGTCGCGTAACCGCGTCTGAACGCGTGGAAGCCGTACACGTGACAGGCGTCCGTGCAGGTATGCTTGTCGGCGTCCGGGCAGTTCAGATTGATCCCGGCTTCGCTTTGGATCCGGCGGAACTCCACCCAAAGCGTTCGTTCGTCGTGCGGCCAGGCGAACAGCATGGGCTCGAAACCGACTATTCCACGGACATGCTCCAGGGCTTCGGCCGGCAGGTGGTCAATATCGTCCCGGCCGCCTTTGTTGTCCCCAGCTCGGGTCAGGATCGATCCCGTCTTCAGGTCGACGTCTGCGCGGCGTAGTGCGAGGATCTCGCCGATACGCCACCCCGTCGTGATCGCGAACACCAGTAAAGCCTGCCACCATTCCTGCGGAGTGACCGCCAGACCCCCGGGCATCGTCGCCACTCCGCACGCTTGATAGATCGCCTGGAAATGCTCAGGGGTCACAACGGCGCCGATGCGTTGCTCCTCGCGCACCTTGCGGAACTTTGGAACCTTCGGTAGATAGCCCCACTCGTGAGCAATGCGAATAACTGCCTTCAGGTGGCGCAGCTCGCGGTTGACCGTGGCCGGACTTGTCGTCGATCCCTTTTTCTTCCCGGGCTCGGCTTGTCGCTTGACCACGTAGGCGTCAATCATCGCGGTGCTGACGCTCTTCACCAGGCCGGGTTTTGCCAGCCGCTCGAAATTGCCGAGCGTGGAGGTTACGACGCGTCGCGTTTTAACCGCATGCCGCGGAAGTATCTTGGTGTCATGCTCTTTGCGGAACTCCGACCATCGCTTGCGACTATCGGCACAATACAGTCCGGCTTCCGCTTTGCCTTCCAAACTGCGAGCAAATTTTTCGGCCTTCGATTTGGTGCTGAGTTTCTTGGTTCGCTTCTTACCTGAATCCGGGTCGTACCAGCCAACCGACCATGAACCCTCGTCGCCGTACCGATCGTCTTGAAAAATCCAAGCCTTCATTGTTCACCTTTCAATTGTCGCTTTCACCGTTCGGTAAGTTTTGCTCTGGGCCCCTGGGGGCTGACGTCGAAACATGCCCTTCCGTGATTTGCTCCCGCGATCGATCGCCGCTTGATCCGCAGTCGGCCGCCGCGGGCCTCGGGAAACACCAGGCGCGACGGCATCGCGTCCGCCTTGGCGCCGTTGCATCGGCGGCACGCCAGCACAAAGTTGCCGTCGCAGTTACTCCCGCCGCGGGACCTGGGAACCACGTGATCGAGGGAGGCTCGATTCTGATTCAGGCCGCGCCCGCAGTAAAAACACTCGGCCAGCTCTTCGAGCAAACGCGCGATCAACCGACGCCGCCGTGATGCGGTCATACCGCACCCCCGGCAAAGCAGGTCGCTTGCTGGATCTGTCGCATGGCCTGGTCGACGACGGATTCCGCCTTCGTGTAGGAATGCAAGGTGATCGCCAAGGCGGCATGCCCAAGCGCCAACTGGGCCGCGGCCGGATTGACCGAAACAAGTTTCGTCGCCAGCGTTCGCCGCAACGTGTGCAGGCCAAACCATTGGTCGGACGGAAGGCCCGCGGCTACTTGGATCTGGCGGAGCTGCTTATAAAACGCCCGGTTGCCGTGCGGCCACTCGAAAAGCAGCTCGCGCGGGATGCTGGTGCGGATCGACCGCAAGTGCTGCAACGTGGCGGCGTCCAGCAATCGCGATTGCCAGCGGCCGGTTTTCATCATCTTGCCGGGGATCGTCAGTCGGCCGGTGCGCCAGTCGACATCTTGGAAGCGCAAGGCAAAGATAGCGCGGCGCCGCAGACCCGTGTACGCGGAAAACGAGAACAGCGCTCGCCACCAGGCCGCGGGCTTGATCCTTTCGACACGTGGCAACGTGGCAGCGATGCATGAGCTGTAGACGCGACTCATGACCTGGTCGTCAACAATCGTCCGCGGACCGAGCTGCTGCTTGAGCGGTTTGATATACGGGATCGGGCCAGGTATCAGCGACGCGGCGTCGCGGTTTCGGTGACCCGGCGGACCGGCCTTGTGCAGCACGGTCTGCAGGTGTCGCAGCTTCGAGTTGACAGAGAATGGCGACTTTCGGGCCAGCTTGTTTTGGCTGGCCATCGCCGCGTGGAAATCGCGGAATAGCAGCAAAGTTTGCTGGGTGATTTCGATCAACGGGGGATCGCCCGTGATCGCCGCCCAGCCGTTGATCGTTTCATGGTACGAAGCGACCGTGCTGGGCGCGGCGTCGCTCAATCGCATGGGCATGTACCACTTGCGGAAAAACGTCGTCATGGTGGGCAAGTCACCCGGCGCGAAAAGAGACTCGCCGCGGGTTCGCAAATAGCGGTCGGCACGTTGCGCGCGGCGCATGTACAAATCGGGATCCTCGAGAACGGCGGCCGTCCCGGCCTGCTCGCGCAAAACTTCCGCGATATTCTCGAGCGCCCTGGAATAGGCCAACTTCCACAGATCTGGATGTGATGACTTAAGGTCGCGCAGTCCGTTCGCGGAAATCTCCAACTCCGCGGCAACGTCGCCGAGTAGTTTGCCACTGGCCAGCAGCGTCGTCGCGCGAACGATCAGGCGACGGGTCCGCTGAACGGGCCCGATATGGTGTTCTTTCGGAGCGGAGCTGCGTCGCTTCGGCCGCTTGATCGCAATCTCACCTTCCTTTCGTTGCAAGATCCACTCGCCGCGGTCGGCAGTTTCATCGGGCCTGGTCTTACGATGCACTCCGCCGGCGATCTTTCTGCCGGCGACCGTTCCCGGCAAACCGCACGTAGGGCATTGCGCAGTCGGTCGACCCGGGGGCTTGCGATGCCACTCTGTCGGGAGTGTTGGTCCCGCCTCTTTCGGGCCGCACGGCAGCTCGCGGCGCCGGCCAGTCGAGTAGTCGAGCTTGAGCCACTTGCCGAGTGCGAGCTCGTGACTTTGGGCGGCGCGATGCTCACCAAAAAAGTTGCTGAAGTAGCCGCAGACTGAACAAGTCTTTCCGTGGCCAGCCGTGGGCTTCGAGTGCCATTTGAACGCCTCAGGTGGTAGCGGACCATTTGGGATCGTCATTGCCGACCGGCCTCCCGCCGCGCGAGAAACGCGCAGCAAAAAAGCCGCAGCCCCGGTTGGGTAGTCGTGGCGAGTGGAGTCGCCATGCGCAATGGTTTGCACCACTGCGCGCCCAACCGGGGTTACGGCCTTTTGGCAAAACATGCCGAATCTCCACTGGCCCGAGCTTCCACACAGGGGCCTTTTACTGAACCGATCGCACGCGATCAGTCCTTAACCCGGTATTATTCACGATCCGCTGCGGTTTTGTCGCGGGCGTTTTTCCGTGCGGAGGAAGGGCAACGGGGTCGTGGGCATCGCGCACCGCCCCCTGACCCCCAGAGACC
>Ga0163150_10001972_pt1 | contig 33048 bp, 28 predicted proteins | sample OliLakLV19P2IB_FD_148628 | JGI IMG/M metagenome (GOLD analysis project Ga0163150, IMG submission 148628) | Freshwater microbial mat bacterial communities from Lake Vanda, McMurdo Dry Valleys, Antarctica - Oligotrophic Lake LV.19.P2.IB | ecosystem: Environmental > Aquatic > Freshwater > Lake >...
AAGGTGACCGAGCAGGCCGCAACGGTGAGCAGGCTGCAGGCGGAACTGGAGCAGACGCGTACGGAGAGGGATATCTCGCGCGGGGAAGCACAGCTCTCCCAGGAAGACCTCGCTGAGTCACTGAGGATCCGCCGGGACGTTGAGCAGGTGATCGAGAAGGTGACCGAGCAGGCCGCAACGGTGAGCAGGCTGCAGGCGGAACTGGAGCAGACGCGTACGGAGAGGGATATCTCGCGCGGGGAAGCACAGCTCTCCCAGGAAGACCTCGCTGAGTCACTGAGGACTCGCCGGGATATTGAGCAGGTGGTTCATGAACTCTCCGTCCAGGTAAGGTTGCACGAGCAGGAAAATGCTGCCATCCGCAAAGCATTTTCACAGCAGACCGCGAGTCTGGCGGGGCTGCAAAACGAACTCGAACAAACGCAGATCATATCCCTCAATCTGCGGTCGACCAACGAGGACCTGCAAACCTTTCGCTTCAGATCTGTCGAAGCGCTGAATCGGGTGATGGCAGAACGCGATGAGCTGGTGCGTGAGAATCTCGAGTTCCAGCACAACAGAGTGATTGAGGGAGAGAAGTCGAGAGCGGATCAGAATGCTCTTGCACTTCTGGTCGCAGTGGCTGAATCGCGGCCGGAACCGGCTTCTTTGACCCAGAGGCTCAAGTCTCTGGGAGTGGACGACCTGCCACGTGGTTTGAGCAAACTGGCGAAGCTCTACACAGAAATGAGTGTCGAACAGCAGAACTCAGCCGCGACCGTCAAGAAGGTCCACGTTCTCGAGCACCGGGTTCACAACCTGCAGACTGCCGTTAAGGCGGCGCACTGGCAGGTTGCGACGCTGGAGAGGCAACTTGCCGAACGTCCAGACGGCTCGCGTGAATTGCAGGAAGAAGCGCACACGGCGGCCATTGTCAGGTATGTCCATGGATCATCGGAGAGAATCAGGACACTGCAAGATCGCCTGCATGCGCTAAGACAGACGGCATCTGAACAGGCAAAGCTCATCGACGTCTTTCGGACACAACTCGGCAACGTCGTGACGTCCTTGAGTTGGAAGCTCACAGCTCCTGTGAGAGCTTTGGGCGACGGGGGACTAACGGTGGAAGGAGTAGCATCCGCTCCCATTCTGCCTCCTCTTTCCGATATGAATGTCCCGGCTGTCTCTACTCAGGAATGGATTGATGAGGCGACTTATCTTGCGGCCTTTCCGGACGTGGCCGATGCGGTTCGAAATGGCGCTTTTTCGTCCGGACTGGAGCACTGGCTGCTTAAGGGATGGAATGAAATCTGCACGGGAGAGCGAGCCGGCTACCGTGCCGCGAAAGAATGGAGTGATGAGACAGCTTATCTCGCAGCCTATCCGGACGTGACCGATGCGGTTCGAAATGGCGCTTTTTCATCCGGACTGGAGCACTGGCTGCTTAAGGGATGGAATGAAATCTGCACGGGAGAGCGAGCCGACTACCGTACCGCAAAAAAGAACCCATTACGTTCGAATCACCCGACGTTCCTGCCCAGTCGCGCATACGTGGACGTGCTGTACATCATCGGCTGCCATGACGGGGAATCGAAACGCTATCGGGTTCACAACCTGATGGAGTTCTTCAGCGAGCAAGGTTACAGCTCAGTTGCATTTTCCGAACATGATATTCCGTCAATCATCTCCGCCGGTATTCAATGTCACGCGCTGGTGATTTTCAGGGCCGCATACAACGACCATATCGCATCGGTGATCCGGTATGCGCGCAACCGCGGCATCCAGGTCGTATTCGACGTCGACGATCTGATCTTCGAGCCGCATAACATCGATTACATTCGCGTTCTTTCCACGTTCACGCCCGAACAGGTGGCGGGGTATCGCTCCGACCTCGAGCGGTACAGAAGAGTGCTGCTGGAAAGCGATCTCTTCACCTGCACAACCGGCTTTCTTGCCGAACGCGCCAGAGAACTCGGCAAACGCGCGGCGGTTATACCCAATTCGATTAATGCACGACAGATGGAGCTTGCAGAGGCTCTCAACAGCCGTGAACGGTGGAGCGAATCGCATATCCGGATTGGGTACTTCAGCGGAAGCAACACGCATCAAGTCGACTTTGAGTCCTGCGAGCCAGCTTTGCGGCAGGTTATGGCACGCTATCCGGAGTGTCGCTTTGTGCTCGTCGGTATTCTCGATCTGGGGCCGGAATGGTCCCCGTTCGCATCCCGGGTTGAGCGGCATCCCATGGTTCCTTACACGGAGATGCTTGAGCTCCTGGCGGGTTGCAATATCAACCTGGCTCCCCTGGAAGTTGGGAACCCGTATTGTGAGAGCAAGAGTCAACTGAAGATCTTCGAAGCCGGACTGGTATACGTACCTACCGTTGCCAGCGCCGTGCACAGCTATGGCGAAGCGATCGATCATGGCGTCGACGGGTTCCTGGCCAGAACAACCGCGGAGTGGCTCGGGGCGCTGCAACTTCTGATCGAATCTCCGGAACTCCGCCGCAGAACCGGAAACGCAGCCCGGGAAAGAGCTATCCAGCAGTTCGGACTGGAGCCGGTGGGACGGCTTGCGATTCAGGCGTATGGTCTGGACAAAATCCACGGGGCTGTCTCAACAGAAGGGAAGGCGGACGACAATTCCTCGCAGACGCCCTGGCGAAGACTGAAGATTGCCTGGATCGTTCCTGGTCTCATCATTGGTGGAGGGGGACATCGCAATATTCTGCGCGCCGCATATCATCTGCAGCGCTTCGGCCACGAACTGGAGCTGTACTTCACCGATGTGACCATGGACAGCGACAGCTTGCGGCGAACAGTGCATGAGCACTTTTACCCGATCCAGTGCCCTATGCACAGGTATGAAGGACAGATAGGAGCCGCCGACGTCTTGTTCGCAACTCACTGGACAACAGTTAGCCCTGCGCTGAAGGCTCGCGCGAATGTGGGGGAGGTGATGTACTTCGTACAGGATTTCGAGCCTCTGTTTGCGCCTATGGGAACGGAGTACGTCCTGGCGGAAAACACGTACCGGCAGGGGCTGTACTGCATCACTTCAGGCCCGTGGTGCGAGCACATTCTTCGCCGCGATTTTCAGCTTGAGGCCGACCACTTCCAGCTTCCGGTCGACAAGTCGGTTTACTACCCCCGCCCCCGCCTTTCGACGGGTCCAAACGTGGTCTTCTTCGCCAAGCCGGAAATGCCGCGCCGGTGCTACGAAATCGGACTGATGGCGCTCGATCACCTTCACCGCAGGCGTCCGGACGTGGAGATCATTTTGTACGGCTCCCGGAGTCTGGAGGGACGTTCATTCCCATTTCCCGCGACTGTGCGCTCGATTGTGCCAACGATCGACGACCTTGCAAAGATGTACTCGGACGCGGACGCCGGAATCGTGTTTTCGACGACAAACCCAAGCCTGGTTCCTTACGAAATGATGGCCTCCGGTCTGCCGGTCGTCGATATGAATCGCGGGGGGAACGAGGCCAATTACGGCAACCGGTACGACGTTGCGCTGCTGGCGGACCCGTCGCCCGAGGTAATGGCATTTCAGATTTGCGAGCTGTTGAGCAATCCAGTCGAGCTTGCTGCGCGCTCGCGGGCGGGGATTCAGCTTGTCAGGCAGTTCCCTTCTGAAGAAGAGATGGCCGAGCGGGTCCAGGAACTGATTCTCCGGAGAGTGGCAAGGGGAGCCGACGCGGCTGTTCAACCAACGGTGCTCGCTCAGTTGGCGTAGAGAACAAGGATCGCAGGTAACGGGAGGACCGCTACTTCCAACGGAGAAGCGGGGATCCATGGCGGCGCGAATTGGGCACGTTATCATTTCTACAGACCATTCAGGAAGACTTTAGGACAAAGGAAAAAAGCCGGCACCTGCGACGTTCATCGGACCGGCCTAGGAGAATACCGAATTCTTATGTTGCCAACTGAACAACAGCTCAGCATGTATCGAACCGCGAGTAAAGATCCGCAGATCGCCGTGTACCGTACGTTTGTTCCGGGACACGTGCTCGGTGTAATTGACCAGGTAATTGACGGGCCCTATTTTGTTGGCGTATCTGACACAGCAGCTCTGTCGATGTTAGCGCTGTATGTCAAGCTCCGCCCGGCGAGGAACATCCTTGAGCTTGGTACATTTGGGGGGCTTAGCGCAATAGTAATGGCCTCTTGCCTTGACGCTAATGACTCTTCAGCACGATTGACTACCGTCGATCTGTCAAACAAGCATCAACATGATAGCCGACCCCACATACAAGCGGCCAGCCTCGAGCACAAGATTAGCCTTATCTCGGGATCATCGACAGACGCCGAGGTTGTAAATACGCTCCGGCGCCTTGGACCGTTCGACATGATCTATATCGATTCCTCCCACGCGTATAAACAGACTCTGGAAGAACTTGACTTATATACTGGCGATCAGGCCCTCTCCTCGAGCGCGACCGCCATATTCATGCATGACGCTGGGCGATCAGCGGCATCGTCCGATCCGACCGGTGAAGGCGGCGTCCCGCGTGCCGTTCAAGAATGGATGCAAAAGAATGGAGCGCATTTCCAGTTTCTGTCGCTGGAACCGCCTGTCTGGCCTAATCCCTGTGGTCTGGGAATGCTGCTCCGAAAATGATTCAATGATGATTTAATCCCCAGCGACCTGTCGCCAACCCGACCTATACACGTAGCACAAAAAGCAGACTGGGGAGAAGGACAAAGGAGAAGGCAAAGTGTTGAGATACAACTTGGTTGTTCTGGCGCTTGCGATGACCGTAAGCGCGCAGACGCAGACGCCTGTGACTATAACGGAGCGAATGTACGTTTGCAAAGGAGGTCACCCGCGCTGCGACGCGCAACCAGGAAGCTATAGTTATCATCAGTTTAAACCTGGTAACCTGAAAGACTTCGCGGTTTTCGCCGAGGTGCTGCCGCCAGGTCCGCCGCTGATTCACTATCAGACGTTGCTTTCAGAACTCATCAGCCTACGCGCGGATACGAACGCAGTAGCGGTATGGGGAGATGCTGCTGCGGGAGCCGATAAGGCGAAGGTGTGGGGAGGGTTTTTCTCGGCGCGCTCAGGCAGTTTCCCTGGGCCAGCCAGTGCCACGTGATGCTCAATTACTCGGCTTGGAAGTCGACGTGTTAAACGCATCGCTGCCCGGAGTCGCCCCAAACGCCTCGAAGGTTGGGATCGAAGTAGTAGGCTTCGGCAACACCATCACCGCGGCATATATGGCCGAGTCGGAACATAAGGGTCCAGGAGGTGGAAGATTCGAGCATTTCCTGCTGCTCAATCCAGATTCCCTTACCAAGAACGGCACGCTGATTGGGGTGGGACCCCAAAACGCAAAAATCGGAATCAATCTCGAGAATTCTAAGTTCAGCGATTCAGCGATGCTGATGTCCCCAGAAAACAGAATTGTCTTTCGAGACAAGGGCAAATGCGATGCCAGCATCTGGCGCGACTCGCTTGGAAATGGCCATCTAGTTTTCTCCGCAGGTCCGAATGGTCTACGGGTTACAAACTCAGACGACACGAAGCAAATCCTATACATCCATGAGGACGGCAAGATCGACCGTGCCTCTCTAGTTTGGCAGTACTACTGGCCCTGGATTGGTGGTGCCAGCCTGCTGTTGGTCGGGTTGATCGGAGCTTGTGCGTGGCTGCTGTGGCGCGTGCACCGGTTGGCAGTGATCCTGGCACCACAGCAACAAGCAGCTTCAATGGGAATCGATGCGACCGTAACAACAGCAGTAAGCTTCTTCGCGAGAACAAGCCCAAATCAGACCGAAGCCACAGAAGCTGCCGTCAAAGCAGAGCAGAACGAGCGGCGGGACAGCGTCGAGGTGTCATGGCTGAATGCGCTTACAGCATTCTATACGAAGCGCGTCAGGCTTTGTGAAGCCGGAAATTCCGGCAGGAAACCGTATTGAAAAACGAGCCCAAACCGATGCGCCCGTGCGCCAGGCTCAGATCGATTCCTCGCAGCGAGCTATTCTTCTCGCCACGCACCCACGTTTCGACCAGGTTCTTCGATGCGTCGTAGACCACTCGGACGGGTGTCCATTCCGCCTTCGCCCACACGCGAGGCCCAGTCTGATCGCTGATGCGGACGCGATCGCCGCCATAGACGTGAAAGATGCCGTTGTGGACTGGCTGCTCCACCGCTGTGTCGGGCGACAGATGGACGTAGTCGAAGTGCAGGTTGTCGCGCCACCCGTAGACTATGATTGCGGAACCGACCTTGGCGCCGGCGTCGACGTCCGGCTTCATTTCCACTTCCAGCGTGAACCGCTCGGGCGGCATGGTTTTCGCGAGAGCGTACTGGGTCGGCGACCTCGGGTTCGCTTCCTGTGGCCGCGCGACCTTGAGTTCGAGAGACGTGTCGCTTCCCGACCACTCGGCCGGATTCAACACGTCCCATTCCTGTCCAAACGCACGAACGGCACCGCCAAACGGCGGGAGCTTCGGAGCCGCGGCATACATTGCAAGCGGCAATCCGGCGAAAAGTCGGCGAGAGAGCATTTGCTCTCAGCTTACCGTCTTCAGGATGCGCGTTTCTTCAGCAGTTCCGGAAACGTCTTGCGCAGCTTCTCTACCTTGGGCTTTGAATTCACCATGACGTACCCGTGGTTCGGATGCAGTTTCACGAAGTCCTGGTGATACTCCTCGGCCGGATAAAAGGGATGGCCCTCGCTCAGTTTCGTCGCGATCGGCGCGGAAAACACCTTCGCATCCGATAGCTGCTTCAGATACGCTTCCGCGACCTTCTTCTGTTCCGCGTCCTGGGCGAAGATCTCCGACCTGTACTGTTTGCCGTAATCCGGACCCTGACGGTTGAGCTGAGTCGGATCGTGCGCCACCGCGAAGAACACCTTCAGCAGCGTACCGTAGCTGATCTTCTGGGGATCGTAGGTGATCTCAATCGCTTCGGCGTGATCGGTGCGCCCCGCGCCCACAATCTCGTATTGCGCCGATCCCTTCGTACCGCCGGCGTAACCCGAAATTACCCTGGTGACACCAGCCACTTCTTCGAAGACGGCTTCTGTGCACCAGAAGCAGCCGCCTGCAAACACCGCCTTTTTCAGGCCTTTGGACGCCGGCACGTCGGTGGCCGGGTTGGGGAGATCTTTGCCGAATGCGGCGAGGCTGCTGAGCCCGGTGGCCAGCAGAAGAATCGAGAACGCTCTGGTCATGTTCATAGAGATGTTACGCACACCCGATCCGTTCTGGATTCTAGTCTATTCCCGCTACTTTTTCGATTTCATCACCTGCGAGGGGGAATTCCGTCAGCCTTTAGTACTGGTACCAGTCTATGTCCGTACTCTGAGCAAAAACGAGTCCGTTCACGCTCTATTAGTTGAGGTCTAAGAGTTTGCACTGGTCTACTCGTACAACCGGAACCCTGGAGCCGACTTCGAAGGCGACGCCGATTCTGTCGGCCCGCCTCCTTGCGGTAGCTGGACTGGCCCTGCCGTTCCTGTTGGCGTTTTTCCTGATCGTGTTCGGTGGCGATTCGCAGCAGACATCGTCCGCCGCGTCCGCGCCGCGGGCGACTCAGACTCGCTGAACTGTAACCAGTTCTTCAGGTTCCGCGAGTCGTCGAGTCCGGTTACCATCAGGATCTTCACAGGAGCGGGGCCGCTGACCTGCTTCCAGACTGTGGCGGTAGAGGTCCACGGCTTCTGCGCCGTCTGTAAAATCGGTTCGTTTTAGCGAATCAGGCCGGAAAGCGCGCTTCGCAGCAGGGACAGGTCGGCTTCGTTGTTGTAGAAATGCGTGGAAACACGCAGTCTGCCGTGGCGGGCGGACACCAGGATCCCGGCTGTCTTCAACTCCCGTGCCAGAGCTGACGCGTCGACGCCCGGAAACTCCGCCGCGACAATCGCCGAATCCTGGTGAGCAATATTGCCGCCGAATTCCTCCAGCAGTGAGCAGCACTGCGCCGCCAGATCCAGAACGCGCGCTTCCACCCGGTCCGCGCCGAGTTCCAGCACCAGATCGACAGACGCCTCGAATCCGTACAGGCTCGGGAAATCCAGCATGCCGCCTTCGAAGCGTTCGGCGGCTTCCACGAAAACAGGCTCGCCGTGATGGAGGTGGTCCACCCTGCGCCAGCCCTGGTCGCTTCGCCAGCCGACCACGGAGGGATGCAGCGCGGCTCTCAGCGCAGGAGCCACATACGCGAATCCGGCGCCATTGGGCGAGTTCATCCATTTGTAGGCATTGACCGACAGCATGTCCGGCCGCCAGCGCTCCACATCAAACTGTACGGCGCCGACACTCTGCGTCCCATCCAGATACAGAAGGCCGCCTGCCCGATGCACCCGTTCCGCCAGTCCGTCGAGCACCGGCCGGAAACCATTCGCGTAGTTCACCGTACTGAGAAACACAGCGCGCACCGGACCCGCGTTCAAATGCCGGTCGAGGTCTTCCCAGTCCGACTCGATATATTCCACGCCAAAGCGGGAAAGCGTCGAAGGGAAGTACGAGTTGTTCGGAAATTCGTTCGACAGCGCAATCACGCGGTCTCCCGATTTCCACTCGAGTCCGTTGATCAGCCATGACAACGCAGCGGACGCCGTGGTGCAGAAAGCGATGTCATCCCCCGACGGGGCGTTGATCAGTCGAGCCGTTTTTGCGCGGATTCGGTCAATATCGGCGAACCAGCTCAGGAAATCGGAACAGGCGTGGGCATTTCGGCGGTCAAAGTGAGCGCGGACTGCACCGAACGTCGCATTCGACGTCTGGCCGTAAGTGGCGGTGTTGAGGTACGTGACCTGGGCGAGCGCCGGAAACCGACTCCGAATCTCCTCCCAGTTCCCCTCAGGCATCGCTGGGGCGGACCCTGGAACGAACGAACTCGACGGCTTCCTCCACCGGCACTTCGGTCATCGTTCTGGTGCGGCGTTCCACCACCTCGACCACGCCGTTTGCCGCCTTCTTGCCGACCGTGATCCGCCATGGTATGCCCACCAGATCGGCATCCTTGAACTTCACGCCAGCCCGCTCATCGCGGTCGTCGAAGATCATGTCGAGGCCGGCCGACCTCGCCTGTGCCGCCAGCCGCGCTGCGATGGTTCGCTGCTTTTCATCGGCGAGATTTACCGGCGTCACCACCAGTTCAAAAGGAGCGATCGCGACCGGCAGGGCCATGCCGTTGTCGTCGTGGTACAGCTCGACCGCGGTCGCCAGAATGCGCTCCACACCGATCCCGTAGGAGCCCATAATCACGGTGATTTCTTCGCCCGTTTCGTTGGTGACTTTCAGGCCCATCGCATCGGAATACTTATAGCCGAGCTTGAAAATGTGCCCGATCTCGACGGATTTGTTAATTTCCAGCGGATCGCCTGTTTCCAGATGCGTATCGCCCGCGGCAACCTGACGAATATCGACGAATTCCGCCTGGAAATCTTCGCCCGGGGTCACGTTTTTCAGGTGATAGTCGTTGCGATTCGCGCCCGCGATCATATTTCGCCGGCCCTGCAGAGCCAGGTCGGCCACAATGCGCAGGTTCTTCACGCCCACCGGGCCAAGTGACCCGGCATCGGCGCCGAGCAGCTGACGCATCTCATCGGCCTGCGCGGGCCGGGGCTCGCCGCCACCGGAGATGGCTGCGAACTTGGTTTCGCTCAGCTGATGATCGCCGCGCAGCAAAGCCAGCACCGGCTTGTTATCGCCGCCCACCATCACCAGGCTCTTGATTTGCGAGGTGGCCGGCAGTCCGGTAAAGGCCGAAACCTCAGCGATCGTCTTGACGTTCGGAGTGTGGAATTCTTCCGGTTCCAGATCGCCTTCCGGATCGGGACCTGCCGGGGGAACGGGCAGGGAAACGGCCTTCTCCAGATTCGCCGCGTACCCGTTTGCAGGGCACGACACCACAAAATCCTCACCTGCGTCGGAGGCCACCATGAACTCGTGCGACTGGCTCCCGCCCATCGAACCCGAGTGCGCTTCCACCGCGGCAAACTTCAGTCCGCAGCGCTCGAAAATTCGGCAGTAGGCACGGTAGTGCTTTTCGTACGATTCGTCCAGCCCGGCGGCATCAATGTCGAAGGAGTACGAATCCTTCATGATGAACTGCCGGACGCGAAGTAACCCGGATTTCGGCCGAGGTTCGTCGCGAAATTTGGTTTGAATCTGATACCAGATCTGCGGCAACTGCTTATAGCTGCGCAGTTCCCCGCGAGCCACCACGGTCATGTTCTCTTCGTGCGTCATGCCCAGACACATGGCGCGCCCAAACCGGTCCTTAAACCGGAACATGTTGTCGCCCATGACGTCCCAGCGGCCGCTTTCCTGCCACAATTCGGCGGGATGCAGTGCCGGGAGGAGCATTTCCTGCGCTCCAATACCGTCCATTTCCTCCCGGATAATGGCCTGGATTTTCAGCAGGGACCGCTGAGCCAGGTACAGGTAATTGTAAATGCCGGCCGACAACTGCCGGATGTAGCCAGCCCGCAGCAGAAGCTGGTGGCTGACGACCTCCGCCTCAGCGGGATTTTCCCGCAAAGTGGGTATAAAAAGCTTGCTCCAGAGCATGAGGATAAGCTCCGAGTGTACCATGCTAAACTACTGACTTGTCGCGGGAAACCCCCTGCGCTCGAGTCAAAAGTATGAACCCACAGACCAGAATGAGCCGCTCCCTCGCCGAGGCCGATCCCGTCATCTACGAGGCCATTCAGCACGAACTGGAACGCCAAAACAGCCACCTGGAACTGATCGCCAGCGAGAACTTCACCTCCGAGGCGATTCTGGAGGCGGCCGGCACCGTGTTCACCAATAAGTACGCGGAGGGCTACCCCGGCAAGCGCTACTACGGCGGCTGCGAATACGTCGATGTGGTGGAGAACCTGGCGCGCGACCGCGCCAAACAGTTGTTTCACGCCGAGTTCGCGAATGTGCAGCCGCACTCCGGCTCTCAGGCCAATGAGGCCGCGTACGCATCCATCCTGCAGCCCGGCGACACGATTCTGGGCATGAGCCTCGCTCATGGCGGACACCTCACCCACGGCCACCATCTGAACTTCTCGGGCAAGCTGTACAAAGTGGTCGGCTACGGCGTGAAGCGTGACGACGAGATTATCGACTACGACGAGGTGGCACGGCTGGCCGAGGAGCACAAGCCGAAGCTGATCATCGCTGGCGCTTCCGCCTACCCCCGCATCATCGACTTCGCGAAATTCCGCGCAGTGGCGGACGCGGTCGGCGCGGTGTTCCTGGTCGATATGGCGCACTTCTCGGGTCTGGTGGCCGCGGGTGTCTACCCCAACCCGTGTGAGTACGCCGACATTGTGACTTCCACGACTCACAAGAGCCTGCGCGGTCCGCGTTCGGGAATCATTCTGGCGAAGGAAAAGTTCGGCGCCGCCATCGACCGCGCGGTGTTCCCTGGCGCGCAGGGTGGCCCGCTGGTCCACATCATCGCGGCCAAAGCGATCTGTTTCCTCGAAGCGCTGCAGCCCGAGTTCGTCACTTACTCAAAGCAGGTTGTCGCCAACGCCCAGGCGCTGGCGGCCGGGCTGGCTGCTGAAGGTCACCGTATCGTCTCCGGGGGCACCGACACACACCTGCTCCTGCTGGACGTTTTCGCCAAAGGGCTCCGGGGCAAGGAAGCTGAGATCGCCCTCGACAAGGCGTACATCACCGTCAACAAGAACGGTATTCCGTTCGACACCAACCCGCCGATGAATCCCAGCGGAATTCGTCTCGGTTCTCCCGCCGTCACTACCCGAGGCTTCGCGGAAGCGGAAATGAAGGAAGTGGCATCCTGCATTACGCAGGTGCTGCGGGACCCGGCGTCTGACGCCAACCTCGCCGACGTGCGACGCCGCGTCGCCTTACTGACTGCGCGCTTCCCGCTGTATCCGTGGAAGTCCAGCGCGGTGATCGCGTAAAAGTCAGCATCGCGTGCCACTGCGGATCGCCATCGACGTCCGGTACATCCGGGACTTTGGTATCGGAACCTATATCCGGAACCTGGTTCAGGCGCTGGCCGAAGTGGATACTGAAAACCACTACATCCTGGCTACAACCGACCAGGAAGTCCCGGAGTTCGCCGGCCTGCCGCCGAACTTCGAGGTGGCGGTCCACATCCCCCCGAAGCGCCGAATCTGGGCCAACCTCAGCTACGGCTGGTTCCTGCGCAGCCTTCACGCGGACCTGATTCACATGCCCGTGAATCTGATGCCGTTCTTCATGCCGCGCCCGTACGTGGTGACGATTCACGACGTCAGCAGCTTCCTGTTCGGTTCTCACCTGACGTTCCGGGACAATGTGCGGCTGTTTCGGTTTCGGCGGAGCCTGCTGAGGGCGCGCTGCATCATCACCGTCTCAGAGGCCACCCGCCGCGACGTCCAGAACCTCCTCGCCATCCCGCAGGAGCGCCTGCAACTGGTCTACAGCGCACCCGATCCCAGATTTCTGGAGCCCCGTCCCTCTGAGGCCGATCTGCAGAAATTGCTGGAGCGGTACCAGATCCGGCAGCCGTTCATCCTCTACGCCGGGCGCATCCGGCCCCACAAGAACCTGCCGAGGCTGATCGAGGCTTTCGCCGTGGTCCGCACCGATCTGGAGAATCACCCCGTCTACCGGGACCTCCGGCTGATCATCATAGGCGACGAGATCTCAAGGCACCCTGAGGTCCGGCGCGCTGTGGTGTCGACACGAAATCAGCAGGTGGTGCGCTTTCTCGGGTTCGTTCCCTTCGAAACGCTCAGGATGTTCTACGCGGCGGCCGACCTGTTCGCGTTCCCTTCCTTATATGAGGGCTTCGGCCTGCCCCCGCTGGAAGCCATGGCCACCGGGACGCCGGTAGTCACCACCAGCGTGAGCTCGCTTCCGGAGGTGGTCGGCAACGCGGCCATGATCGTCAATCCGGAGAACGTCTTCGACATCGCCCGCGGGATTCGGGAAGTGCTGCTCGACCCGGCGATCCGCGGCAGACTCGTGGCCGCCGGATTCGAACAGGCCCGGCGCTTCAGCTGGAAGCGAACCGCGCAGGACGTGCTCGAAGTCTACAAGAAAATTAGCGATAAGCGCTGATCAGACCCAGTCGTGCTCCAGAGCGATGAGGGTGACTCGCGCCCGGACGTAGTGAAGCAGGTGACTTCCCTGCACCGGGAGCTTCTCCCACATACCGGGCCGGTCGACCGTATCCTCGGTGACCAGGTGCACCTCCCCGGCGATGGTCCGGAGCCGGCGCACCAGGCCCACACGGCCGCGCTTGATCAGATAGAGGGCGTTGGGATCGACGTCGAGCCGTGCCGTGCGCGACTGGTCCAGCAGCAGGTGGTCGCCTTCCCCGAACGTCGGGTGCATGCGGACATCAAACGCGCTCAATGCCACTATCGGGTGCCACATCAGGCGAAGGACGCGGTTCGGTACGGGAAATCGCGTATGCCGCTCTACTTCTGAAGGCCAGGCGTGGGTAGGACCGATTCGTCCCGCGAGCACTGGCAGATAGGCATAGTCGGAGGCTTCCGGGCGCTCACAGTCGAGGTAGCTGATCAGTTTCGTTCGGTCTATCAGGTCGAGCACGCCCAGCCTCAACTGGTACAGGCACCTGTCCATCACCGCCGGGCTGAGACGTCGGATCCCCTTCAACACGTTGTGCAGGTGGGACTGAGACACGCCCACGAGTTTGGCCAGAGCTCGCTCAGTGATCTCACCGTTTCGCACTTTAGCTCGCAAGAGCTCGACAAAAGCGTCCTGAATTTCGTAAAGAAACATACACCCACCTTTGTGGGGCGTTAGATAGCTTACTCTATTTCAGAAAGAAATAGGTCGTCCTTAACGAATCATATAAATCTTACCGTACCCGTGTTTACCTCCTGAAAACGCCAGGAGTACGGCCCAAAATTCTCATCGTTATTTACTGGCAGGCAAGGACTTAACGCGGTGTCACCCCGGCTGTGACTCAGGGTCCTTGAAACCCTGGAGCCTAAACTAAGTAAAAAACTCTATAGACGAAATGAAAGCGCATCCTAATATCGGAACAGAAGTAAAGAGAACGGCCTCCGGATTCAACCGAAAAGGCCGCAAAAAACAAAAGGAACTGAAACAAAATGGAATGGAACCGATCCGAAACGTTGGGACTTGCCACAGTCAAATGCCCTTCCTGCGAAGGTACTGGACTGCGAATCGATGGGGAGACCCCCAACGAGCCCTGCAAATGCGTTCTCCGCAAAATCTTCCGCCTCTGCTATGCGCGGTTTGTGGAATGCACGGTAGCAAGTGTTGAAGGAACGCGCTGCTCGCTTGAGAATGCCGCATATCGCGAACTGCCCGGCGAGTTTAGCCGGAAGAACGAAGAGTACGCCGCGGATTTCACCCTGGTTGCAAAGCGCACCCTCACCCCTGACGAACATCGCATCTTCCGATACAGGTACATACTCGGTGCCGACTGGCGGCTTTGCTGCCGCAAGCTGAACGTCGACAAGCATCGTTTTTACCACGTACTCTACAACATTCAGCAGAAACTCGGGAAGGTTTTCCGGGAACTGCAGCCGTATTCGCTGTATCCGCTGTCGGAATATTTCTCCCCCGGAATGCGCCGGCGGCCCGCTGGCAGCGTAGTCGCGCTGCGTCCGCAAACTGCCGCCACCTCCGGACTTCGGCCTCTCCCACTTGGTCGCGCCGCCTGACCTGCGCGTCTCAACGGCCGGCTTCCGGGCTTCCTCCGGACGCCGGCCCCTTTTCCAGGTGATTTTGTTCGTGGTTCCGCTAATCAACCGGTCGTTCCTCCCCCCGGCCGGGATTTTTCCGGAACTCTCCGCCCTCCGCCTCCAACGCCCTCCGTGCTATCCTGACGCCGATGACCAGGGTCCAGCTTGAGTATGAACTCGTCCGGCCGCTCGACGATAATCTGATGCTTCAGATCGCCAAAGCCCACAGTGTTTATGGAATCATTCGCGTGGCTTTGTCGCCTTCGCTCACCCGGCTCACGGTCGAATACGACGCCTCCCGCCTGTCTTCGCTGGAAGTGGAAACCCAGCTTCACGGGATGGGAATTCCGGTCGTCCTCAGCGTTTAAAACTTCGTAACTTCGGTAAATCGAAAGCCGTGGACTTTCATGGCGGGTACCACCATGTCGAAAGCTTCCTCACCGCTGGCCCGTTCTGAAGCGGCCAGACATTCCACATTCCGCAGCATCTCTGTAACGCTCTGATTGAAGCGAAAGTTACGCAGACCGCCCGCGATCTCGCCATTGCGGACCAGGAACGTACCGTCACGAGTCATTCCCGTCATCACTTTGGCTCTCGGCTCCACTTCGCGGATGTACCAGAATCGAGTCACCAGAATCCCGTTCTCCGTCCCCGCGATCATCTCGTCCAGACTCGACTTTCCGCCCGCAATCACGATGTTTATCGGCGCCTCGCCCACTTCGTTGGGAATCGGGTAGCCATGGCCCGTCGGGTCGACCCCGGCTCTTGCCGCCGCCTCCCGCGAGTACGCCACCTGCTGGGGAACACCCCGGCGGATCAGTGTCAGCACACTGCGCGGCACACCCTCACCGTCGAACGGCGCGCCTGTCTGCAGCGGAAAGTGGCAGTCGTCGCAGACGGTGATGTTGTCGCCGAACAGCTTCTCGCCCAGCCGCTCATTCAGAAAACTTCGCTGATCTTCCATCGCGGTACCGCTGAAATCGCCGAAAATCTGACCCACCAGATCCAGCACCGCCGCCGGCTCCAGGATCACCGTATAGGCGCCCGGCGGCAGTTCCAGGGGATGGTCTGATTCACGCGCCTTGCGGGCTGCGCGCTTTGCCAGTTCCACAGGTCGAATCTCTTCATGGCTGGCCGACGTTGCTTTGGCCCATCCCGAGGAATCGCCCGCCATCGCCGTAACGGAAAACGTGGTGAGAGTGTCGGCGTAATAGCGAAACAGCCCTCGGGAATTCAGGATTGTCTCGACACTTTGCGCCGTCGCGTAGATTCCGGCCGCGGTCTGGCCCAAAGATTCCACAACGTGGATCGCCTCGGCGACTCCGGCCGCGCGTTCCGCCGGCGTGCAGCTGGCACCGGCCTTTGACCACCGGCTCACGTCCGCCGGTTCGCTGCTCTCGTACAGCCGCTGCAGGTCGGGCGTGGGATCGGCCGCGCGCGTCAAAGCGATCGCTTCGTCGACCGCTGCGGAAATACCGTCGCGGTGCAGCCGGTTCGTGGTCGCCCGCGCAGTCCGGTCGCCGATGATGGTCCGCACTGACAGGCTGACACCACGTTCGGAGACATTCTGGTGAATGGCGTTGTTGGCGAAGCGCGTCAGCGATTCGTCCGAGGCCGAGAGCAGGATCTCGACATCCCGCACGCCGTGACGGTACGCCGCCGCCTCCACCGCCAGCATGATCTCCTGGCACTTCTGCCGAGGAAGAAGATCGGATTCAGTCAGGTCTGGCATTGCCGGTTTTGATCTTTCGAAAGCGTGAGGGAGAGGCGCCGTGCCCTGTGCCCATCACTTGCTCAGGTTGCCCCTTGCCACAGTTGGGGACGCCCCAGAGCGTCCAGTGCTCCGGTCCGGAAACAGCGTCGCACGCGTTCCAGAACTCCGTGGAAATTCCGCTGTAAACCGGATTTTTTAACAGCCGGACGCGCCGCCCGCCTCGAATCTCCCACGCTGCTTCGCACCCAAACTGGAAGTTGTAGCGTTTGTCGTCAATCGACCAGCTCCGGTTGGTCTCCATGTAAATGCCGTCGGTATCGAACACCTCATCCAGCGACTGCGTTCCCGGCATCAGACTGACATTGGTCATGCGGATCAGCGGCAGCCGGTTCCACGCCTCGGCGCGCATGGTGCCGTTGGAGCGCGTGGCCCCGATTGCGGCCGCCGTCTCGCGCGACGTCATGTAGCCTCGAAACACCCCGTCGCGGATGATGTCGACACCCTGCGCCGGCACGCCTTCGTCGTCAAAGGCGAATGTGCCGAGCCCCGGCCCGTGCGCCTCACGCGCATCGCAGACCACATTCACAATGTCCGACCCGTATCGCAGATTATTGAGCTGATCCAGCGTAAGAAAACTCATCCCCGCATAGTTCGCTTCCGACCCCAGTACGCGGTCCAGTTCGATCGGATGCCCGATGCTCTCGTGAATTTGCAGCCCCAGCTGGCTGCTGTCCAGCACGAGGTTAAACTCGCCCTCCGGGCAGGGCGGGGCAGAGTGCAGCGCCACCGCTTCTTCCGCAACCCGCGGTGCGTGTGCCAGCAAATCGAGCTCGTCGAGAAGCTCGTAGCCTTTCAACTGGTATTGTCCGCCGAAGGAGTTCGGGTACGACCGCTTCTGCAGTTCCTCGTCTTTGTAGCTGAGCGCGCTAAATCCGGCGCCGGTGACGGTGCGTGTCTGCGATATCCGGCTGCCTGGCGACGATGCGAAATACTGTGATTTCCGTGAGCAGGCAAACGATGCTTCCGCCAGGGTGATGCCGTTTATACGCTGCAGTTCCGCGTCGATGCGCATCAACAGGGCGATCGTCTCTTCCACAGGAACGGAAAAAGGGTCAATGCGGCAGACTGAGGTCCAGTCGGCTGTGTACGACTCCTCCGGCGCCAGTGCGACATCGATCTTTTTGGCCAGCGCGCCGGAGCGGGCGATGTCGGCTGCCAGTTCGGCGGCGCGTCCCAGGCCGCGGGTGGAAAGATCGTCGGTGGCGGCGAAGCCCCAGCACCCGCCGGCGATCACGCGAATGCCGACTCCCAGCGAGTCCCAGGAAGCGATCTGCCCAGGCCGCCCGTTGCGGGTGGAAATCTGTCTGTCGCGCGACTGTTCGACGCGCACGTCAGCGTAAGTTACGCCCCGGCGTGTTGCCGCTTCCAGCGCTTTTTCCGCCAGTTCCCGCATAGTAAGAATCAGTGTAGCGGGTTCAGGCATCCTGCTAAGTGCATGTTCTCCTTATTCTCCGGACCGCCGCTTGCCCCAGGGACCGAGGCGCCCGACTTCACCCTGCCCGACCAGGACGGAAAGAAGGTAAGCCTGCGCGCCCTCCGCGGCAGGAATGTGGTGTTGGTGTTCTACCCCGGCGACGACACTCCGGTGTGCCGCAAACAGCTGTGCGAGTTTCGAGACCAGGCCAAGGTGTGGCAGGCGAAGAACACAGTGGTGTTCGGAGTAAACCCGGGCGGAGCGAAGAGCCACGCCGGCTTCCGCGAAAAGAACCACCTCGGCTTCCCGCTGCTGGTCGATGACGGCGGACGCGTCGCCGACGCCTATCGGTGCAAGGGGCTCTTCATGACGTCTCGCACGGTCTACCTGATTGGGCCCGACGGAAAGATTCGGTATGCAAAACGCGGCAAACCCGATCCGGCGGAAGTGCTCGCGGCCGCGGTTTAGCGTGCTCTGCTACTCTCATTAAGCATGTCCGAAGCGAATCCCTTTCAGGACCCGCTGCGGTTCGAGCGCCGTGTCCCGTCCTGCGCCATCGTGATTTTCGGCGCCAATGGCGACCTTACCAAGCGAAAACTGATCCCAGCCTTGTACCGTCTGGCCTATGAACGGCGCTTACCGCCGGGCTTTGCCATTGTCGGAAACTCAAGAACAAAGATGTCGGATGACGACTTCCGCGTCAAAATGCGCGAAGCTGTCCAGGAGTTTTCAGAAGATACGCCGTTCGATGAGCGGCTGTGGGCCGATTTCGCCGAGCACCTGTTCTACTGCGCCGGCGACCTGCAGGACCCAAAGATGTACCAGGCCATGGCGAGGCAGCTCGACGAAATCGAGACGCAGCGCAAAACCGAAGGCAACGTGCTGTTCTATCTTTCGACGCAGCCCAGCTACTACTCGGTGACGATCGGGCAACTGGGTGCCGCGGGACTGCAGCACGGGCTGGGATGGCGCCGGATTGTCGTGGAGAAGCCGTTCGGGCATGATCTGGCGACCGCGGGTGAACTGAACGCTCAGCTGCAGAAAGTCTTCCCCGAATCCTCCATTTATCGCATCGACCATTACCTGGGCAAGGAAACAGTCCAGAACGTGATGGCGTTCCGTTTCGGCAACGGGATCTTTGAGCCGCTGTGGAATCGACGATACATTAAGCACGTGCAGATTACCGCCGCCGAATCCATCGGCGTGGAAGGCCGCGGCTCGTACTACCAGGAAGCCGGCGCGCTGCGGGACATGATCCAGAACCACCTGCTTCAGGTGATGTCGACCATTGCGATGGAGCCCCCGGCTGTGTTCGAACCGAACACCGTGCGGGACGAACGCGCCAAAGTCCTGCGGTCCGTCCGGGTTCCGACGCCCGAACAGGTTCCGTTGATCAGCGTGGCTGGCCAGTATGGGCCGGCGCGGGTCGGTAATGAAGAATTGCCGGGTTTCCGGCAGGAACACGGCGTCGCTCCCAACTCGCAGACCGACACCTATTCGGCGGTTACTTTTTACGTCGACAACTGGCGCTGGGCGGGCGTTCCGTTTTATATTCGCAGCGGCAAGCGTATGCCGAAGCGCGTTACGGACATCGCTATCCATTTCAACGCCCCGCCGCATTCGCCGTTTTCGCGTGGGGGCCACGACGATGCCCCCGCGGCACAGCCCAACCTGCTGATCATCCGCATTCAGCCCGAGGAAGGCATTTCGCTGCGCTTCCTGTCGAAAAACCCAGGTGAAGGAATGCGGCTGCGGCCGGTCTCGATGGACTTCAACTACGGGTCCAGCTTCGGCACGCGGTCTCCGTCGGCCTATGAGACCCTGCTGGTGGACGCGATGGTTGGCGACGCTACGCTCTACACGCGGCAGGACATGGTGGAGGCCAGCTGGGCCGCCGTTCAGCCGATCCTCGACTACCGCGAAGCGCAGCCTGGCGACTTCCCGAACTACGGCGCCGGATCGTGGGGACCGCGGGCCGCTGACGAGATGCTCGCCCGGAATGGGCACACCTGGAGGCAGCCATGAGCGTTGCCGCCGCAGTCGATCCCGAACGGCTCCTCAAAGAGCTTCGGGTACTCTGGCGCGACCTCGGCAAACAGGACGCCAACGGAGTGTTGCGTGCCTGCGCCATGACGTTGATCGTGGTGATTGATGAAGCCACCGACGCCAACATCATCGGCGAGACGATCGCGACGCTGATGCACGAACACCCCAGTCGCGCGATCGTAATCCGCGTCCGGCACTGCCGGGAGCAACTCGTCGAAGCGCGAGTTCTCGCCCAGTGCTGGATGCCGTTTGGACGGCGTCAGCAGATCTGCTGCGAACAGGTGGAGATCACGGCGTCTGAGACCAGCCTCGCTGACGTGGCGTCCGTAGTTCGCGGCGTCATCGTTCCGGATTTGCCGTCGATCCTGTTTTGTCCCAGCGAGAATCTGTGGTGGCTGCCGCAGTTCAGCGCACTGGTGCCCCTTGCCGGCAAGCTGATTCTGGACTCCTGTGGGATGCACGATTCGGCGCGCGTGATGGACTTCTGGACGTCGACCGGCGCCACTTTCGGCGAGCACGCCGATCTCGTCTGGAGCCGCCTCACCCCGTGGCGTCAGGCCATCGCACGCATCTTTGAAGACCGCTCCCGGGCCGGGAGGGTCGGCGAGCTTACGAACGTGGAATTGCAGTATTCCGCGGCCGAGCCGCCGTCGGCAATTCTGTACCTGGCCGGCTGGTTCCGGGCGCTTCTCGGCGACAGCCTGAAGATCACTGTGAGTTCGGGCTCGGGACCACAGTATGCTGGCATTGCGAGGGTGACGCTGGAAGGCCCGGCTCTGCGTGCCTCGGTTGCGATACGTGACCGGAATACGGCGGAGACACAGGTGGACGGGCAGGGTCTGGAGTTGACGGTGTTCCCGGTGGCTGACGATACATACGCGCTGAGACAGGAATTATCGGTCGCCGGACGCGATCCGATGTTTGAGACTGTGGTGAGAATGGCTGTGAAGATTCGGGAAAACAAGTGAGCGCTCACTGGAAGACCTACCCTGGTGTAGAAGCAACGGCAGAGGCGTGCTCCGTTCACGTGCTTTCGGTTATAGATGCCGCCATGCAGGGCGGTGGCGAGGTGACGGTCGCGCTGTCGGGCGGGTCCACCCCGAAGCTGATGTTCAACCATCTCGCAAGGGCGGGCAGCGACTGGAGCAGGGTACATATTTTCTGGGTCGATGAACGCTGCGTTCCCGCCACCCACGAAGACAGCAACTACCGGATGACCGAGGAATTTCTGATAAAGCCGGCGAGAATTCCGCACCGCAACGTCCACCGAGTCCGCGCCGAACTGGCTCCGGACGTGGCGGCGCGCAACTATCAGTCGGAGATTCGGGAATTCTTCAGTCTGGACGACGGGGAATTGCCGCATTTCGACCTGATTCATCTCGGCGTGGGCCCGGACGCACATACCGCGAGCCTGTTCCCGGGCGAACCGCTGATCGACAATCGCGAGCAACTGGTCGGAGCCGTTTGGGTAGAAAAGTTGAAGCAGCACCGAATCACGCTGCTGCCCGGAGTCCTGCTGGCGGCACGCCATGCCGCGGTGCTGGTGTGCGGAGCCGACAAGGCAGAGGCGATGCACCAGGTGCTCCGCGATCCCTACGAACCCCGGCAGTTCCCGGCCCAGATCGTGGCGCACCATTCCCGGAGAGCCTCATGGTTTCTCGACGAAGCGGCCGCGGCAAAACTCACCTGAGGACGCAGTTACTCCCACAGGTGACTTTGCCTGCGTGCTATTCTTGCCGCGTAGTATGAAGTGCCTTTACTTGACGTTCCCTCTGCTGCTGGCATGCGGCATTTTGCGTGGCGGCGTTCCGTCGCTTCCCCTTCTCTTTGAACAACATGAAACGGGTTGCCTGGCCAGAACGGCCGGCGGCTCGGTTTTTGTTTCCAAAGACGGTGCTCTGTTGCGCACCCGGCAAGGGTCGGTTCGACTGCGTTTTGCTGGAGCTCGCGCCAGCCAGCCACGGGCCGAGAATCCGCTGCGCAGCGTTTCCAACTACCTCACGGGCAATGATCCGGCGGCGTGGCGTCGGGGAATCCCACACTTCGCCAAAGTTCGAAGCAGTGAGGTGTACCCGGGCATCGACGTTGTTTACTACGGTAAGGACGGCGAACTCGAGTATGATTTCGTGGTTGCTCCTGGCGCCAACGCGCGCAGTATCGATCTGATTGTCGACGGCGCGACCCGGCTCAGCACCGATGCCGGGGGCAACCTGCTGATCGCCACTGGCAAGACCACCATCAGGCAGCTGCGGCCTGTGGTGTATCAGAAGGGCGGGGAAAAGATCGAGGCTCGCTACCGGGTGACCGGCCGCAATCGGGTTCGTTTTGAAATCGGCCACTACGATCACAGCCGTGAGCTGGTCATCGACCCGGTGATTCAGTACACCCGCTACATCGGGCGGCTGGGGCAGGAATCGGCCACGGGAGTCGCCGTGGATGCCGCCGGAAACGCGATCTACGTCGGCGAGACAACGTCTGAGGAACTGGCCGTCGGGGCCGTGGTCCAGCGCATCAAGAACCCTGACAACGAAGTGTTTGTCGCCAAAGTATCGCCGACTGGCGAAGCGCTCTTCCTGACCTACCTCGGCGGAAACGGTCCCGATACGGCTCGCGCGGTGGCGCTCGATCCGTCGGGCAACATCTTCGTCGCGGGTACCACCGCTTCCAAAGACTTCCCGACTCGCAATCCGGTGCAGGCGTCCGCCAGCACAACGGGCGAGGCGGATGGGTTCGTTTCGCAAATCAGCGCGTCGGGCACGGATCTGCTGTTTTCCACTTATCTCGGCGGCAACGACTACGACTTCCTGAACGGAGTCGCCGTGGATCCATCCGGTTCCGTATGGGTTTCCGGCTGGACCACGTCGACCAACTTCCCCGTGCGGGGCGGCTATCAGAGCGGCCCCGGTGGGGGCGGCGGCGACGTTTTTGTCACCGAAATTAACCCGGCCCGAGGCCAGATTCTGTACTCGACGTATGTGGGTGGCAACGGTCAGGATCTGGCCGGCGGTCTCGCCGTCGACAGTCGGGGTTACGTCTACGTCACCGGCAGCACCACATCGACCGTTTTTCCCGTTTCCGCAAGAGCGGCCCAGCCGAAACTGGCCGGTAAGCAGGACATGTTCTTCTTCCAGCTGAACCCGGACACCAATGACCTTGTCGCTTCCACTTTCTTCGGCGGCACCGGGGACGATGTCGGCCAGAAGGTGGCGGTGGATTCGGCCGGAAGCGCTTATATTACCGGCTATACGGATTCGGTCAACTTCCCCGTGACCAGCGGGGCGTCCCAGCCGTCCATCCGGGGCGGTAACGACATGTTCGTGGTCAAGATCACCGTAGGCCGCGTCGACTGGGCCACTTATCTTGGTGGCACCGGCGAGGATTTCGGTGGTGCGATTACGGTCGACGGCGCCGGGAGTGCGTATGTCGGCGGGTGGACCAACTCGTCGAATTTCCCCACGCGGTCGCCGATCCAGTCTACGTATCAGGGCGGAAACTACGCGACGCAGCAGTATGACGCCACCGTCACCCGCCTCAGCCCCTCCGGGAATTCGCTCCTGTTCTCCACCTACCTGGGCGGCTCGGGGGAAGACAAGATTTACGGTATCGCGCTCGACCGGAGCGGCAATATCCATCTGGCCGGCAGCACCACTTCCACGAACCTGCCGGGTGCTGTCAATGCGTTCGGATCCAGCGCCGCCGCTCTGTATGACGGCACAGGAGTTCGACTTTCGGCCGACACGGCGGCCAGCTTCCTCGGCGCCAATCCGGGCGTGCTCAATCTGACGACTCGCTCCACTGACGGGCAGCCGATTCGCACCGCCGTTTCGCTGTCCGGCACGGCGGGCTCGGTGACCTTTACCACCTCAACCAACGCCTCCTGGCTGCGCGTCGACCCGGTGAGCGGCACCGCTCCCGGCAATATCACCATCACGGTCGATCCGAACCTGCTGGTCGCGGGCGAGAACCGCGGCGAGGTAGTCATTCAGTCGACCGCGAACAGCGTGCGCATTCCGGTGGTTGTCACGTCGGTAGCGGTTCCGGACGCGACGGCTGTCAGCCCGGCGTCACTCGCTGCCGGCGCCGGCAGCACCACCATCACGGTCACGGGAACGGGTATCACGCAGGCGAGTTGGGTGGAGGTCAACGAAATCCGTGTGACTTCGACCTTTGTCGATGCCCGCACCATTCGCGCCGTCATTCCGGAGTATCTGCTGCAATCGGCCGGTACGCTGCGGGTTGCGGTGGTGAACGCCGACGGCAGGTCGAACGTTCTCCAGATCGCGGTTGGTTCCGCTGCACCGGTTCTGACGCCCTCCGGCATCACCCATGGCGCCACGAACGAAAACGGAGCCATCGCACCCGGTGAGATCGTAATCATCGCCGGAACGCAGTTCGGCCCCGCGTCGGTGATTTCCGCCGCGCCGGTGAACGGCTTCTACGGCACCTCGCTCAGCGGGGTTTCGGTGCTGTTCGATGGCGTGGCAGCCCCTCTGCTGTGGACCGCCCAGGGCCGGGCCGCCGTGGTCGCACCGTACTCGCTCGCCGGCAAGACCAGCACGCAGGTGGTGGTGGAAGCAGCCGGCGCGCGCTCCCAGCCGGTAGTGATGCCGGTTCAGGCGACCAATCCCGGCTTGTTTACCGCCGATTCCTCGGGCCGAGGCCAGGTAGCGGCTTCCAACCAGGATGGCAGTTTGAATCGTGCCGGAAGCGCCGCCCCGCGCGGCTCGGTTGTGGTGCTCTATGCGACGGGTGAAGGAACAGTCAGTCCGAGTCTCGGCAGCGGCCAGGTGGTCACCGCCGAAGCGCTCACCCGACCGATCCTTCCAGTCGCGGTATTCGTGGGTGGAGCGCCGGCGGTTGTGGAATATGCGGGAGGAGCACCGGGACAAATTTCAGGCTTACTGCAACTCAATATTCGTATTCCTGAAAATTCGCAGACCGGCGATTCGGTGTCGGTCGTGTTGCGGATCGGTGAATATCAGAGTCCCGCGGGCGTGACACTTGCGGTGCGTTAAACACCTCATTTGCGGGGAGTTCCTGTGCAGAGGACTCCCCGTTTTCCGTATGTCCACAAAGGAAAATTACCTGTGGAAATCTGAGGAAAACTCTTTTTGGCACCTGTAATTGACACATTCTAATGAAGTTCCGGCAGAAGGAAATCCACAGTCTCTAAGTTGTTCTCTCCACTTGAGATCGAATTGTTGCATTGTAAATTCGTTCCACTGATCATGGGAAAGATCCAACATGGCCAGTAGTGAACTTGCCCTCAAAAAGGGGCTCCCCGCAAACATCGACGCGGAACGCTTCGTGCTTGGCGCGATCCTCCTCGACGACAACAACTTCATCGGTGTGGGCGGCGTCCTCGACCTGGAGGACTTCAGCCTTGAGAAGCACCGCCGTATCTGGGCCCGCATGGCGGACCTGGCCAAGCGCGGCGAGCGCATCGACCGCGTCACCCTCGCCAATGAGCTGATGAAGCTGGGGCAGCTGGAATCGGTGGACGGCCTCAGCTATCTGGTGGAGCTCGACAACGGTCTGCCGCAGTTGTTCGCGCTCGATTCCTACGTCCGCATCGTCAAGGACAAGTCGATTCTGCGCGGCATCATTTTCACCGCGCAGAAGCTGATCGACCGCGCGCTGATGGGCGAAGAGGAGCCCGACGAGATCCTGGGCAGCGCAGAAGAAACGCTGCTGAAGCTCGGCGAATCCCAGGCGCGGCAGTCTCTGATGAACACGGAGGCGATCCTCCGGAACTATGAGGGTGGACTCAGCGTCTTCCTCGACCCCAGCAAGCGCATCAAGGGCGTCAGCACGGGCTTCCGCAAGCTCGACGAGATGACCGCCGGGATGCATGAGGGCGAGCTGATCATTCTTGCCGCCCGCCCGGCCATGGGCAAGACCGCGTTTGCTCTGAACATCGCGCAGCACGTGGCGACGAATCCTGTTGACCCTCGCACTGTCGCTGTCTTCTCGCTGGAAATGTCAAAGGAGCAGCTGCTCACCCGACTCGTCTGCGCCAACGGCCGCGTCGACCAGCAGAAGTTCCGGGCAGGATACCTGAATCAGGACGAGCGACGCCGTCTGCAGATGTCAACCATGGGTCTGATGCAGGCGCCGCTCTTTATCGACGACACAGCCGGCACGCACCTGATGGACATTCACGCCAAGCTCCGGCGCCTTCAGGCCGAGCACGGACTCGGACTGGTGGTGATCGACTACCTGCAGCTCATGAACGCCAAGGGCAAGCAGGAAAATCGACAGCAGGAAGTCTCGACGATGTCGCGAGGCCTGAAGCTGATGGCCAAGGAACTGCGCATCCCGTTTATGGTCTTGTCGCAGCTAAGCCGCGCTCCCGAAACCCGGCCGGGCGACCATCGCCCTCAGCTGAGCGATCTCCGCGAATCGGGCTCCATCGAGCAGGATGCCGACGTAGTGGCCTTTATTTTTCGCGAAGAGGTCTACAACAAGGATCGAGAGGATTTGCGAGGGAAGGCCAAACTGATCCTGGCAAAACAGAGGAACGGCCCGACCGGAGACGTGAACCTGATTTTTTTGAGGGAATTTACGAAGTTTGAAAATCCGCTGGAGGATCTGGATGAAGGTGGGGGAGGCGGCGAGTAGCTTTCGATGGACCGATCCCAACTTCTTAAGAATCTGGACACACTCTGCGGCGACCTGAGCGACTACGGCCGCAGTAATGGCCGCCATATCCCTGCGGACGCACCGAGCGGCTTATGTAGCCGGCTTTTTCTCTCGCACTCAATGGCGGACGCCAAACTTCCAACGGTATGCGGGAGCGGAGTGCTGCTCTCGGCCAGCGCAATCGCCGCGAACAATGGTACGAGTGTGCCGGTTGCCTGTGCCGAGGCTCAGTTGGATTTTCTCCGGATCTGGAGGAGAAGCACCGGGCCGACGGAGTCTGTAGTCCTTTCGATTCGGGCGGACTGGTAAAGCACCTGATCCGGCGCGATCCGTCGGAGCCACCCATCGCCTTCCTGAACAGGCATGAACTGCCGGTTCCGGAACACCGCCGGTATCTTGACTTGTCCATGCAACTGCTTTTCGCAAGTCCGGGTGACTACCTGACGGGTGATCCCAGTCTCCCTGGTCCCATCGGCCTCAGTGGTGGGGACCGTCGCAGATGGACACATGAGGTCCGCATTCCTGATCGCGTTGAGCTACGTGGAGCCGCGCAGACGACTACAATGCGCTCCAGACTGCCTGTATCGAGTACATTCGCGAGAAGTCATACTGAAGAGGCCATGAATGGCTTTCCGGAAGTTAGCGATCTTGAGGTAATCGGATACGGGAACGTGCTCACTTCGACCATGCTTCCATCCGTGGAGCCCCCCGTCTATCGCTTTCGTGACGATCCGGATCAGATCCTTGTGCCGCCTTTCTCTTTACACGGGAATCTGGTAATTGGAGCGACGATTATTTCGGGGCAAGAAGCCGAGACGCTGGCATGTCGGGGCGATATGACCCTCTTCGAATCATCATTCGCGGCTCAGCCGGGGTTCCTTTTGTGGATTGATTTGTCTGGCAATGCACGCTACGAATTGCGGCGTGTCGCCGAGGCCGAATTGGGACGCATTGCCGACGACGCTCTGGCGAAGGCTGAACACGAGCTGCTGCGTGACCTCGATGCAGCTGAACACTGGAGCGGCGTGGCATTGAGTGCGGATGACCGACGTATCGAGCCGGTCGCCCTGAAAGCTGCCGTGCTGATCCGACGGGGCGATCATACAAGTGCTGAATATCTGGCAACTCTGCTTCCACCGAGCGCCACGCGACGTACCTTTGAAAAGCTGGTTCAGGAGTACCTCTCGATGAGCCGCCCACACATTATGTCGAATGTCGCGTCAATTCGACCCGTTGCCGCAGCCGCCTAGAGTCCACGTGGCCTTTCCCTACGTATTCACCTTCTACAGCTATAAAGGCGGGGTGGGGCGCAGCCTCGCTCTTCTCAACGTCGCGTATGCTCTGGTGAACCGCGGCCGTCACGTCTTGATCGTCGATATGGATCTGGAAGCGCCTGGAGTGAGCGGATTCCTGAACCGTGCTGATGAGTTAGGGGAACCTGGGTCGCTGGATATCCTCGAGTTCCTCGACCAGGCAATCGACGCCCTTCCCGAGGGAGAATCTCGAAACGACCCGGACGCCCTTCGAGCGGCCGCTCGCGGGCTGCAGCCTGTGACAGCGTTCATCCAGTCGGTTCGGGAGGACAAGCTCGCCAGTCTTCAACCGAAACTGGGCAAGGTGGGCAGGCTCGATGTGCTCGGTGCCGACCTGAATCGAGACTACTTCGATCGCCTCGCGGGGATGCGCCTCAAGATGCTCGATCCTGGAGGCCTTGTCGGCCTCAGCAACCTCCTGCGGATTTACTGCAAGGCGCAGACTTTCCCACTCCGTCCTCTGTGGCTCGAGGAGTTTGAAGAGCCAATCGATACTCATTATGACTATGTTCTGGTCGACAGCCGCACGGGGATCACCGAGATTGGTGGCCTTTGCGTGGGGCCCTTTGCGGAGCGGTTGGTGGTAATCACCGGTCTCAACGACCAGAACGTCGAGGGCACACGCAGTTTTTTGCATGAGGTTGGCATTCGACGAAGAGGGGGGGAAGACGAGCCTTGGGATGAAGCCGACAAGGCTCGGCCGAGTTCTGAAGAGGGAGCCGGGCTAGGCCCAAAACCGACGATACTGGTGGCCAGCCCAGTGCCAGCCGGGGAGATCGACTTCAAACGAAAGCGCCTCGCTGCGCTTACGGAGGCGCTTGGCATCCGCCCGATGATGCTCTCCTACCACCCTCGGGTGGCTTTGATGGAAGCCGTCTTTGTGCGTGATTTCCGCGAAGAGTATCTGTCCGAGGAGTATGTGACGCTCACAGAACGGCTGATGAGCCAGGTGAACGACGATCCATCCTCTTTGTTCGCAAAGGTAAACGACTTACTTCGGTCGCCTGATAGAAAGCTCGAAACACTGCTGACGACAGGGCTCCGTCTTGCACTGCACGGCCCATCATGGGTCTTCGTTCTTCAAATCATTGTCAACGATCTGGGAACCTCTCATAAGTCGCAGCTTCGGCCTGTCTATGCTTGGCAGGCGCAGATTCCGGTAATGCGTGTCGAATCGCTGCAAAACTGGGGTACTTCCCTGTCTGAACAAGCGAAGCTCGATTCCGGTGACGAAGCGGATCGGCTGTTCGCCGCAGCCTACCGAAAGTTCGAAGAGGCAGCCCGACTCGACGTGTACGACGCTCAAACCTTCGTAAGATGGGGGGCAGCACTGTTGAAGCAAGCCAAGATGAAGGCTGCTGGCGAAGCGAATCGGCTTTTCCTCCAGGCGTGCGTCCGATGCGCTGACGCGGTTCGGCTGTCGCCAAGATCGGCGGCTGCTTTTAGCAACTGGGGTGGGGCGCTAGTTGAGCTTGCTGTGAGAAGCGATGGCAGCGAGAGGCTTGCCTTTATTGAGGATGCACGCCAAAATCTACAGCGTGCTGAGAAACTAAAACCTGGTTCGGCGCTGTACAACTTGGCGTGTCTTGCCGCCTTTGAAGGCCAGGTTGGCAAGGCGCTGGAGTTGCTTCGAGCAGCATTTAAGAAGGAACTCGTGAGCAGCGTGCACCTGCAAACCGACTTGACCCTTGCGTCGTTGCGTGATCAGCCGGAGTTTCAGGAGTTGCTGGCAGAAATCAAAGCGCGAGAGGCGGCGAGTAAGTAGCTCGCCGCCCTTCCCGACTTACAGGTAGAATCGAACGCCAAGCTGGATCAGACGCGAAAAGTTTGACTGGCTGGTGATCTTTCCGAACGCCGGATTGGTGAACGTCGTGTTCGGACCGTAGAACGACGGCGTGTTGGTCAGGTTCAGAGCTTCGGCACGGAACTGCGCCTTCACCCGCTCATAGATCGTGAAGGTCTTGAATCTGCGTAATCGCCAGCGGGTAGCCGCTCTGGATATTGGCCACCACGTTCAGAGACCAGCCACCAACCACCGCGCCCAGCCACTTACTACCCGAGAGCGTCGGCTTGCCGGCACCGAACGGCAGCTCATAAGTCACGGCGATGGTGAACTAATACTAATGCGGCGTATGGACGGTCGACAAACCGTATTCGGCATTCGTGTCATAGGCACTCTGCGGAGAACCCGTTGAACTTACCAGTGAATTCGCTGTGGTCCCGTAAGCAAGGTCTTTGTTTTGCGACCACGTGTAAGTAGCCACCGCGGTCATCCCCTGGCTGAACCGCCGCTGCACCTTCATGTAGACGGCGTGATACAGCGCCCGGTTGGTATCGGAGCTGTTCAGTGTCACCGAGGAGCGACGTAGGATCCCTTCACCCCTTCGGCCTCGGCAACGGCCTTGACGAAGGCCATCTGCTCGCCATGGGGTTGATACCGGCCGTCGAACGCAGCCACTTTGCACAGAGCTTAGCTTCCAGACCCCTTGCAGGGTCCGAGGGTTTTCATTGGAACTGATGCGAGCGGCATCGGGCGGCGGGAACGGCCGCCAGTGCGCCGTTCGGCATCCTGCGCCATGGCGAACTCATTGTAGAGAATCCGCGCTCGAGAAAGGTTTTCACCTGCTCCTGAGGAAAAGTCATGGCACAATCTCCTGGAATTACTGCAAATACGGTGGATAAGTTCGCAACCAAACGCAGAGATACACGAATGCCGCGTAGTTATTTCGGTGGCAGCTGGACGGGCCTCAGAGCGTTGGTGGACGAAACGCAAACCACACCGCGAGCAGAATCAGGAAGAAGCTGACCGCATGATTCCATCTCATGCTTTCGCCCAGATACAGCCAGGCGAACACCATGAACACCACCAGCGTGATCACTTCCTGAATAATCTTCAGCTGAAATGCGGAGAATTCCCCGTACCCGAAGCGGTTCGCCGGAACCTGAAGCGCGTACTCGGGCAGCGCGATCAGCCAGCTGACGACAACCGCGGTGACCAGGGAACTGGTACGGAACCTGAGGTGTCCGTACCAGGCGATGGTCATAAAGATGTTGGAAGCGAAGAGAAGTGCGACTGTCTTCATGCGTCTACGTGATCGGCAAAGTACCGATCAATAGACGCCTTGTGTGCACCGGACAGTTCACCGGAAAGCCGCTGCATTTCGTTGGGCGGCATGGGACGGTACGCCTTGGCGATCCTGATATTCTCTTCGATATGCTCCAGCTTCGGCATCCCGAGAACGCAGGCCGTCACCGGAAGCGACAGTGAGTAGGAGATTAGCTTCTCGACCGGAGCTTTACCGGTAAGCTGCTCCTGCGCGAAAATCTTCATCGCGATAACGCCCATCTTCTTGCGGTTTGCCACCGGCAGCGCCAGCGACTGGAAGCTGTCCGAGTGGCTCTCACCGTAGCCGCTGATTCCCTTCGCCATGCCCGCTTTCGCGACGTTGAGCGCCATCTGCGTACAGTCGAAGTCATGGCGTTCCAGCGCGAGTTTCAGCACGGCCGGATCGGTGTGGCTGGTGATGCCGATGAAGCGCGCCATCTTCTGTTCTTTCGCCATCTGGATCACCTTCAGCACGCCTTCTTCGGCCGCCTTCAGGTCATTCTCGTCGGTGAGGCTGTGGATATGCAGCAGGTCGACGTGATCCGTCTGCAGGCGCTTCAGGCTGCCTTCCAGAACGCGCTGCGCAGCGTCATAACCGCGCGCGTCGATCTTGGTGGCCAGCCACAGCGATTTCCGCCGCTGGGGCATAATCTTGCCGATCCACGTTTCGCTCTGGCCCTTGCCATAGCCGTACGCGGTGTCGACATACGTGATGCCCAGGTCGAGCGCCTTTGTCAGCGCGGCCAAAGCCTTGTCCTCATCCTTGTAGGCAAGAAAGCGGCTGCCTGAGCCGAATGCCAGCACCGATACTTTCGCGCCAGTCTTGCCCAGCGTGCGCATGGGCATGCCGGTCTTGCTGTCGGTTTCAAATGCGGGGAGGGCCTGCGCGGCGACTGTGCCAGCCGCGGCTGTCTCGATAAAACGACGCCGGGAGATCATGCCGTTATGATACTGCGGTTTATTCGCCCAGCAAATGCAGCACGATATTTCGGGAATGCGACGAGGACCTGTGCTCAAACACATACAGCCCCTGCCACGTCCCGAGAACCATCTTCCCGTTGACCACAGGGACAGACAACTGAGTCGCGGTCAGCGCCGCGCGGATGTGCGCGGGCATGTCGTCCGGCCCTTCCATGGTGTGCCGGTACAGCCGGTTGTCCTCCGGCGCGATCCGGCCAAAGAAGTCATTCAGGTCGAGGATCACGTCCGGGTCGGCGTTCTCCTGAATCGTGAGCGAGGCCGAGGTGTGCTGGAGGAACAGAGTCAGCAGGCCCGTGGAGATCTGGCTGGGCCGCAGCCAGCTCTCCACGTCATGCGTGAAATCATACAGCCCTTTGCCTCGCGTGCGAACGGTGACGCGGTGAGTGAGTTGCCTCAACTATTCCACCGTGACGCTCTTGGCCAGATTGCGCGGCTGATCCACGTCACAGCCCAGCCTGACCGCGATGTGATATGCCAGCAACTGCATCGGGATGATCTCCAGCAGCGGCAACAGCAGTTCGTTTGTCGACGGCAGGGTGATCACGTGGTCGGCCGACTTGCGAACTTCTTCCTCATCCTCCTCACAACACACCGCCACCACGATGCCGGAGCGCGCCTTCACTTCCTGAATGTTCGACAGTGTTTTTTCGTAGCGAATCCGGCTCTCCTCGCTGTGCGGGTCGCGGGTAGCCAGCACCACCACGGGAAGCTTTTCGTCGATCAGCGCGTTTGGCCCGTGCTTCATCTCGCCGGCCGGATAGCCTTCGGCGTGGATGTAGCTGATTTCTTTCAGCTTCAGTGCGCCTTCCAGCGCGATCGGAAAGTGGATGCCACGGCCGAGGTACAGGAAGTCGGTGGCACGTGAGAGCACCCGGACCAGATCGTCATACAGCGGCCCGTCGTTCGAGAGGACCGATTCCAGCTTGCCCGGAATCAGCATCAGTTCGGCGACCAGGTTTTGCGAGTCTTCCGCGCTCAGCGTGCCTCTGGCCTGACCCAGATACATCGCCAGCAGGAACAGCGCGGTGAGCTGGCAGCTGAAGGCCTTGGTCGATGCGACGCCGATCTCCGGGCCGGCATGCGTAAGCAATGAGCCGGCGGCCTCGCGGGTAATCATCGAGCCCACCACGTTGCAG